>Ga0206851_1201_pt1 | contig 14714 bp, 9 predicted proteins | sample Alteio_BWOrgCont_13_FD_152904 | JGI IMG/M metagenome (GOLD analysis project Ga0206851, IMG submission 152904) | Enriched cells from forest soil in Barre Woods Harvard Forest LTER site, Petersham, Massachusetts, United States -... | ecosystem: Environmental > Terrestrial > Soil > Temperate forest > O... | reverse complement strand
TGTAACGCAGCGCGGGCACGCGAAGATTCTGGACTTCGGGCTGGCGAAAGTTCCGGTGACCGGACAGGCCGGGGGCAGCGACGACGCGACGAAGACGGTGGCCTCCGATGCCGCGCATTTGACCAGTCCGGGCGCGATGCTGGGCACGGTGGCGTATATGTCGCCGGAGCAGGTGCGGGCGCTCGAGATCGATCCGCGCACGGATCTGTTCTCGTTTGGCGCGGTCCTGTATGAGATGGCGACGGGCCGGATGGCTTTTGACGGTTCAAGCTCGGGCGAAATTTGCGGATCGATTCTGCATCAGGAGCCGGAAGCGGCGTCGAAACTGAACAAGAATCTGCTGCCGGGGATGGATGCGGTGATCGCGAAGGCGCTCGAAAAGGATCGCAATTTGCGGTACCAGCATGCCTCCGAGATGCGGGCCGATCTGCAACGGCTGAAGCGGGACACGGAGAGCGGGCGGGCGAGCGGGGTGCGGCACAGCGGAGTGATTCCGGCGCCGGCTCCCGCAAAATCGGCAAAGAAGATTTGGATTGGCGTGGCGGCGGTGGTGGCGCTGGCCGCGGTGGGCGGGTGGCTTTACTTCCACGCGCAAAGCGGGAAGCGGCTGAACGATAAAGACACTGTGGTGGTGGCAGATTTCGCGAACAGCACAGGCGATGCGGTATTCGACGACACGCTGAAGACGGCGCTGACGGTGGCGCTGAATCAGTCGCCGTTTTTGAATGTGCTTTCGGATACGCAGGTGGCGGCGACGCTGAAGCTGATGACGCGTCCGGCCGACACGCGGCTGACGCCGGACATTGCGCGGGAGCTGTGCCAGCGTGCAGGCGGCAGGGCGTATATCGGGGGATCGATTGCGAACCTGGGCAACGAATATGTGATTGGGCTGAAGGCGGTGAACTGCGAGAGCGGCGAGACGCTGATGCAGGAGCAGGTAACGGCGGAAGGCAAGGAAAAGGTGCTGGCCGCAGTGGGCGATGCGACGACGAAACTGCGCGGCGAGCTGGGCGAAAGCATCAGCACGGTGCAGAAGCTGGACGTGCCGCTGGAGCAGGCCACGACGTCGTCGCTGGAAGCGCTGAAGGCGTACAGCGAAGGCAGAAAGGCCGTCAACACAGGCGGGACGATGGGGTCGCTGCCTCATTACCAGCGCGCCATCCAGCTGGATCCTAATTTTGCGATGGGCTACGAGGAACTGGGCAACGATTACGGAAATCTGGGAGAACTTGCACGGGCGGCCGAGTATTACACGAAGGCGTTTACCCTGCGCGATCACGCCAGCGAGCGGGAAAAGCTCATTATCACTTCAAACTATTATTCCGGCGTCACGGGCGAGCAGGATAAGGCGGCCCAGGCCTACCAGGAGATCGTGGATAACTATCCGCGCGACGGGCGGATGTTAAACGATGCGGCTTTGATCTACGCCGAGCTGGGCGACTACGAGAAGGCGATCCCGATGACACGGAAGGCGATCGAGCTTTCTCCGGAATTCGGGGGGTCCTACGGTAATTTGGGGAACGATCTGATTGCGATGCAGCAATTCGATGAGGCCAGGCAGGTGTTCCAGCGGGAGCTCGATCTGCACATCGATGACTTTCTGCCGCACGATGCGCTGTATTTTCTTGGTTTCGCCAAGGGCGACACGGCGGCAATGGCGGTCGAGCAGCAGTGGTTCGCGAGCCACGCGGACGTGCAGAACTTTGGGCTTTCACTGGCGGCGGATACCGAGGCGTATGGGGGACGTCTGGAGAAAGCGCGCGGTTTGACGCAGCAGGCGGCGGAGTCGGCTATGCAGCACGACAGCCGGGAAAACGGCGCGCTCTGGCTGGAAAACGGCGCGCTGCGCGAAGCGGCATTTGGGAATCTTTTGGAAGCGCGGCAGGCAGCGGCGGGGGGACTGAAGCTGGTTCCGGCCAGCGAAGGCGTGGCGGCGCAGGCGGCTTTGGCCTATGCACTGGCGGGCGATGCCGATCACGCGGAAGCGCTGGCGCAGGACCTGAACACGCGCTTCCCTTCCGATTCGCAGATGCAGGGGTTGTTGCTGCCGGCGATCCACGCGCAGCTGGCGCTGAACCGCAAGGATGCGGCGGGGGCGATTGCGGATTTGCAGCCGGCGGTGCCGCCGCTGGCATACGCGCAGATTTCGTGGGTCGAGAATCTGTCGTGCATGTACCCGGATTACGTGCGGGGGCAAGCTTATCTGACTGAAGGGCAGGGGCCGCAGGCGGCGGCGGAATTTCAACGGATTCTGGATCACAGCGGCATCGTGTGGAACTGCTGGACCGGGGCGCTGGCGCATCTGGGCGTGGCGCGGGCCAATGCTCTCGAGGCGAAGAATGCGCAGGGCGCGGATGCCGACGCGGCGCGGGTGCGGGGGCTGGCCGCGTACAAGGACTTCCTGACATTGTGGAAGGACGCTGACCCGAACCTCCCGATCTATCTGCAGGCGAAGGCAGAGTACGCGAAGCTGCAGTGATTGATGTTAAAAATCGGCAGGGGCGCGGTTTCGCGAGTGTTCACTTTCGAACAGATTTGCCTGGGATTGGACAGGGTTTGCGGCGGGTGGCATGCCGCGAACCAGCTAACATCCGGCAAATCAACGGCGCAATCTCTGAAAAGAATGGCTCGCAAAATGTAGCGTAGCGACTCCGAATACGTGTGTTTCGGAGGCGTGCACGATGGAAACCTTGCTTCAGGATGTGCGGTATGCGCTTCGGCAACTGCGAAAGTCGCCCGGTTTTGCGCTGATTGCGGTACTGACGCTGTCGCTGGGCGTGGGCGCGGCTACGGCAATTTTCAGCGTGGTGAACGCGGTGATTTTGCGGCCGCTGCCGTTCGACCAGCCGGACCGCATCTATGCGCCGGTAACGCTGGCGAAGGAAGGGTATACGCAGCCGTTTTCGTGGCTGAGCTTCCAGGACGTGCGGGCGCAGAACCACAGCTTCGCGGCATTGTCGGGAGTGTGGAACGCGGAGCTTGTGAACCTGCAGACTCCTTCGGGACCGGTGTCGCTGCAGTCGGTGCAGGGGTCGGACAATTTCTTTCAGGTGTTTGGCGTGGCGCCCATCCTGGGGCGAACTTTCCGTCCGGGTGAAGACGCGCCGGGCAAAAACGATGTTGCGGTGCTGAGCTACACGGTGTGGCAGTCGAACTTTGGCGGCCACAGCGATGTGGTGGGAAAGACGATTGACCTGAATGGCAAGCCCTACACGTGCATCGGCGTGATGCCGGCGGGGTTCCGGTATCCGCTGAGCGAAACGCAGGCGATTTACACGCCGATTCATCCGAATCCACTGTGGATCAAGGGCCGCGGCACACACTGGCTGCGGACGGTGGGGCGGCTGAAGCCAGGCGTCACACGGCAGCAGGCGCAGGCCGATATGAACGGGGTGCTGGCGAACCTTGGCCGGGCGTTTCCTGACACCGACAGTGGGCGGCGGCTGCAAATGATCAGTTTGTCGGACAGCGTGAACGGAGAGATAAGCGGCGCGCTGTGGGCGCTGACGGCGGCGGTGCTGGCGCTGCTGCTGATTGGCTGCGTAAATGTGGCGGGACTGCTGCTGGCGCGGGGCGTGAAGCGGGAGCGCGAGATTGCGCTGCGCGCGGCAGTGGGCGCGAACCGGACGCGGCTGATCCGGCAAATTCTGACGGAGAGCTTGTTGCTGGCGGCGATGGGCGCAGCGGGCGGCATCGGTTTGGCGGCGTTATTGCTGCAGGCGATGCGGATGTTCCTGATTCATGCGCTGGCGCGGGGCGCGGAGGCCGGCATGGACTGGCCGGTACTGGTGGCAGCGGTGGCCATTTCTGCGATCACCAGCGTGGCGGCTTCGCTGTTTCCGGCGTTTCGACTTTCCGGAACGGATCCGAATCAGGCGCTGCGCAGCGGCGGATCAGCGGGAACAGCACGGGCGCATCATCGGCTGCGGTCGGTGTTCATTGTGTCGCAGGTGGCGTTGTCGCTGGTGCTGCTGGTGGTGGCGGGCGTGCTGCTGCGGTCGGTAGCGGGAACCCGCAGCGAGGATTTGGGCTTCGACGCGCAGCACATTTTGGCAGCCGAGATTTCTTTGTCGCCGGGACATTATGAGAACCGCGATCTGTGGGCGAATTTCTACCAGCCGATGCTGGAGCGCGTGAACCATTTGCCGGGCGTGGCTGCTGCGGGGCTGAATAACCTGGTGCCCATCCAAAGTTACGGATCGAACGAAGATGTGCACGTGGCGGGACAGCCGCCACCGTCTCCCAACGAGGTGACGCTGGCCGAGACGCGATTTGTTACACCGGAATACTTCGGCGCGATGGGAATCCGGCTGACGCGAGGCCGGATGCTGTCGGAGGGGATCGACCTTTCGGCGAACAAGCACGGGACGGTGGTGGTGAATGAAGCGTTCGTGAAGAAATTCATGACGAAGACGGTCGAACCGATGGGTCAGCATCTGGATGACAGCGACAAGCCGGACGAGAAGACGGAGATTGTTGGCGAGGTGACAAATATCCGGCAGAGCCTGATGGATCCATCGATGCCGGAGATGGATTATCTGATCACCGAGATTCCTGCGAAGGATTTCCCCTCGTACGCGATGGCAATGAATTTGATGGTCCGGACGAAGGGCGATCCGGAGACGGTGATTCCCGAGTTGCGGCAGGTGTTCCACGAGATCGACCCGACGCTGCCGTTTCGTGAGCCGAAAACGATGGAGCAGATCATTGCCGACCAGTTGGTGATGCAGCGCATGGAAAGCTGGCTGTTCGGCATCTTTGCTGCGCTGGCCGTGCTGTTGGCGGTGGTGGGATTGTATGGGCTGATCAGTCACGAGGTGGAGATGGGCACGCGCGACATTGGCGTGCGCATGGCGCTGGGCGCAACGCGGAGTGGGGTCTTCCAGCTGGTGCTGCGACGGGTATCGATCCTGCTGGCGATTGGGATTGGCGTGGGGTTCGCGCTGACCTTCGCGGCGAAGAGGTTGATTGCCTCGGTGATCATCATTCATTTTGCGCATGAGGCGGGACTGTTAGTGCTGCTGGGGGCGACCATGGCGGTTGCAGGGCTGGCGGCGGCGGCGATTCCGATGCGGCGTGCCGCGTCGATTGAGCCGATCAAGGCGCTGAGGATGGATTGAGGCAGCGAAGAAGCGGTCAGCGGTGAAACGGTTAGCGGAAGACTGTCAGCGAGGACCCCTGGAACCGCTGCTGGTTGATTCGCGTATTCGGTAGAGACGGGCGAAGTTTCGGCTTTGGTTTTGAACCAGGCTGAGCTGCGCTTCGTATTCCCTTTTTTGCGATCCCCCTTCTGAGGTTGTTCCCCCGATGCAAACTCTTCGCCAGGATATTGCTTACGCTTTGCGGCAGATGCGTCTGTCGCCTGTGTTCACGCTGACCGCGATGCTGACGCTGGCATTGGGCATTGGCGCGACCACGGCGATTTTCTCGCTCATCAATACCGTCATGCTGAAGTCGTTGCCGGTGGTGGACCCCAACAGCCTCTACCGCATTGGCGACGGGATGGACTGCTGCGTGGAGGGCGGGCCGCAGGACAACTGGAGCATGTTCTCGTACTCGTTTTACCAGGTGATGCAGAAGAACACGCCGGAGTTTGAACAGCTGGCGGCGTTTCAGGCGGGCGGCGGCGGGGTGAGCGTGCGGCGGGGCGAGGCGGATCGCGCGTCCAAACCGCTGCGCAGCGAATTTGTGAGCGGCAATTATTTTTCGACGTTCGGAGTGGGCGCGTTCGCAGGGCGCACGCTGACGGGGACGGACGATCAGCCGTCGTCGGCACCGGCGGCGATGCTGAGCTACCGGGCGTGGCAGCAGGAGTATGGATCGGACCCGAGCGTGGTGGGATCGACGTTCATTCTGGATGGGCATCCGTTCACGATTGTGGGGATTTCGCCGCCGGGATTTTTTGGCGAGACGCTGCGCAGCGATCCGCCGGAGCTGTGGCTTCCCCTGAACCAGGAGCCGCTGTTTCGCGGGACGAGCACGGTGCTGCACCGTTTCCAGGCATGGCTGCGGGTGATTGGGCGGGCGAAGCCGGGAGTCTCCGTCGCCCCGGTGGGGCCGCGTATGACCGCGCTGCTGCGGCAATGGCTGGTGCAGGATGCCGGGCTGCCGGCGGAATGGATGGGTGCGATTAAGCAGCAACTGCCGAAGCAGCAGGTTCACGTGGTGCCGGCGGGCGCGGGCGTGGGCGAGATGAAGAGCAATTACGCTGACAGCCTGCATATCCTGCTGGGCGTGTGCTCGCTGGTGCTGCTGATTGCGTGCGCGAATATTGCGAACCTGCTGCTGGCGCGGGGAGCGTCGCGGCGTTCGCAGACTTCCGTGCGTCTGGCGCTGGGAGCATCGCGGAAGCGGCTGGTGCAGCAATCTTTGACGGAGAGCGTGGTGCTTTCGGTGCTGGGCGGGCTGGCGGGGTTGGTGGTCGCGTATGCGGGCGTGAAGGCGATTGTGGCGATGGCGTTCCGCGGCGCGCACTTCGTGCCGATCGCAGCGACGCCTTCGCTGCCGGTGTTGGGATTTGCATTTTTGTTGTCGCTGGTAACGGGCGCGCTGTTTGGGATTGCTCCGGCGTGGCTGGCGACGCATGCCGATCCGGTGGAAGCGCTGCGGGGAGCGAACCGGAGCACGCGGGATCATGCATCATGGTCGCAGAAAACGCTGGTGGTGGTTCAGGCTACGCTGTCGGTGGTGCTGCTGAGCGGAGCGGGGCTGCTGACGCGGAGCCTCAACAATTTGCAGCATCAGAATTTTGGGTACGAGACGGACCATCGCGTGACGCTGAACCTCACCGCGCCGTTTGCTTCGTATCCGAAGCCGAAGCTGGATGCTGAATATCGCGAGTTGCAGGAGAGGCTGCAGGCGATTCCGGGCGTGCAGCGCGCGGCGCTCGCGGGTTACACGCCGCTGACGGATAACTGGGGCGAGATGGTGATCCGGCAGGGGCATGGCGTGCCGAATATGAATGACGACATCGGCTCATCGTGGGATCACGTGGGCTCGGGCTATCTGGAGACGCTGGGGCAGCAGATGGTGCGCGGGCGCTCGATCAACGAGGACGACACAGCCACGTCACAGAAGGTGGCGGTGGTGGATGAGACGTTTGTGAAGCGGTTCTTCAAGCCGGGCGAAGATCCGATTGGGCAGTATTTTGGGCTGGACCTGCCGCAATACAGCAGCACGTACCAAATTGTGGGCGTGGTGAAGAACGCGAAGTACCGCGATCCGGCGAGCACTGACCCGCCGTCGCCGATCTTCTTTGTGCCGCTGGCGCAGCGCGTGCAGTACGACAACTCCACCATGCAAATGGTGGAGGACATGACACACCAGATTGAAGGAGCTGTGTTGCAGATTCACGGCAGCATGGAGGGTCTGGAGCCGCAAGTGCGGCGGGCACTGAGCGACATCGATCCCAACTTCACGCTGCTGAGCATGCAGACACTGCAGGACCAGGTGGATGGGCGCTTCGATCAGCAGCGGGTGGTGGCGCAGATGACGGGGCTGTTTGGGATTCTGGCGCTAGTTTTGGCGGCGATTGGACTGTACGGCGTGACCGCGTACAGCGTGGCGAAACGAACGAGTGAAATCGGAGTGCGGATGGCGCTGGGCGCGAATCGGGCCAGCGTGATTCGCCTGGTGCTGCGCGGAGCGTTTCTGCAGATTGTGATTGGGCTGGGGATTGGGATTCCGGCCTCGGTCGGCTGCGCGCATCTGATCGCGTCGCAGCTGTATCAGGTGAAGGGATGGGATCCGCTGGTGCTGGGGGGATCGATTGTGACGCTGGGCCTGTGCGCGCTGGTGGCGAGCATTATTCCGGCGCAACGGGCGGCGTCGATTAATCCGGTGCAGGCGTTGCGGATGGACTGAGCGGCAGCGAAAGAGCGGTCAGCGGAAGTCCAGGCAGCGATGGTCGGGTGAGCTTACGTCCGGTCAGCGGAAAAACGACCTTGGGGGAAGCTGTTCGCGCTGAAATTATTCCTCCTTTGCGTGAACTGGTTCGCCCTTCAGGAACGCAGCGATATTCTCGTTGAGGAATTTTTCATCGGCGGGACTGGCTCCGGCTCCGGCGGGATGTCCCCAGAGCGAAGGGATGGGCAGCAGGGTGCAGTGGGGAATGAAGGGCGCTTCGGTCTCCGCATCCGCTACCGGGAAATAAAGATCGGAGGCAGAAGGCATGTACAAAACCTGTGCCTGGATGGAGCCCAGAGCTTTGTGCACATCGCCGTTGAAGCCGGGTGTGGTGCCCACGTCGTGCTGCTCCCATGTGCGCAATTGGAGGATCAGATTGTTGGCGTCGGCATTGGGGATGAAGTGGGTGCGGTATTCCTCGATCACCTGCGGAAGGGTGGTACCGGGCTTCTCGCCGGCTTTCCATAATTCCTGGTGCCACCACTCCTGCCCGTAGAGCCAGGCGGTCCAGACGAGCGAGAAGGACTGAATACCTTTTTCCGGTTCGGCAGTGTATTCGCCATTGTTGAAGGTGGCGTCGGTGGTGATGGCGGTAATCTCGCTCTCGTTGCGAACAATGCCGTGTCCGTAGGTTTTCGCCGTGCCGGAGGTGGCGACGATCCGATCCATGAAATCGGGATACGAAACGGCCCACTGGAAGGCCTGCTGCGCGCCCATTGAAAATCCGATGACGGCCTGGAGATGCTGAACGCCCAGCTCCGTAGTGAGCAACTGATGGACGGCGGCGACGTTATCGCGAATGGTGGTGACGGGAAAACGCGGGCCGTGGAAGGGCTCGGGCGTGTTGCTGGGCGAAGACGAACGGCCATTTCCGAAGAGATCGGTGGCGATGAGGAACTGGCGGGAGGGATCGAGGGCCCTGCCGGGGCCGATCAGCCAGCCGTAGCCGTGCATGTCGGCCATGTAATGTGAGGGCAGCAGGACGGCATTGTCCCTGGCCGCATTGAGGTGGCCGTAGGTGCCGTAAACGATTTTGGCCTCCGGCAGCGTAACGCCGCTCTCGGTTCGGAAATTGTGAAGGATGAAAGTATGCTGCTCCGGCTCAGGCTGGCCGGCAGCGGTTTGCGCCGACGCAGATGGAAGGGGAGAGAACGAGAGCAGCGCGGCGCATAGAAATCCGCGGACGGAGATTGGTCGGAGATGTTGGATCAAAGCCGGCGGCCTCGCGAGAGAGATTGCGAGGAGCATAGCATCGGCTTCCGCGGGTCGCCAATTCAACACCATCGATATACCTGCGGCGCGGATGCTGGCGCCTGCGGCGCGGGCGCTGCCGTATACTCGATTGTTTGCAAGCTGCTCTTGTGAGGGTTTGGTATGGATGCTGCTGTTGCGTATGCGCGGGAACATGCTGCGCGTTTTCTGGATGAACTGAAGGCTCTGCTCCGTATTCCGTCGGTCTCCACGCTGCCCGAGCACGATGTGGACGTGGAAGCCGCGGCTGAGTGGGTGGCCGCGAACTTGCGGCGCATCGGCATGGAGAATGTCGAAGTCCTGCATGGCCAAGGGCATCCGCTGGTTTATGGGGACTGGCTGCATGCGTCGGGAAAGCCTACCTGCATTTGCTACGCGCACTACGATGTGCAGCCGCCGGATCCGCTCGACGAGTGGATCACGCCTCCGTTTGAGCCGACCGAGCGCAATCAGAATCTGTACGCGCGCGGGGCGGTGGACGACAAAGGGCAGCTGGTGACGCAGTTGAAGGCGCTGGAGTCGCTGCTGCAGACCGGCGACAAGAAGCTGCCGCTGAACATTCGCGTGATCTACGAGGGCGAAGAAGAAGTGGGCGGCGAACGGATTGCGGAGTTCGTCGAGAAGCATCCGGAGCGGCTGAAGGGCGATTTTGCGCTGATCTCCGACACGGAAATGTTTGCGCCGGATTTGCCTACGCTGTGCGTGGGGCTGCGCGGCATGGTCTATACGGAGCTGGAGGTGCGGGGCGCGAAGACCGATTTACATTCCGGCATGTATGGCGGGGTGGCGCCGAATCCGTTTGTGGCGCTCGCGCAAATTATCAGCGGGCTGAAGGGGCTGGACGGGAAGATTCAGATTCCTGGGTTTTACGATGACGTGCTGAAGCCGAGCGATGAGGAGTTGGCGCAGTGGCGGAAGCTGCCCTTCAACGAAGAGGAATACAAGGTAGAAGTGGGTGCGACTGCTTTGATCGGCGAGAAGGATTTCACGCCGATTGAGCGCACGTGGGCGCGGCCGACGCTTGACGTTCACGGCGTGGTGGGGGGATTTATCGGGACCGGCGCGAAGACGGTGATTCCGGCGAAGGCAACGGCGAAAATCTCCATGCGGCTGGTGCCGAACATGACGCCAGAGAAGACTTTCGAGCAGTACAAAGATTATGTGCAGAAGCTTTGCCCGCCCGGCCACGCGGTTGACGTGCGGTTGATCCATTCGGGCGAGCCGTCGTTGATTCCGACGGACAATCCGTGGATTCGCGCGTCCGTTGCAGCGATGAAAAAGGTTTGGAACAAGGACACGGTGTTCATCCGGTCGGGCGGATCGATTCCGATTGTGGGGGACTTCGCGAAGCATCTGCATGCTCCGTCGGTGATGATGGGGTTTGGATTGCCGGATGATGGGCTGCACGCGCCGAACGAGAAATTTCATATTCCGAATTTTCATCGCGGGATCGAGTCGGTGATTCGGTTCTTTGAGGAATGCGGGACAGAGAACCACGGCTAGCTGCCGTAGAGATCCGTTTCGGAAATCACTGGTTCGGAGGCGCCTGCGGCGTGGGCTGCCGCGCGATGAGCTGCGCCGAACATTGCGCCGCGGGCTTGTACCACGGGCGCGAAGCTGGCAAGGCCGATCGGTTCGGCGATGTCGTCGTAAATGGCTTCCATGCCGCCGCGCATAAGGTAGGTTTCGTGCCAGAAGCCGGTGCCCCCGGAGTCGCGAAGGAAGTTCTTCCACCACTCGCGATGCGGATCGGAGCGCGTCCAGGCCATGAGCGACTCCATGTCGCGCCAGTACTGGCGCATGCCCGCGTGCATGGGGAAGAGCGAGAAGACAAAATTCTCGTGGCGGAGCAGGCCGTCGGGGTTATCCGCGACGGATTTGGCGATTTTGGGGCCGAATCCGGCGAGGGTTTTGAGGCCGGTGATGCGATTGACGCGCATGCCGAGGTAGACGACGACCAGGTCGGGGTACTGCGCCAGATCGACGGTGCGGCGGTTGACGGGCGTGGCCATGGGGGTGACCCTCTCTTCGGAGGTTGGCACAGGTGGAAGGCTTGGGTCCAGTACCACCACGCGCGAACTGGACCGATACCACTACGAGTGAGCGGGCCAGAATTTGCAGCCGTTTGCGCACGGCGCGACGGCTCCCGGAGGCGCGGGGTCCCAAGTTGGGTTGGCTGAAATGTTGTCCCAGCGACGTTTGCATCCCGGCGCGCATCTGCTAATGTGTTGAAGTTGCAAAGCGAAGGATTGGACGATGGCAAAAGCAGTCTGGAACGGCAAGACGATCGCGGAAAGTGACTCATTCGAAACGGTGGAGGGGAACATTTATTTCCCCGAGAGCGCAGTGAACCGAGAGTACCTGCGACCCAGTTCAACCACCTCCACTTGTCCGTGGAAGGGGCAGGCGCGGTACTATACCCTGCTCGTTGATGGGCAGGAAAACCAGGACGCTGCGTGGTACTACCCGAATCCAAATCCTGCAGCGCGTAACGTCAAGGGCCACATCGCTTTCTGGCGCGGCGTCGAGATCGAAAAGTAGCTGATCCGCGAAGCCGTTTCTGACGGATTCCCGGAGCCTCAGGCGTAGCGCTTTTGGTGCCATTCCCAGGCGCTGGCCACGATGGTATCGAGGCTGGTGTGGCGGGGTTTCCAGCCGAGGTCGCGGCCAATTTTCTCAGCACTGGCAATCAGGACCGCAGGATCTCCGGGTCGGCGTCCGACCACTTCGACGGGGATGGGCTGGCCAGTGACGCGCCGGGCCGCTTCAATCACCTGCAGAACCGTGAAGCCGCTGCCGTTTCCAAGATTGTAGATGCGCTGACCTCCTCCCTCAAGTGCTTCTAAGGCAAGCAGATGGGCCTCCGCGAGATCCTCGATGTGGATGTAGTCGCGAACACAAGTGCCGTCCACGGTGGGATAGTCGTCGCCGTAGATCCGGATCCGTTGGCGGCGGCCGAGCGCGACATCCAGGACCAGCGGGATGAGGTGGGTCTCGGGCTCGTGGGCTTCGCCACGTCCTGAGGCAGCGCCGGCGACGTTAAAGTAGCGCAGGCTGGCGTACGGAAAGCCGTGTACCCAATACATCCAACTGAGCATTTTTTCCACGATCAACTTCGATTCGCCATAAGGATTTGTCGGTTGAAGAGGGGCGTCTTCGCGGATGGGAGTAGTCGCAGGCTCGCCGTAAACAGCGGCGGTAGAGGAGAACACCAATCGCCGCACGCCAGTGATCCGCATGGCTTCGAGGAGGCTGAGGGTCGCCGCACTGTTGTTACGGAAGTAAACCTCGGGCTTCGCCATGCTTTCGCCTGCTTCAATGAGCGCGGCAAAATGGAGGACGCCATCGAATCCGGAGCCGAGCAGGGTTTCGAGCCGGGGACGGTCGGCAACATCCCCCTGGACGAACTCCGCCCCCTCCGGGACCATGGCGCGTGTGGCATGACAGAGGTTATCGTAGACGGTGACGGAATGGCCCTTAGCGAGGAGCGTGGCGGCCACGGTACCACCGATGTACCCGGCACCGCCGGTAACCAAAATATTCAATTTCCGCCTCCGCAATCCCTGGTCGTACCGTTTCTCCCAGGCCATCGATGAACCCGTTCAGGCCCTCGCCGACGTCGCCCTCTGGCTGCTGCTCCTCCATCTCCTCGACCTTCACCACAACCAGCGCCTCGTCCGCTGGACCCGCGCCCTCATCGCCATCGACGTCGTTACCCAGTGCCTTGACGGCCTCACCTGCCTCCTGGACTGGTCCAACCCCGCCCTTACCACCCCTGGCCAGATCGCCGACGGCTCGCTCACCGCCATCTACACCGTCACCGAATTCTGGCCCATCGTCCTCGTTCTCTCCGCCGTTCTCCTCGCCCTCCGCCCCCGCTCCAGCGACCGCCCCGCCCACCATCTCAACCGTTCCATCTGGATCGTCGCCGCCGCCGCCTTCATCGCCCAGTCCTGCGCCGTCGTTCCCGTCGCCCTCGAGCAGGGCAGCCGCTTCACCCACTGGACCCTCGGCCGCCGCCTCGTGACCCCGCTCTTCTCCATCGCCGGCAACAGCTTCTCTCTCCAGAACCTGTCGAGCTTCCTGCTCCTGCTCGCCATCATCTACGCCGTCATCACCTACTCGCGCCAGGCTCTCAGCCGCAAGCAAACCATCGAGCAGGAGCTGCTCTCCGCCCAGGAACTCCTCCAGGTCCTCATTCCCGAAGCTCTCCCCTCGCTCCCCGGCTACGCCCTCACCAGCTCCTACCGCCCCGCCCAGGAAGTCGGCGGCGACTTCTTCCAGATCATCCCCCTGCCCGACGGCTCCTACGTCATCGCTCTCGGCGACGTCAGCGGCAAAGGCCTCCGCGCCGCCATGGCCGTCTCCCTCATCGTCGGCACCGTCCGCACCCTTGCGGATTTCAGTCACTCGCCCGCCCTCATCCTCTCGGGCCTCAACCGCCGCCTCCACAACCGCCTCCAGGGCGGATTCGCCACCTGCCTCGTCCTCCACCTCGACGCCCACGGTCGCTGCACTCTCGCGAACGCCGGCCACCCCGCCCCCTTCCTCAACGGACACGAAGTCGCCCTCACCGGAACCCTCCCCCTCGGCGTTCTCGCGGAGGCAGCCTATGAAGAGTCACAGTTGCAGTTACAAATTCAGGATTTTCTGGTGTTGTATTCCGACGGACTGTTAGAAGCCCGCAACCCCCAGGGCGAAATCTTCAGCTTCGACCGCTTAGCGACGTTGGTAGCCAACCGCCCCAGCGCCGAACAGGCATTACAGGCAGCCCAATCCTTCGGCCAGGAAGACGACATCACGGTCCTAACCCTAACCAGGCTGGCGGTAGGAGAAGAATCCACCACAGAACTAATCAGCCCGATCCTCGCACCCGCGTGAGCGCAAAGCTTTGTCGCCGCGATGCGTCTTGAGCCCGTGAAAAGCGGGGGCACTTGGTCAATGCCCCCACCCGATTACGGCTTGCGCCAGCGGTCAGGCCTACCAACAGACGTATGCCGAACGCGCTCTACCAGCGGTGCAACATTCGGGTTCATTTTCCGCGCCCTCTCGATTGCCTCCGCCTGAGTCGGCAAGACGGCGCTAGCACGTCCGGCGTTGGGGCGCCGTACTGCAAAATCTCCCTCCGGTCGCTGTTCGATAAACAAACGTTTCATGGTCATATAGGGTTTCCTCCTTTCTTTTCAGAGTTGGATAGCTGTTTCTCCCCCTAGTCTTCGACTTGGGCCGCAGTTGCATCGGCATCCCAGCTCTCGGCGTCCGCGTACAAATCGGCATCCGCATCGACAGAATCCTCTTCCTGAACATGGCTGCGCACGTCATTCGAGGAAACGGAATAATATCGTTGAAACGCGCGGCCCCAAACGACTAGTTCCTCGTCGATTCGTCCGAGCTGGTCGCGCCAGATGTTGCAGAGCTTTCGATCCACGCCCGACGCGTCAACGAGTGGCCGCCCATCATCCCCAGTTACCGCCGCGACCGCGCGGAAGGCGAGTTCCAACTTTTCCATCGCATCAGCAAACTCGCTTACGCGATTGCTGAAGCGGTCCGATGGAGTA
>Ga0206851_1200_pt1 | contig 14733 bp, 14 predicted proteins | sample Alteio_BWOrgCont_13_FD_152904 | JGI IMG/M metagenome (GOLD analysis project Ga0206851, IMG submission 152904) | Enriched cells from forest soil in Barre Woods Harvard Forest LTER site, Petersham, Massachusetts, United States -... | ecosystem: Environmental > Terrestrial > Soil > Temperate forest >... | reverse complement strand
GATGATTCCTACATGAATAAACATATTGAGAAAATATTAGCCTTGCATTTGGTTGATGTCCCAGCAATCAAAAAGGCGAATTTTAAAGTTGTTGTAGACGGTGTGAATTCTTCAGGTGGAATATTTGTTCCCGCTCTATTGAAGGCGCTTGGTGTAAAAACAATTCATCAACTGTATTGTGAACCAGATGGACAGTTTGCACATAATCCCGAGCCTCTTCCAGAAAATCTGACAGCATTATCGCAAATGGTTATTTCTAAAAAAGCAGATCTCGGTATAGCCGTTGATCCTGATGTAGACCGACTGTGTTTTGTTTGTCAAGATGGGACCATGTTTGGTGAGGAATACACCCTCGTAGCCGTAGCTGATTATGTGCTTTCAAATAATCCAGGAAATTCAGTTTCTAATCTTTCATCTACCAAAGCATTATGTGACGTAACGAAACGCTTGGGAGGTACTTATTATGCTTCTGCAGTTGGCGAAGTAAATGTGGTCAAAAAGATGAAGGAAACAGATGCTGTAATAGGCGGAGAGGGTAATGGAGGCATCATTTACCCCGAATTACACTACGGGCGCGATGCTTTAGTTGGAATTGCTTTATTTCTAACTCATTTGGCCAAATCAGGCCAATCTATTTCCTTGCTGAGGAGTAGCTACCCCTCCTACTTTCTTTCTAAAAACAAAGTGATCTTAACTCCAGAGATGGACATTGATGCTTTGCTGCTTGAGGTTAAGAAACGGTACAAGAAAAAGCCACAAAATACAATTGATGGATTAAGAATTGAATTTGATGATCAATGGGTGCACTTGAGAAAATCAAACACGGAGCCCATCATTCGTATTCTTTCAGAAGCAAGCTCAGAAACGGCAGCCGAAAATTTGTCAAAAAAGATTATTGATGATATCAAGGAACTATTGAAAGTTAATGATTGACTTTCTTAGGGAGTGCCTATTGTGATGTATTTTGAACAATATTTCTTGTTCTATCACAATAGGCACTACGCTATCATTTATTATTTAGGAAAGTGAAAAAGTACCTAGCTTAACAAATTCTTGAACACGCTTTGAAATATCAGTATCTGTTAAATTTTTAATTTTCTCCGTCCCAAATTTTTCAACGCAAAAAGACGCCAAGGCAGATCCATAGATAATTGCGTTTTTCATACTGTCAAAGTTGATGACCCCAGTTTTGGCCATGTAACCCATAAATCCTCCCGCAAAAGTGTCACCTGCCCCAGTTGGATCGAAAACTTCCGCCAGGGGGAGACCAGGAGCTGAAAACACACGATCCTCATGAAATAGAAGTGCTCCATGCTCGCCTTTTTTAATAATGACAAACTTTGGCCCCATTTGAAGAATTTTATGTGCAGCGCTTTTTAATGAACGCTCACCTGATAGTTGTCGTGCTTCAGCATCATTAATGGTAAGAACATCGACCATTTTAATGGTTTCTAGCAAGCTATCCAGTGCTACATCCATCCAAAAGTTCATAGTATCCATTACAATTAATTTGGGACGATTTTTTAGGCGCTTGATCGTTGTTTGTTGTACCTCTGGTGACAGGTTACCCAACAAAAGAAATTCGCAACACTGGTAAGAGTCTGGAATTAATGGATCAAAATCTCCCAACACATTGAGATCAGTAATCAATGTATCACGATTGTTCATGTCATCATGATACTTACCTGCCCAAAAAAAAGATTTCTCACCAAGTTTAATTTGCATTCCCTCCACATCGATACCACGATGCTTAAAATGCTGAATGTCTGTTTCAGGAAAATCATCACCCACGACGGCTATAATTTTAACCCGATCATATAAATAAGAAGCTGCTAAACTTGCGTAAGTAGCTGCTCCGCCAATGATTTTGTCTGTTTTTCCAAATGGAGTTTCAATTGCATCAAATGCAACGCTCCCTGTTATAATGAGGCTCATGAAAAAAATTTAAAATAATTTGCTGTAAATATTGCATAAATAATTTATTATTCCGAACATTGCAATCCCAAACCGGAAGACATTCCTGAGTAGCTCAGCCGGTTAGAGCATCTGACTGTTAATCAGAGGGTCGCTGGTTCGAGCCCAGCCTCAGGAGCAAAAGCCCGCCTTTTTAGGTGGGCTTTTTTATTTTTGTATCATGAAAAAATATCTTCCCAATAGCATTACTTGTTTAAATCTTCTTAGTGGCTGTATCGGCATTGTATTGGCCTTTCAAGGAAAATTGGAAAGTGCTGCTTATGCAATCGCGCTTGCTGCTCTCTTTGATTTTTTGGATGGAATGCTAGCTAGGGTATTAAATGCGTATTCACCCATGGGGAAAGAGCTCGATTCACTTGCAGATATGGTCAGCTTTGGTCTGCTACCTTCGGTGATTATTTATCAGCTCTTCTTACATGCACCACAACCAGAAGCTTGGAGCCCCTGGTTCAACTTCTCCGCTTTTTTGATCGCTATTTTTTCAGCTCTTCGACTGGCAAAATTTAATATTGATACGCGTCAATCAGAAAATTTCATTGGGCTAACAACAACAGCAAACGCATTGCTTATTGCCTCCCTGCCTTTAATATTAGGTAGTAATGAAAGTATTTATTGGACTGCGTGCATACTTAACCCCTTCTTTTTGGTTTTATTTAGTTTAGGAATGGGCTTATTATTAGTTAGTGAATTACCTCTCTTATCTCTCAAATTCAAAAATTTCGATCTTAAATCTAATTTCTTGCGTTATATTTTGATTTTGGCCTCGATAACACTACTCCTAGTCTTTAAATTCACTGCAGTACCGATGATTGTCATTTTTTATATTCTGCTGTCAGTTATTTCATTCAGGTTTACCGGAAATACTAGCACTAAAAATTAGCAATCTCCTTAATTCATTTCACGGCTCATTTGGATAGCTCATCATTAATTAAGAACTGGAGTCTATCCAGATAGAAACTTAAGCTAGAAACACAATACACTAATATTCGATCGTCAGATTAAACTTTTCTTTAAGATCTGCCAGCTTCGGGTTTTTATCAACCATGTGCTCATATTTTTCTGTCGAAGTATACAAACGTTTTTTTTGCGCGTGCTCTATCTGTCGAGTGACAATATCAATACTAAAATTCTGTAGCTCGACACGTAGAAAATTCAACAAATCAATCTTTGCGTCTGCTAATTGATTTTCTTGAACCTTATTTTCAATGGTGACCTCGATCTTAAAATCATCCAATAATATGGGATCATGGCTTGTCATCAACGTAAAAATGTTGATTTTACCTTCCTCCTTTATTTTATTGGCGTAGATATTCCAAAGTTTGCTCAACATGGTGATATCAAACGCTTGCTGGCTAGAACCTTTGAGGTAGGTTACTTTTTCCTCCTCTACTCTGGTATTAAAAGAAAGGTCATTAAGATTAGGAATAATAGTATGTGGCACAGAATACTGTGTGCTGCGTATTGCGGGTGTATTTGTAGGTTCATGTTTCTCGATAGCCTTAGCCGAGAAATTTACCCCTTTTTCCTCTACAGTTTCTTGCTCTTTTTGAACTACAACACCGACTGGCTTCTGAACTTCAGAAATTATTTCAGCAGGTTGATCAACCAATTTTTCTTTCACAGCAATGGGAACCTCCACTTTGGCAGGCACAGGAATCGGACTACTTGCTTTTTTTTCGATTGGACTTTTTTTCTCACTCAGCAAAGAAGGCGAAACAGATGAATTAAGCGGAGTTTCGTTGTAGTTGCACATCTTAATAAGACTCAATTCAACCTGTAGACGCTGGTTTTTACTTGTCTTGTAGTTTAAGTCACATTGATTGCTAATAGTTAGTGCAGACAGTAAAAAAGGAACACTAATTGCTTGGGATTGTTGCTGATATCTCAACCGAATTCCTTCACTCACTTCAAGCAGTTGGAGTGTTGAAGCATCTTTACAAACCAAAAGGTTGCGAAAATGAGAAGCAAGGCCGATGATAAAATGATTACCATCAAAGCCGTGTTTTAAAATATCATCAAAAATTAACAAGGCCGTGGCAACATCTTCTGCCAATAAAGCGTCTGTTATTTTAAAATAATAATCGTAGTCAAGGATGTTCAGATTATCAATGACCGCTTTGTAGCTCACATTTTTATTTGAAAAGCTAACAATCTGATCGAACATGGAAAGTGCGTCACGCAGTCCTCCATCTGCCTTTTGTGCAATTAGATGCAATCCATCACGATCAAAACCGACCTCTTCCCTCCTAGCGATATTCTCCAAATGATCGGCCATATCCTCCACTCGAATGCGATTGAAATCAAATATTTGACAGCGTGATAAAATAGTCGGTAATATCTTATGCTTTTCTGTAGTGGCTAAAATAAAAATGGCATAACTCGGTGGTTCTTCTAATGTTTTTAAAAATGCATTAAATGCCGACTGTGACAGCATGTGCACCTCATCAATAATATAAATCTTGTATTTTCCTGCTTGAGGCGGTATTCTCACTTGTTCGATCAAACTCCGTATATCATCGACCGAATTGTTTGAAGCTGCATCCAATTCATGAATATTAAAGGAATTACCGTATTGAAAAGATGTGCACGAATCACATGAACCGCATGCTTCACAATCGGATGTTAAATTTTGACAATTGATTGTCTTGGCCAGAATACGTGCGCACGTTGTTTTTCCCACACCACGAGGACCACAAAATAAAAATGCTTGAGCAAGCTGGTGATGCTTAATTGCATTTTTTAATGTATTGGTAATATGTTGTTGCCCTACAACCGTTTGAAAAGTAGCTGGTCTATATTTTCGAGCAGAAACAATGAAATTATCCATGATGTTTAATATTGAGTATAAGATGTCTAAACTGTGATTACTTCACAACTAATTTTTATGCTGTTACGCGTATCAACCAGACAACATAATTAAATTCTTTCCTTTTCCAATGAGAGCAATAAGGCTGGCAACAAAATCAAATTAAAAATCAGTGCCATCAGCAAGGTAAGTGAAATAAGAATACCCAAGGCTGCTGTTCCACCAAATGAGGAAGTGGCAAAAATTCCAAAGCCAAAAAACAAAATAAAGGCGACATAAATCATACTGCGCCCTGTTTCTTTTAGTGTATCTGAAACAATTTGTATGATACTCCGGGTTGTTGTTCGTAATTCCTGACGATATCGCGTTAAAAAATAAATCGTCTGATCAGATGCGATACCTAACGCAATGCTAAAAATAAGAATAGTCGACGGTTTCAAAGGAATACCAAAAAAACCCATAATTCCTGCTGTAATAACCAGTGGAATAATGTTGGGTAATAAAGAAATCAAAACCATCTTAACTCCCCTGAAAAGTATCCACATAATAATTGTAATCAACCCGATTGCTAGTAGTAGGCTATCTCGTAAATTTTGGATGAGGTAGTTCGTCCCTTTAATGAAAATCATACTAGATCCTGTCAATGAGACACGGTATTTCGAGGGAGAGAAAATAGAATCAATCCGCGGATGAATCTCCTGAATCAATTGATTTATCTTAGATGAACCCACATCTTTCATTTGAAATCCCACGCGAATTACTTGCTTATTACTATCCATAAAGCTTTTGGACATGTCTTCTTTATTGGTGCCCGAATTTTCCATGTAGCTCAAGATAAAACCCTTGTCCATGGAATTAGGAACACGGTAAAATGCGGTATCTCCACCATAAAAAGCTTGTGAAGAAAATTTCAATATATCAACAATAGAAATGCCTCGCGAAAACTCGGGGTAGGTAGCAATCATCTTCTCCAATTTCTCTACCTTTTTAATAGTCGATAAATTCATGATACCATTCTTATGCTTGGCATCAATCACAATATCTAGAGGCAATACTCCATTAAAATTTTTATCAAAGAAAGTCATATCCTGATAGACAGAATCCTGCTTAGGCAAATCATCAACCACATAACCGTTTATATCCATCCGACTAATCCCTACTATGGCAGCTACAATTAACAGCAAAGTAGTTCCATAAATCCATGTGCGCTTTGTCTGAACGAGTGTATCAATTTTATTTAGTAAAACATTCAAAAACTTACCTTCCAAATGTTTTGTTTGTCCACTCTTTGGGCTAGGTAGATAACTAAAAATAATCGGGATTAAACAAAGCGTAATAATCCACATGCACATAATGCTTATTGCAGCAACTACGCCAAACTCCATTAAAAGTTCACTTTTAGTAAAATACAATACGCCAAAACCAATGGCTGTAGTTACGTTGGCAATTAAAGTTGTGAGTGCGATACGTTCAATCACAAGAGACATTGCGCTCATTTTATCTCCTACCTTTTTAAATTCATGATGGTATTTATTAATCAATAAAATACTGTTAGGTATTCCAATAATAACAATCAATGGCGGTATCAAACCTGTGAGTAAAGTAATATCGTATCCTAAAATGCCTAAAATGCCTAAACTCCAAATCAAACCTGTTAAAACAATCAAGATGGGAAATAAAACTGCGTAGAATGACCGAAAGAAAAATAATAATACCAGTGCTGCCACAGTAATTGCCACTATTGAAAAGAGGGTAAATTCATTGTAAATCTTTTCACTGATAACCGTTCTGATATAAGGCAAACCTGAATAGTGGATCTTGATATTATTTTCCTTGCTGAAAGCTCTACTTTTCTCAAGTATTTGATTAATGACTGGAACGCGAGCAGGCGAATTAAGCACTTCAGTATCGAACGTGATGGCCAAAAGAGACGCTTTATTTTTGCTGTTAAAGACAAGGCCGTCATAAAAAGGTAGACGATTGATTCGTTGATGCAAGCTGTCCATGGCCATATCCGTCTGAATAGGGCCTGAATGTAGAGGGGTTAATACAAATTGATGTTTCGTGGTGTCTTTTTTTAGATCAAGAAGATTACCGGTGGATAATGTGTTCTTAATTCCCTTAATCCGGGAAATATCCTCGGTGAGTGTTTTCCAACCGTTAAACGCTTTTCGTTGATTGATATCCTCTGATTTTACGCCTAAAAATAGAATCGTTCCATCTTCACCAAATTTCTTTTTAAAATTTTCATATTCAATATATGATGAATCTGTTTTAGGTAATACTTGTCCTGCATTGAAGGCTAATCTCACGTAGCTTGCTTGCCAAGCCATCAAAGCAGTGAATGTAAACAATGCAATTAAAACGAAAGGACGGTTGGCTAAAATAAATTTTGATAATTTTCCCCACATGGGCGTTGATCGATTTTGGAGTTTTAAACTTAGTATCTGATGTTGCTATTCATATAGATCGCATCACCAATATACTGTGCAACCACACTGTCTTAGTTTTTTAATACAATCTGGATAGCTAGTCAAATTATTCCATTGAAGATCCAAAAATAATTGCGTTGCATGCGAATCGACATCCCTTATTTCTGGAACGCTGGTTAGTTCACGATGTCTAAGTGAAATTTTCTTTTGGGGTGCAATCATACTGTATTGAGCTAATTTAAATTTGTTTTAAGGAGAGCTTTGAAAAGAAAAATATAAATATTGATACTTGGATCATGTTATTATTGCTGTTATACTTGTGCCATTTGGACAGTTTTATGCAACATACAATGAAGCATGTAGCATTTGTTCAGCAAGTTCATGAATTGTATTTTCTATTTTCTTTGCTTGATTAGCAGAGGGATACTTTACCTGACTCGCATATTGACGAAGTAAGCCTGCATTAATTCCAGCATGCGCTGCAACTTTCGATATTTTTAAAAAATCGAACTGTTGAAAAAGCGCATAAACATCATAAAAATGCTCAAATTCAATTTTATCAGGCTCTAAACCATCGAATTCAGACAGCAATATTTTTAACTTTTTTTCTAGCTTTTGTAGCGATCGATCGCTATCGATAATTAAATTATCATTATAACTAACCCTTCCTATTAACATTGATTCTTGGTTTTCAAGAATCAACTCCAATTTCATCTTTTTCATCATATTTGATTTTACATGAATAGGTTAACTATTTTAGTCCAGCCTGTTTTAGAATTGAGCTTAATGTTCCGATAGGAATGTCGCCCCCATGGACAGGAATAGTAACTTTTCCTCTTTTTGTAGGATGCGTTAATTGCAAATGGCTACCCTTTTGATTTTTTTCTTCCCATCCATCCTTTTTAAGCAAATGAATAAGCTCCCTTATTTTCATATTTCATAAAACAAAAGTAGCAAATAAGCTACTTGTTTTCAAATTATTTTAACTTTGCTGCTTGAAGGCGATGCTATTTACTGTTCACCCCACCACGTTTTCCCAAATTGTGTTTTTGCCATAATTCGCCTCCTATTGAAATAACCTATTTTGAGCTGCCAAAAATAAGGTGCGAGATTACTAAAAAAACATAACTACTAAAAATTGTTTTGAGGTTTGGTCACATCAAATTTGAGCTTTTTCGCCTCCCTCTAAATTTATGCCTTTCGGATAGTTGAATTTTTTTTAAAAAAAATTTGGTGATACTGATTCTCACTACTATATTTGCACTCCCGATCGGGGGCTTAGCTCAGCTGGTTCAGAGCATCTGCCTTACAAGCAGAGGGTCACTGGTTCGAATCCAGTAGCCCCCACGAAAAAAATCTACTCAAATTATTGGGTAGATTTTTTTTTGTTAAAACCAATTTGGTTGCACTTCCTAAAATAAATTAAAATTCATCATGAGACTGATTGGCCTATTTGTACTTTTTTTGATGTTGCACGCTTGTAATAAAAGTGTGGTTGTAAGCGTTCAAAAAGATTCACCCACATTTGAGAAAAACGTGATTTATCCCATGGTAATTGCTCATCGGGGAGGACAATTAGAGGCACCTGAGAACACACTGTATGCTTTCGACAAAGCAATTAAAATAGGAGTAGATGGCATCGAACTCGATGTTCAGTTATCAAAAGATCTTGTCCCTGTATTATATCACCCCAAAGATTTGAGTGCTAAAACCAATGAAAAGGGGCCTGTTAGTTCATTGACAGTTGCTGAATTGAAACAACTGAATGCAGGCTACAATTTTACATCAGATGGTCAGAATTATCCTTTTCGAGGAGATAACAGCAGTCTTGGTATACCTACACTCGAGGAGGCATTTAAGAATATTCCGAAGAACATATTCATTATTATAGATTTTAAATCATTGCCAGCTGGACCGTTAGTAGATGCCGTGCTTAAAACGGTGGATGCCACGAATGAGTGGGATAGAGTGCTATTTTATTCAACAAGTAATGAACACATGGATATCCTTGCAAAAGAGAACAGAGCTATTCTTTTTGAGCCCAGGGACATAACACGTTCGCGTTTATTGCAGATGGCCATCCATGATAATTGTGACAAGCCATTAAAATATTATCCGTGGATGGGATTTGAATTAAACCGCAAGATGACCGTATCTGAAAAATTCCAACTAGGAGAAGGACATACCACATTGGATATGAACCTTTGGAATGAAAAGACCATGCAATGTATAAAAGAGGCTCAAACAAAATGCAAGGTTTCCTTGTTTGGGATCAATACGAAAGAAGATTATATATCAGCTACCAAACTTGGTGTAGATGCAGTTTATACAGATTGCCCTGAAAAGATCGTGCAGATTAAAAATGCAAAAACTCAACTCAAGTAAATGTTAGGACGAGCCGCCAGTGGCAAGAAAATCGTCAATAGCTCTCACTGCATTTTGGAAACGCATTTCTTTGGTGCCAGATATAACAGTGTATCGAGCATTTAATGCCTTCAATTCTTTGTGCCAAACATCCATAAAATATTCGCGCTCATTTGGAAAGTCACGTAAAGGATCATCTTCCCAAGGCAAGTCGATATTCATTAACAGATAAAAATCATATGGATGCTTCGGCAATTCGTCAAGTACTTCTTTGGGCGATTTTCCAAATACACGATCACTCCAAATTTTGACTGTGATGAATGTCGTATCACAGAATAAAAGTTTGTTTGCTTTTGGCAATAAATGGGTCTCCAATGCGAGTTGCCCTCGAAACATATTGACTTCGTCTTGCCATGTGCAGGGTTGTGTTAACTTTTGGCAATATTCACGTGCATATTCCGGTACCCAAATTGTTTGGTAATGTTCCGCTAATTGAGGAGATAGTGTTGATTTTCCGGTAGATTCGGGTCCTACGATTGCTATTTTTTTGATGCGTTCCTTTTTCATCCTCTCTCCTACTATTTCCCCTGAACACAGATAACGAACTCGCCTTTTAGGGTATGTGTTTCAAAATATATTTTCAATTCGCCGAGTGTGCCTCGAACCGTTTCTTCAAACAATTTGGTGAGCTCTCGCGATATCGATGCGGGTCTATCTATTCCAAAATATTGAGAAAAGTCTTCCAATGTTTTCAATAATCGATGTGGAGATTCATAAAAAACGAGCGTTCTTTTTTCATCAGCCAATTCTTTTAAACGTGTTTGCCGACCTTTTTTGACGGGTAAAAATCCTTCGAAAATAAATCGATCTGCAGGTAATCCTGAATTTACTAGGGCTGGAACAAAGGCAGTGGCTCCAGGTAAGCACTCCACATCTATTTTATTTTTCAAAACTTCTCGAACTAATAAAAAACCTGGATCAGATATGGCAGGTGTACCTGCATCTGATATTAAAGCAATTCTTTGCCCTTCTTTTAAAAAACGAATAATTTCTGGAATGGCTTGATGTTCATTATGCTGATGATGTGCAAGCACTTTTTTATCGATTCCAAAATGTTTTAATAAAGGAGTGCTGGTGCGGGTGTCCTCTGCCAAAATCAGGTCGGCTTCTTTTAAAACACGAAGTGCACGAAATGTGATGTCTTCTAGGTTTCCTATAGGTGTGGGGACGAGATAGAGCTTACCGTTCATAAAATTTATTGGTATTGATGTGTAAAGCTACACAATGAATTAGTGCGTTGCGTGAGGGATAGCAACGAAAAGCCCGGAGTGAGCGAAGCGAAACGAGGACTTGTAGTGAATAGCCCGACCCGAACAAAGTGAGGGGCACACCCTAATTATAAAAAATGAGTAAACGGTTTAAAGCCAAAGCATAAAAATTCCTGTTATTTTTGTCAACAAACCATCAAAAATGCTTCATATCAATTATATCCGCGAGAACAAAACAGAGGTTATTGAGCGTCTTGCTATTAAAAATTTTAAACATCCAGAGTTGGTTGACCAAATTATTCAGCTGGATGAAAATAGGCGACAAACCCAGAGTAAATTGGATGCCGTTTCTGCGGAGGCAAATTTGTCGGCCAAGCAAATTGGTGATTTGATGCGTCAAGGCAAAAAAGAAGAAGCGGACGCGATTAAAGCTAAAACCACTCTGTTTAAAGAACAGATTAAAACGCTGGGAGATCAGTTGAATGATGTGGAAGAGCAGATCAAAAAGCAATTGGTTTTGCTACCCAATTTGCCCCATGCGTCCGTCCCGAAAGGAACAAGTGCGGAGGATAATGAAATTGTTTTGGAACACGGCTCTAAACCGGTTCTAACCACTCAGGCATTGCCACATTGGGAGCTGGCTGCTAAATATAAGATTATCGATTTTGAGCTGGGCACAAAAATTACCGGTGCAGGTTTTCCGGTCTATAAAGGAAAGGGAGCCAAATTACAGCGAGCGCTGATTCAGTTTTTTTTGGATCGTGCAGGTGCGGCTGATTATGATGAAATACAGCCTCCCATCTTAATTAATGAAGCTTCTGGATTTGGTACAGGTCAGTTGCCGGATAAGGAAGGACAGATGTATCATGTGGGCGTGGACAATTTGTATTTAATTCCAACTGCGGAAGTGCCTATTACCAATTTATACCGCGATGTGATTCTTAAAGAAGAAGATCTTCCAATTAAAAATTGTGGGTACACCCCCTGCTTTCGCCGTGAAGCTGGCTCCTATGGGGCTCATGTGCGCGGATTAAATCGATTGCATCAATTTGATAAAGTTGAAATTGTGCAAGTAACACATCCGGATCAGTCCTACCCTACTTTGGAGAAAATGAGTCAACATGTTCAGAGTTTATTAAAAGAGTTAGAACTCCCCTATCGCGTACTTCGTTTGTGCGGCGGCGATATGAGTTTCACCGCTGCACTCACTTTTGATATGGAGGTGTGGTGTGCTGCTCAAGCGCGTTGGTTGGAAGTTTCTTCGGTTTCCAATTTTGAGACTTTTCAAAGCAACCGCCTTAAACTACGTTTCAAAGGCAAAGATGGCAAGCCTCAATTGGCACATACACTCAATGGAAGTGCGTTGGCATTGCCGCGTATTGTTGCTTCTCTCCTAGAAAACAATCAAACTGAAAAAGGAATTCGCATACCACAGGTATTGGTTCCGTACACCAAATTTGAGTGGATTAATTAGAGTAATCTAAAAAAAAAATTTTAAGATTTATGAAATATTTATTATCTATTGTTACCTCTTTAATTTTCATATAACAACTTGGGCGTGCCCCCTTCGGGGTCGGGCTTCCGCTCCCAAGTCCTCGTTTCGCTTCGCTTCACTGCGGGCTTTCCGCTACATCCCCCACGCAAGCGCTTATCCATAATATGATGATAGGCGTTTTTCATTCCAATCAAAAGAATTTAAAGTCAAACCATAAACTAAATTTCTTTATTTTTTAAATAAAAACAACATTAAATAAATATAAATATTAAAAACAACTCTTTTATTGACTAATAAAACAAATACTTTTGCGATCTATCACTAAATAAAAAGAATAAGATTATGAAAAGGATAAATCTAAATGATCTGGATATTCAAGCAATGAATATGCTGGAAATGGAAGAGCAAAATGGAGGAAGCATGAGTATAGGTGGAAGAATTGTTTGCACCTACGCCATAATAGGCGCAGCGTCATTAGCAACATTATTAGCAGTCACTGGTGGCACTATTTATGTTTTAGTGAAACACACCTAGATTTATTAGCTCCCGCAAGACAAGCAGCGCCAAATTGAAATAGAGCATTGACTTAAACAAAATCAAAAGAAAGTAAATAATAAAAATTTATGAAAAGGGTAAGCCTAAATAATCTGGATGTTCAAGCAATGAATCTGTTGGAAATGGAAGAGCTAAATGGTGGTGGAATTCAGATGGTTATTGGTAAGCCCAGTGTTATTTGCAGCTACTAGTGTCATTACTTATGGCGCATGTAAACTAGCATACCATTGGTTCCCACAAGAGAAGGAAAACCAGGAATTTTGAAAACAAAGCATTGACTTAACAAAAAAAGAAAGTAAATAATAAAAAATTATGAAAAATGTAAACCTAAATAACCTGGGTGTTCAAGCAATGAATCTGTTGGAAATGGAAGAGCTAAATGGCGGAAATATGAGTATAGGTCAAGTAGCTGCAACCTTTGGTTGCATATGGTTCACAATGGCCACAGCGTCATTAACAGCGGTAGTAGCAGCTACTGGTGGCATTATTTATGGCGCATACAGACTAGTAAAATACACTGTAAATTCAGCTGCTCCCAACAGAGCGTAAAGCCAAAAATTTAAAACAAAGCATTGACTCAAAGTCAAAAAAAATAATTAAAATAATAAGGCCATTCGATTAGAACCCGAATGGCCTTATTGCATTTTAAACATGGTCCATTCGGACTAAAAAATCAGATGTCAAAATATTCTGCTTATGACGTGTAGCCCAATATTTTTAACACTTGCTTGCTATTTTGTTCTTCACCAAAAACTTCAAAGTTGAAGGTCTCATCACGATTACGTCGAATAATAACCTGTTTAGGAGAAGGAAGCAAGCAGTGATGAATCCCTCCGTAACCACTTAATACCTCTTGGTAAGCACCTGTATGAAAAAAACCCAGGTATTGAACTTTACGCGTTTTAGGCATAAAGACGTTGTTCATGTGCGCTTCCTGACTATAATAATCTTGTCCATCGCAGGTAATTCCACCTAAGTTCACACGTTCATATTCCGAGTCCCAATTATTGATGGGTAGCAAAATATATTTTTGATTTAAAGCCCATACATCTGGCAGATTAGTTATAAACGAGCCATCCAACATCAACCATTTTTCTCGATCATTTTGTTGCTTGCGCCCCAGCACTTTATACAAAATACCTGAAGCTTCAGCAACTGTATATTTACCAAACTCAGTAATGATGTCCGGCTCCATGGTGTCATGCTCTGCACAGATTTCTTTAATTCGTTTAACGATTTCGTTTACCATGTATTCGTAATCAAAATCAAAAACTAAGGAATCTTTAAAAGGCATCCCGCCACCAATATCGAGCGTATCCAGATCAGGATTTATTTTTTTGAATTTGCAGTATAGTGTAACATACTTCTCTAATTCATTCCAATAGTAAGGTGTATCTGAAATACCTGAATTAATGAAGAAATGCAGAAGCTTTACTTTAAAATTTGAGTTTTGAGCAATTTTGTGATTGTAAAAATCGATTACATCTTCCATTCGGATACCTAAACGAGAGGTATAGAATTGAGAATCAGGTTGCTCTTCTGCCGCAATGCGTATACCGAGATTACATTCAATATCTAATTCATCATCATAAATATTAAACTCTTCTTTATTGTCGAGCACCGGAATAATGTTTTTAAACCCATCATGCAGCATATCGATGATGTATTGTTTGTATTGGAAGGTTTTAAATCCATTGCAAATAATTGTAGTTTCTTTTGAAAGCACACCCTTTTTTTCCAAAACATCCACCATTGGCATATCAAAAGCAGAAGACGTCTCAAGATGTATCTCGTTTCGTAGCGCTTCTTCTACAATGTGTTTAAAATGTGAGCTCTTCG
>Ga0206851_1199_pt1 | contig 14809 bp, 9 predicted proteins | sample Alteio_BWOrgCont_13_FD_152904 | JGI IMG/M metagenome (GOLD analysis project Ga0206851, IMG submission 152904) | Enriched cells from forest soil in Barre Woods Harvard Forest LTER site, Petersham, Massachusetts, United States -... | ecosystem: Environmental > Terrestrial > Soil > Temperate forest > O... | reverse complement strand
ACTAGCTGCAAGCCTTTTAAGCTAAATCAATACTTCTGCTTGTGCCAGTTTGACAATAAACCGGGATTTTGGAAAAGCCGTGTAACAGGCTAATGCAACGTGCGTTAAGCCTTTTGTGTGTGTGCCCCGGTTATCCCGCTGGGTGCATGTGCTGTCAGCCATTTGAGTGGGAATGCCAATTCCGAATGAATAATGCGGGATAACCCGGGATTTTGCATTTGCCGTGTAACAGGCTAATGCAACGTGCGTTAAGCCTTTTGTGTGTGTGCATCCCGGTTATCCCGCTGGGTGCATGTGCTGTCAGCCATTTGAGTGGGAAGGCCAATTCCGAATGAATAATGCGGGATAAACAAATGTACGTGAATGATTGTGTGACGATTGGTTAATTTGAGTGAACCCTAGTTAGTAGGCCCTTACATTCTTGCCCTCCATATAATTGATGAATGAGCGGTTCGCAACCTTGTTGCCGCCGGGGGTAGGATAGTTACCGGTGAAATACCAATCGCCCGTGTTATCCGGACATGCATTGTGGAGTCCTTCTATGCTTTGATAAATTATCTGAACCTCGGCTTTCACCTCATCGGGGCAAAGGAGCTCGGCTATCTTTTCGGAGATCTGTTCGGCTGTGAAAGGTTTGTAGATTTCTTTCACCACATTGGTGATTTCAGCGGCAGGCAATTCTTCCTGATTCTTTGCTTTTTCATAGGCCTCGTCGAGGAGGTTTTCCTTGAAATGATCATGCAGCAACGCAACGGCAGCCTGGAAGGCGATAAAGTCGCCCAGCTTGGCCATATCTATTCCATAGCAATCGGGATAACGGATCTGTGGTGCAGAAGAAACAACCACAATCTTTTTTGGCCCCAACCGGTCGAGGATGCGAAGGATGCTTTGTTTGAGTGTTGTGCCGCGTACAATCGAATCGTCGAGGATTACAAGATTGTCTATGCCTCGGGTCACAACCCCATAGGTAGTGTCATAAACGTGAGCCACCATATCGTCGCGGCTGCTGTCGTTGGTGATAAAGGTGCGCAGCTTGGCATCCTTGATGGCGATTTTTTCGATGCGGGGATGCTGGAAGAGGATTTCGCTCAGACGGGGTTCGGTTACATTGTTGCCCATCTTCATGATCTCATGTCGTTTTACTACGTTGAGGTAATGATGCAGGGAATCGACCAGGCCTCCAAAAGCTACTTCGGCTGTATTGGGGATGTATGAAAAGACCGTATTCTTCAGGTCGTAATCAACTGATTTGAGGACGGATGAGACGAGCTGGCTTCCCAGGTTTTTTCGTTCCTGATAGATGTCGGCATCGCTTCCTCTGGAAAAATAGATACGTTCGAAAGAGCAGGACCGTTTCTCGGCCAGGGGAAGGATCTTTGATTCGCCTACCTGTCCGTTTTTTCGGATGATGAGGGCATGGCCCGGTGTAATCTCGCGTATGGCATCAATCGGAACATTGAAGGCTGTTTGTATAACAGGACGTTCGGAAGTTACCACTACCACTTCATCATCCATATAATAAAAAGCAGGCCGTATGCCGTTGGGGTCGCGGAGTACAAAGGTATCACCATGTCCGAACAGACCGGCCATGGTGTAACCACCGTCCCAGTATTTGCTGGCATCGCGGAGGATCCGTTCGATATCGAGGTTTTCGGCAATGTGTTCGGAGATTTCCTGATTGCTCAGGTCTTTGCTTTTGAATTTTCGGAACTGACGCTCGTTTTCCTCGTCCAGAAAATGACCGATCTTTTCCATCACGGTAATGGTATCTGTCTTTTCCTTGGGGTGTTGCCCAAGGGCCACGAGCTGATCAAACAGCTCATCTACGTTGGTGAGGTTGAAATTGCCTGCTACCACCAGGTTGCGTGTCATCCAATTGTTTTGACGCAGGAAGGGGTGGCAGTTTTCGATGCTGTTGCCTCCGTATGTACCATAACGGAGATGGCCCAGAAAGAGCTCTCCGGTAAATGCCACATGTTTTTTCAGCCATTCCGAATCCTGTAATTTTTCGGGTCTGCGTTTTTGAACTTCTTCGAATTTTGCATGGATCTTGCCAAATATTTCCTTGATGGCATTGCTGCCTGTAGCCCTGTACCGGCTGATATACCTGCTGCCGGGGGTTACGTCAAATTTAATATTGGCCACACCCGCCCCATCTTGCCCGCGGTTATGCTGTTTTTCCATCAGGAGATACAGTTTGTTTATGCCGTACAGATTGGTTCCGTATTTTTTTTGATAGAAAGAGAGGGGTTTGAGTAATCGAATTAATGCAATGCCACATTCGTGTTTGATCGCTTCGCTCATGGTGTCTGGGTGTGTGCTTGAATTAGAGCATCAAATTTACGATAAATAGCCGGATTTTCGATGGGTATGGCCAGGTACAGGCGCGTGCTTTACACCGGGTGATTGTCATCCTGTTCGGAGTGTGCTGTCACGCTATGCCGGAGTCTTATCCAACACGGTTGCATTTCTGATCAAGACATAGCGCGGTTCCTCAAACAAACAAGCCCTTTTCCAACCCCAGCCATTTTAGCGCTGCCCCATGCAACAACAGCTCTTTTTTTTCTTTCTCAAATGGCATTGAATGAATAAGGCTGCCGGGTTGAAGCTCTCCGAGTGGAAACGGATAATCCGACCCCAATGCCACCCGTTCGGCGCCAAAGAGTTTAACCACATATTCAAGCATTAGCGGATCATGCACGAGGCTATCGATCCAGAACTTGTCGGTATAAGTACGTGGGTTCACCGGGTTGTCTGGCGCTACCAGATCGGGGCGGCACCGAAAGCCATGTTCCACACGCCCCAATGTTGCCGGAAAGCTTCCTCCTCCATGCGCAAACGCCACACGCAGGAGCGGAAAGCGGTTGAAAATCCCTCCAAAAATCATCGAACAGATGGCCCTCGATGTTTCTGCAGGCATACCTACCAGCCAGGGAAGCCAGTATTTTTGCATTTCTTTTTCGCCCATCATCTCCCAGGGATGTACAAACACGGCCATACCCAGTTTTTCGCAGGTTTCGAAAATGGGATAAAACAGCGGATTGTCGAGGTTGAGTTGGTTTACGTTCGAACCAATCTGTATGCCGGCAAGACCTATGCGTTTACACCGTTCTATCTCTTTAACAGCAAGTCCGGGGCTTTGCATGGGTATGGTGCCTAAACCGATAAAACGTGTTGGGTAGGCAGCAATAATCCCGGCAATATGATCATTCAAAAATTTACTCAACTCCAGACAGTCCTCCGGCTTTGCCCAATAGCTGAACATGACCGGAACTGTAGAGAGCACCTGTACATCTACCTGGTGATGGTTGCATTCCTCGATCCGTTTTTCAGAACTCCAGCAATTGTCTTCGATTTCCCGGAAGAACCTGCCTGTATCGAGCACCATCCGTGCACAGCAGGGTTTGTGATGTTCGAGCGCCACAAAACCGCCGTAACCGAATTTTTCTTTCCAGTTCGGAATGTGCTCGGGGAGGATATGCGTATGGATGTCTATCGTAAGGATTTTTGGCATAAGCAAACGAAGTAAGTAGTTGTGAGGGTCAGAAATCCAGTGGTCTTAACCGGCAAGAATGTACCGGCGAGGCCCCCAGGTTGCCTGCAAATTTAAAGTTTCCTGCCGTTTTTCGGACAGGTTCTATCTGATTTGTGGTTTGGGATGCATGCAATACCCCGCAGGGGTGTTACAGGCTGAAAGATGAAAGCCTGGAAACAAAGAAAGCCCGAATGTATTATCTTCGCCCCGAATCAGCACAGACCCCCAACCCGATATGAAACCAATCTGTCTTTCTGCCTGCCTGTTTCTGGCATTCTTTTTCAATCTGTTTTCTGTTGAAGCCCAGGGCACCTATCTTGGAATTGATGCCGGTTACGGCTTTCCGGCATCCAAACAGTTGCTTACTGCCGATGTGACCAGCAAGACCAATACCTATACCAATCCTGGTTCATCAGGCAGTACTACGAGCGTAACGAACCAAAGCGCTCCGTATTCTATGGGTAAAGGCATCAACGCAGGGCTGTTCGGGGGATATATGCTGACTAAGAACCTGGGTATAGAGCTGGGGGTTGGTTATTTAATGGGGCTATCCACTTCGCAAACAACCGAAACAGATAAGCTGACCTCTAATACGGTAGCAACGCCCGGCAGCTCTACCAACTCTACCGACATATCAACTACGTCTTTTAAGGGCTCGATGTTGCGTTTGATACCGGGAGTAAGGGTGCAGTTTGGTAACGGGAAAATACATCCCTATGCCTCCGCTGGTCTGATTGTCGGTGTATTGGGCAGTATCACCAAGGAAACAGTTGATAATAATTCGCTTACCATCTCTAATTCAACAAGCAATACTTCGAACACCAACGACGATATCTGGAAATATTCGGGACGTATAAGTATGGGGTTTCATGGTGCATTGGGCGTAACGTATCTGTTTACCCAAAAACTCGGATTCTTTGCCGAACTGACTTCCTGTTTTCAGACCTATTCACCGGGAAAAGCGCTGCATACGGTATCCACAACCAATGGCAAGGATAACCTGGCCATTGACACCGAGAACCTCAAGGAAACCGATTATTCGTCAAGTTACACGTCAACAACCGGAACCGGTATCCCTACTGCAACAGGCAGTCCTGCTCAGGCGCTTTACCAGGTATTCCCGTTCAGTTCGGTAGGGTTGACTGTCGGATTACATCTCGCTTTTGGCAACAAAGATTGAGCAGACTGTTTGTTTCTGCGCTTGAATCATCCAGGCTTTCTCATTCCTGGTTTCCAAACTTCTGTTTAAGCTCGGGGAATAGTTCAGTTTTAAAACCACCGTTTATCAATTTGCGGTATGCTTCATTCCCGGCTGCTCCGGGATCCTGTTTTACTCCCTTGACTCCGGGAAATTGTTTCGAGTAGATCTGTTCATTTTTAACAGGGTCGGTGATGGTGATGTTCACATCGAGGAATGTAACAGACAGGTCGTACGCCTGACCTCCCGCCCTGGTATCGGCCGTAATGTTTGCCACATAATCGGCCCCGGCAGGTGTTGCAACAAAGGTAAACCCAAGTTCCCTGAACTGGTCTTTCAACGCCGGTTCAAGCACATTTACACCCAGCATTTTATTGAAGTTTTTTTCATCCGAAACAAAGCAGATGGTGGGCGATTTTAGCTCGATGGTGAACAGATCAAAGGCGGGTGTTTTCTTTGTAACCGATTTTGACAGCAATACATCTTCCTGTTCTTTTACCAACGCGAAAAGATCGGTAGCCACTCTTGCTTCCGATATTTTGTCGGAGGAGGAAACGGAGAAGGGGGTTGTGTTTGTTCCGTCTGAAGTTGTTACCGTTTTCACAGCTGCCATAGTGGGTGAGCCTTTGCCGTTGTTAGTTGAAAAAGACAGGGTACAGTATAGCGGAAAATTTGAAACAGGAAGTTCCCGGCCGGCATTGGTGTAGGTAACTTTTACTTGCAGATTTAAGGCCGAAGCCGATCCGGTTTTGATTTTGAGCGTTTTGTTTACTGCCACCACCTTGATCTTGCTGAGTATATCATCTATGGCAAGGATTGCCCCCGTCATGATTTCATCGCTTTTGTTTTTGAGCCCGGCATCAAACGTTTCGGCAAGATAGGGTTCGAGCGGGCGGGTACTTAGCAAAAAGAGCTGTATGGCTTCATAGAAATTGCCGGCAGTTTCGGCATCTCTGGCCTTGGCGTAAATGCCTGTCGACGTGTTGAGCGCGGTCTCGAATTTTAATTTTTTCTGTGCATAGTAGGCGCTTTTTGAAAGGCGGTAATACACCCAATATTCATTTTTATCCTGCCAGGCATCAACCTGCTCATATCCTTCCAGATCGCGCTGAACGGTAGTCTTGATGTTTTCCTGAAAAGATTGTTTTACTTCGTTGTCGAGCTCGGTGGTTTTCAGGAACGACTCTCCATGTATGTTTACCACGATTTCAGAACTAAGGTCTTTCAGCGCCTTGGTCTTTGCCTGTTCAATATAATCGGTGCCCGTTTTTGGGGCGAAATTGATGCCGATGAAATACTCGTTCGAAAACGGACGGTTGCTGACCCATTCCGGTTTCTTCTGAGCGCTTGCAGCCTCAGAAAGACAGCTGCAAGCTGCAATCAGGAAGATAAATTGTTTTATACAGAGAAATGACTTCATAGGCGCATCCCCGTTTGGGGTTTGTCGTTTTTATTTTTTTCGTTTGTCAATTTCTTCTTTTATTTCGGCTGCAGTTTTGAAGTCTCCGTTATCAGCAGCGGCTTTCTTTAGCAGTTCAAGATCGGTCACCGAGTATTTGGCGTACTTGCCTGTTGCTGTATCGGAATTGGTGTTCCCGGTATTTGCCGGGGCCGTGGTGTTACTTCCTGTATTCGGTGTTGAACTTTTGTTGCCTCCGTTGTTTTGACCCGAAAAACGGTTGCCTCCACTCGGGTTTGGCGAAAACCGGCTGAAATAAACATCAAAGCCTTGTTTGAAGCCACGTGCAAAGGCTTTGTCGTACGCCTTTTTTTCAGAGGGAAGTATAAGGAGGTTGTAAAGAGGGCCTACCATGGTGAGAACAGAACCGAAAATAATAGGGCCGTCGGATGGAGGGCCGCTGGAAGCTTGCGGATCTGAAGCATAATCTTCCTGGTTAAGAGTGCCGATTAATGTAATAAATGCGCCCAGCATAGGGATTGCAAGACCAGGCCATGTACTGATTTTATCTACTCCTTCCAAATCTACCCGGGCGCTGAAATCATTCTGGGCAAGACTGTAAAATTGCAGAGAGGCAATGGATGTGTACGAATTGGAGAAAGGAGTACTATTGAACGAAGTGGCATAATAGGGGAATACCAAGAGGTCAGCATTTAATTTCTGGGCCAGGTCAGCATATTTATCTCTTGATGATTTCGTGTCTTCCAGAGGCAATCCCGATTGCTGAAACATCTGGTTAGAAGTTTCATAATCGATCACATTGAATCCTTTTGCGGTCAGGATCTTTTTTATTGCTTTGTAATTTTTCACCCTCCATTTTTCGGGATCCTGCAAGGTGGCAGGCAGTCTGTTTGGAAGAATGGCGATGGTCTGAACATGAACATCCGATGGCTGAATAGACGATTCTGTATACAGGTATGCCTTTGCTTTCAACTTGCAGGAGGTGGTTGTAACAGCAACGAGCAGGCATAGGAACACGAATTGAAGGATGTTTTTTTTCATATTATTTGTTTTTCTTTTTGTTGATGATTAATTGAATCTGTTGTGCTTTGGTATAGTCTTCTTTGTCGAGGGCTTCGTTTTTTAGATTGGTGAGTTCTTCAACCGACATACTCTCCAGATCGTTGCTTTTTTCGGGTTTTGCAGCCGGCATGCCTTTGTTTTGATCTCTTTTCTTCAGCTCGGTCTTTATACGGTCGGCTTCTTTGTAATCCTCTTTGTCAACCGCTTTGTTGAGGAGGCCCTGTAGCTGTACATAGCTGTATGCAGCATAGGCACTTATCGATTTTCGGGAGTCGATCTCTTTTTGCAGACCTAACATGGCATCGAGATCGGTTTTCGAAGCCGCAATCTGGAGCATGTTCTGCAAGTCGCTGTCGCTGTATTTGCTATAGTCTCTTGCCGGTTCGGTTCCGGTCGGGGAGGGAGTGCCCTGATCGTTCGCATGGCCGACATCGGTGGTTTGCCCTTTTTCTTTCTTCACCTTTTCTGGTTTTGTTTCACCATAAAGCTGGGCGGAAACGGGTTTTGAGCCGATGAAAAAGAGGAAAAGAAACGGCAGTACGGCTGTTTTCATTATCTGCATTGGTTCATTTTGTTTTGAAGTTCCTGAAAATCGGTGATTGCATTGTCGGTTTGTGTATAGATGGTGATATGCTGTCTGCCCAGGTTGCATTTACCTGTGCGGAGATAAACAAGTCCCAAAGCCCGGTGTGCTTCGGCAAAAAGGGGTTTCTGTTCAATGGCATGGTAAAGATTTGTTTCGGCTTGCTGGTTGTTGCCTTGTGCCGACTCATAGATGCCTTTGATGTAGTAGCTGATGGCAAAAGAAGGCATGGCCATCGCCGTTTTGGATGCAAGCTGATAGGTACTCCCGTCAATGACCCTTCGGGCGCCATAGAGTGTTTTATACATGCTTGCAATATCATAATAAACCCCGGACGAAAATTGTCCGGCTGAAAATGTCGTGCTGGTAACCAGACTTCTGAAATTATCATCGGCGAGCGGGAGGTAAGGTCCGTTGTTGATGGCATTGATAAAGCATTCCATAGCGCCAATGCTGTTGTTTTGTTTAAGATTCAGCTTAGCCAACGCATACCAGGTTCGTGAATCGTTCGGAAATTTGGTAGTTGCATAACTCAGAACCTGTGTTGCTTCGGTGTATTTTTCGGTGATGTAGAAATAGAACCCGCGGAGTAAAAAAGCATCTGCATCATCGGGGTTGAGTTGTTTGGCCGATTTTGATTCGGCATCGCCCGTCGAAAAATCTTCTGCATGGATACTGAACAAGGCCTTGTAATAATGAGCGGCTTCCAGCTTCGGGTATTTTTCGATCAGATCGTCGCACAGGTTGATGGCAAGCATGTATTCTGCACTACGCCGTTTGCGGGCAGGATCCAGAAAAAAGAAGGGCAGTGTAGCAGCCATCTTTTTCAATTTTTCGAGTTTAGAGGCTACCGAAAAAGGAAGGCTTTCGATCCGTGCCGGGTCATTCTCGCTGATGGTGATTGTGCCGAATGAAAGATCGGTGGAGACCTTTTGAGCCAGTTCGTTTTGAAGGCGGAAGATGTCGGACAAAACTCCGCTGGCTTCGGAGACAGAAACAATCTGTGCCGTTTTTACGTCTACTGTGCGGCTCCGGAGAACCAGTGCATCGCTTGCTATTGAAACAGATCCGTAAATAAAATACTTCACCCCTACCAGATTGCCCAGTTCAACGGCCGTGTTTTCGTCGACAAGGCCCGATGCCTGCAATTTGAGCTCTTCAATGATCTTGCCGAGGTATTGGCGCTCTACAATTTTAATGTTTCGTTGTCCTGCAATTTTATTGGTAAGCGCCTCGGCACAACTTGTAGCTATCCAGTTTTGATCTGCTGTCCCGCCTTGAGTCGTAAATTCGGTGATAGCCACGGTAAGCGCCTGATCATCGGCAGCTGCCTTCGTTGTCGTGCTCAACAACACCAGACAGGTGAGGAGCGAAAAGCGAAGGGTCAATAAGCGTATCAGCGTGTTCATCACCGGTTAGTTTGTTTTCTCCATTTCCTTGTTAAACAGGTCCTCAAATTTTGTTTTCTGGAAATCAAGGGCTGCATGGGTTGGAGCAGCCGACTTCCCCTCGATTTTCTTTAGCAATTCTTTTTTATCCACCTCCAGAGCGATGTAAACCTTCAATTTTCCTTTACCCAGATTTTCCTGTTTTTGACAAATGGTTTTTACCTCGTCGAGCGTCTCGTTGATACTCTCCTGGATCAATCCTTCGAATTCCTGTTTGAAAGAAGCCGGTTTGTTTTCAGAACGCGTATAGAGTGTCGAAACCGAAGCCAGTTGTGTTTTGATGGAGGCCGACAGCTCCTGCAATGCAAGCAGATAAGCCTTGTTTCTTGCAACCGAAAAGTCTGTACTCTCTGCATAACCGGAGCCTCTATACACCTCCTTGTTGCTGTTGAATGCAGCGCCGAAACAGGGTACGTCGGCTGTTTTTACCCGTGTGTTATTTTGGGCTGAGCCTTGTTTACACACCGTGAACAAGGCCATCAACAGCAGAATAGAAGCAAACAGGCTGTGTTTCATTGGCGCTTAGTATACCGTGTCAGAAGTATTGGGTGAGCTATGTTCCATCGGGTTCAGACCAAGCAAGCATACATCATCAATCTGAAAATGATCGCCTTTCCACAACAGGAAGGCCTCTTCGATGGAGGCTTTTTTTCTGGAAGCAGGTTGCCCCGCCAGTCTCACCAGTAATTCTTTGAGTTGGCTGTATTTAAATTTCAATTCCTGGGGGCCTCCGAATTGATCTGCATATCCATCCGAAAACAGATATATTTCATCACCTTCGCATAGCTGCACGGTTGTAGTCGTGAACTTTTTACGGTAGGCATAAGCCCCTACAGGTTGTTTATCGCCCTTGATCTGATGAAACAGTGTGGCATTGGTTGAGAATACCGGTTGCATGAATTCGGTTAAAGCCAGGTTGCCGGCTCTGCGGAGCAAATAAAGCGGGTTGTTTGCTCCGGAGTAAGACAACTGATTGGTGTGAAGCTGAATCGAGCAGAGTGAGATGTCCATCCCATCATTGATTGTTTCAACTGCATTGATGGCGAGCGCCCTTTCCACGAAACCAGATAGTTCGTCGAGGATGACACCTGTTTCTGTACTTTTCCCGAGTGCATAGTTCAACCCGTTATAACCAATCATACTCATTAATGCACCCGGCACTCCATGCCCGGTGCAATCGATCACCGCAAAGATCAAACGGGCCGGGGCTTCGTTGCTGTTCTGAATAATCGTGCCGCTTGCGTTGAGTGCGGCAAAATAATAAAAGTCGCCACTGATAATATCTTTGGGGTGATAGAAAACGAACGATTCTGTAAGATAGAGCCCTATTTTTTCGATGGGAGGTAAAATGGCATTCTGGATACGCAATGCATAGGTAATGCTGTCGGTGATGTCTTTGTTCTTTTCTTCGACGAGTTTTTTCTGTTCGCGCAGTTCGGCTGTCCGATCGGCTACGGTTGATTCGAGTACCTTATTTTTCTTTTCCAGCTCTTTCTCTCTCCATTTTATATATCCATAAGCTGCCAGGAGCACGACGGCCAGGATCAGGCTGATAAACCAAACGGTTTTATAGAACGGAGGAAGAATTGTAAAGGTGATGCTGGCCGGTATCTTTGTCCAGTACCCATTTTCATTCGAAGCAATCACTTTAAATGTATAGGTCCCCGGATCGAGCGTGGAGTAAAGCGCTTCGGTTGAACTTACCGGAGGAGACCAATCTTTGTCGGCGCCTTCGAGCATAAACCGGTATCTTACCTTGGTGGGGTTTGAATAGTTTAAGGCGGTGTATGCAAAGGAAAGATGGTTCTCGCCGGCATGTAAGGTGAAACCGGCAGGCATCATATACCAGTTTAATGGTCCGGCCTGGTGTTGGCTCCAGTTGATGTTTTGAAAAAAGAGTTTGACGCCTGTAATGTTAATTTCAGGGGCCTCGGTATTTTCAACATCATTCGAATTGTCATAGGCCGTAACCCCGTTGATTGTTCCCAGCCAGACCAGGCCATGCGAATCGCGAAGTAAGGCATTGATGTTGTTTTCGACCCCTGTAAAACCATCACTGCTGTTAAAGGAACTGATTTTCTGTATGGCATGGTCGGCGATGAGGGCTTTGTCAAGCCCTTTGTCTGTAGCAATCAGGAGGGTCTGGTCATTCTGGAAACAGAGTGCGGAAACATTTGGCGAGCTTAGCAGTGTATCGGGGATGAGGAGCAGGAAGGTGTCTTTTTTTGAAGCTGTTAAGGCATGACGGTAAACACCGCCTCCCATACTTCCAAGCATCAGGTTGCCTTGTTTGTCGAGCGCCAGGCAATTTATTTTTTTTTCGGAAAGCCCGTTCTTTTCTGTGTAACTCGTGAGCGACAGCTCGTTGTATTTCGAGAGACCTCCGAGTGTAGCTATCCAGATTGCGCCCTGTTTATCCTCGATGAATGCCTGTACCTCATTATTCACCAGTCCATTCGATTCAGCAGCATAACTGATCTTGCCTTTGTCGAATTGGGTAATACCCCCGGCTGTTCCGACCCAAAGCCTGTTCCTGGAGTCGCTGAGGAGAGCCGTTACCCGGTTGTCTGATAAGCCTCTTTTTTCATCGATTCCTTTAAACGTCTTTCCGTCGAAGCTTACCAGACCGCTGCTTTGTGTGCCTATCCACAACAGCCCTTGTGCGTCGAAACAGAGCGAAGTGAGGAAGTTCTCGGGCAATCCGTCTTTTGTGGTGTAGTTTCGTATTTCATAGCGGGAATCCTTGCGGCTTACTTTTGAAAGACCTCCGCCGTAGGTTGCCAGAAAATAAGTTCCCTCTTTGTCCTCAGCAATGTTGTAAACCTGGTTGTTGTTCAGTCCGTCTCTGGTAGTGAGGTGTGTAAATCGGTTTCCTTCGAAACGCGAGAGGCCGCTTCCTGCGCTCCCGACCCAAAGGATATTGGATGAGTCGACAAACAGTTTGGTGATGCGGTTGTTCGGAAGCCCGTTCGAGGTTGAATACGAAGTCAAGATGCCTTGCCGGTCTGCAATCATGCCCGCTTTATCGGTTCCGAAATAGAGTTCTCCTTTCTGGCCTTTGCAGATGGCCCATACGGTATTGTCTGGAAAGTCGGGCAGTTGCATGATTTCACGTCCCGTAAGCCGGTACTTATCCAGGTCTTTGCCGGCAATGCAAAACGGTTTGCTGTCGTTCGATCCAAACCAGAAATTTCCGGCATCATCTTTAGCGATGCAAAGGATGGTGGAGCTGGGCAAGCCGCTGGATGCATCCAGGGAATGAAAGTTGATGCGATCGGCGTTGAGGAAACAAATGCCACCTCCATAGGTGGCTAAGAGCAGCTCTCCTGGTTTTCGTTCGATGATGTCGAAAATGAAATTATTGCTCAACCCATTTGCGGTCGAATATATTTTCGGAACCGTATCCTGTGCATTCCTGAAACGGAGGAGGCCCCAACCCGGAAAAGAGGCCCAAATAATGTTTCGGGTGTCTTTGAAAAGTTTGTAAACGGTTGTGTTGGGGTTTTGTTGATTGGCTAGAAGGGTTTTAAAGGTTTTTCCGTCGTACACAGAAATGCCTTTATCGGTGCCAAACCACAACATCCCCGAATCGTCTTCGGTTATGGTACGTACGGTGTTGCCGGCAAGCCCATTCCGGTTATTAAATGTTTTAAATTTTATTCCATCGAACTGAGCTACCCCACCTCCAAGCGTGGCCACCCAGATAAACCCTCTCCGATCTTTGTAAATATCGGTCACGGTTGATTGTGGCAATCCGCTTTCGATCGAATAGGAGATAAAGTTGTATTGCTGGGCAACGTATATTGACGGAAGGAGCAGAAATAGAATCCAACAGAGAAGAGTTCGCATGCGGCAGTCTTCTATTTTTTTATAAAAATAAAGTATCCCCCTTCATCACCGGCTCCCTTGATGGGGTTGAATGAGGGAGTCTGGTCTGAATTGTTGATCACGGGTATTTTAATGCTCTCGTACAACTGGCTTGCATCATAATATTTACCGGTATTTTTCCGGAGTGAATTCAGGAGGTAATAGGCAAAGATAGAATGCCCGTCCTTGCCTCCGTCCATCACCGGTTCTATACCCCCTGAAGAGATGGCTTTGCGTGAAGCCAGGCTGTAAACATTGGCATAATACTTATCGGTGTTTTCGAACGGGATGAGCGCTGTCGTGCCGCGGAAGATATCGCCACTAAAGCAGGCATCAGAAATAAGCAAGGTGTGTTTTGATTTAATGCCGCTGAGGAAGGTCTGGATCTCCGAATTGGATATGAGTGCAGCGGTAGAGGTGGAAGCAACATCAGCCGGTACCCAATAGCCTTTGTTGAGTTGCTTTTTCAGATCGCCGTGGCCAGAGTAATAGATCAATACATTATCGTTGTCTTTTACATTGGAGACCAGCCATTCGAGCTGTTCGATAATTTTAGTGCGCGTTGCCTCCTGGTTGTAGAGCGTGTGGAATACATCGAACCTGTAGTTTGCTTTTAACAGCTCTTCGAGGGCCCTGGCATCTCCGGCTGCATTTTTTAACGTTGGCCAGGGGGCTTTGTAGGTGTCTATGCCGATAATCAATGCGTAATATTTTCCAACCTTCAGCTCCCCTCCGGCCTTGGCAATATTGAGCCCTTTCAAGACATCGCCATTGCCCCGCATCAGTTTGTCTTCCGGGGCAGGCACAACGGTTTCTTTTGGCTGATCAGGCAGTACAGAGGCTTGATCCTTAGCAGGGTATTGTTGAATATAGTTTGATGCCGGAAGCAGACCGGCAATATTCAGTTTCCAGATACGAACAACCCCGTCTTTATCTCCAGCGACAAGATGTTTCCCGTCGTTCGAGAATTCGAGGGCCGTGATACCCTCCCCCGACCCCGTAATATAAGCTACCACGGCATCCGATCCTGTGCGTGTAATGATAATAGCGCTCTCCGACCCGATAGCCATAAAGCCTCCATCAGGAGAAAGAGACAGGGTATTGCCTGGCCGGCCTCCGGCTGTTCCGGTCTCCTCAAGCGTGGTGGTGGTGAACGCCCAGATCACCGCATCGTCGGTTGCCGTATAGAGCACTTCATCATCCGGGCTGAATACAAATTTGCTGATGAGGGCCTTTAATTCTTTTCGGGCGCGTATTGTCCCGTCGGAAGCATTCACCAGATAGAGGTTCATGTTCCTGTCGGCCACGGCAAAAAGTTTTCCGTTATGGCTGATGGCTAATGAGGTGAGCTCGGCAGCACCCAAGTCATAGCGGGTAAGCATGCTCCCATCTCCGCCATTCCAGATTGTGAGTGCACCGCTTTCGCCGGCGGTGACAATGAACCCTCCAAGCGGACTAAATTTAACAGCATTCGCGACCTCCTCTGCTCCATGCAGTTCAAAGAAATCGGTGCCTTTGATGGCATCTTTAACTTTTACATCGGCTGAGCAGCCAACCGCAAACCGGCTGATGCTGTTGCCGAACGTGATGCTGTTTTTTCCGGTAATGGGGGGCATTGTTTTGCCCGAGAGCACCTCCCACACTCCGGCAGCGGATGCTGTCACGGCTCCCAGCAAGGTGCCGTCGTCGTTTACGG
>Ga0206851_1155_pt2 | contig 14856 bp, 12 predicted proteins | sample Alteio_BWOrgCont_13_FD_152904 | JGI IMG/M metagenome (GOLD analysis project Ga0206851, IMG submission 152904) | Enriched cells from forest soil in Barre Woods Harvard Forest LTER site, Petersham, Massachusetts, United States -... | ecosystem: Environmental > Terrestrial > Soil > Temperate forest >... | reverse complement strand
TCCAGGAGGTTCTGGATTCAAGCTAAACATCGTCTCGTCGGAGAACAATTCCTTATACCAATCGAATATTTTTCTCTTTTGCGCTACCAGTTCATCTGCACGTTCAATCTGTGCACATCCCATGGCAGCCTGTAGGTTCGACATTTTATATTTAAAACCCCACTCAGCCATCCAGAAGGTTTTACCAACCTTTGGATCACGACCGTGATCGTTCAATATTTTTGCCCTTTCAAAAACTGCGGCATCATTCGTAACCAACATCCCCCCTTCTCCGGTAGAAATTGTTTTGGTGCCATGAAATGAAAAGACTCCGGCATCCCCAATACTGCCAACCTTTCTATTCTGGCACATGGAGCCTAAGCCTTCAGCAGCATCTTCAATCACCTTGAGTTTGTGCCTCGCAGCTATTTTCATCACGGCATCCATGTCAACCACATTACCATACAGATGAACAACAATGATGGCTCTTGTACGCGGTGTAATCGCTTTTTCAATCAGATCCGGATCAATACACCAATCGTCTCTTTTAACATCCACAAAAACAGGTTTAGCCCCAATGTATAGAATCGGTTCGACTGAAGCGATCCAGGTAATATCGGGAACAATCACTTCATCTCCGGCTTTCACTCCGAGAGCCATCAGGGCCAGATGTATTGCACCAGTACAGGATGAAGTAGCGAGCGCATGTTTTGAACCAAGATAGTTCGAAAATGATGACTCGAAACGATGGATATAATCATAACAATGCTCTCCCCAACCATTTCGGATTGCATCATTCACGTATGAGATTTCCAATTCAGTGATCGAGGGACGGGTGATGGGAATCTTCCTCTGCTGTGTCTCCATTATAGAATCTGTAGATTTGGAATTAAAATTACGAATTTTCCTCCCCATTCCCGAATATAACTCAATTGAGAGACAATTTCAGTTCGAATGTTCCAGGGGAAAATAAGTATAAAATCAGGTCTTGATTTAACTAATTCAGATTCTGGCACCACCGGAATATGACTTCCTGGAAGAAATTTACCTTGCTTGCTCGGGGCCGCGTCGACAACAAAACTAATCTGTCCTGAGCTAACACCGCAGTAATTCAAGAGCGTGTTTCCCTTTGCTGCAGCACCGTAGCCCGCGATTGTTTTTCCTTGTTTTTCAGCTTCGCTTAAAAACTTCAGAAAATCAGTCTTTATTTGCAATGCTTTTCTTTCAAATCCTTCATAAAAAAGAAGGTTATTCATGCCCATTGATTCCTCTTTCTGAAGTAACTCAACTACGGCATTGGTCACAGGGTGCAATTTCGCGCTCTGATGTTTTGCATAAACACGCAAAGATCCACCATGGGTAGGCAACTCTTCGACATCGAACAGTTCGAGACGATGTTTAGCAAATATTCGTTTCACGGTTGAAAAAGAGAGATAAGAAAAATGCTCGTGGTAGATCGTATCAAACTGGTTATTTTGAACCATCTGCAAGAGGTGGGGGAACTCCATGGTTATCATCCCCTCTGGCTTGAGAAGGATATGAAGTCCAGCCACAAAATCATTGATGTCTGGCACATGGGCAAGTACGTTGTTCCCAAGCAGAAGATCCGCATGTTTACCTTCACCCGCCAGCTCTGCTGCGAGCTGAATGCCAAAAAACGATTCTCGGGTTTCTATCCCTTTATTCCGTGCAACCTGCGAGGTGGAATGAGTTGGCTCAATGCCTAAAACAGGAACCCCATTTTTTTTGAAGTACTGTAGCAGATACCCGTCGTTCGACGCAATTTCAACGACCAGACTTTTTTTTGAAATAGCATAGTCGGAAATCATTTTTTGGACATACTTGCAGGAGTGTTCCAACCAAGTTCTTGACATGGACGAAAAATAGACGTAATCTTTCGAAAATATTTCTTCCGCCTTTTTCACTTCATCCACTTGAACCAAAAAGCAGGAATCGCAAACATAAATTTTCAGCGGATAAAATACTTCCTTCTTCAAAAGATCCTCTTTTGAAAGAAAGGAATTTGAAGGAGGAGATTGACCAAGATCCACAAAGACCTTGGTCAATACATGGTTACAAAAACGACATTTCATGGTTCTATTCCGTTAAAATTCAATGGCAACAATGGATAATTTTTATCCTTTTCCGAAATGGACGTGATCTCTAATGGCAGATGCAAATTTAACATCGGATCATCATATCTGATTCCGGCATCAGCTTCAGGTGTATAAAAGCTCGTGTGGTGATAGATTAGTTCTGTGTTGTCGACAAGCGTTTGAAATCCATGTGCAGTACCTTTAGGTAAAAAAACCATGCACCGGTTCAAAGAACTCAATTCGAGCTGAACAAAATGTTGAAACGTAGGCGATTTTCTTCTCAAATCCAGAACAAAATCCATTACCGCACCCGAAATGCATCTAATAAGCTTTCCTTCAGCGAAAGGTGGCCGCTGAAAATGCATGCCCCGAAATGTTCCCTTTCGTCTATTAAATGAATGGTTTATCTGTACAAAATTCAGCTTCCCGAGATAGGGCTCGGCTTCGTGCTCACAGAACACTCGTGAAAACCAACCTCTCTCGTCCGAGAATGGTTGCAGTTCGATTACAAAACATCCGCTTATCTGGGTCGGCTGAAAGATCATTTTGCTGAAAGGAATTCCTTAATTTGCTCATCGGTTACTTTTGCTGGATTATCAGACCGGTACCATTCCATTGTTTTCTGAATAGAGCTCCCTGAGCTCATACAGGGATGCCAAGATAACAGCTTTGCAGACAACCCAATATCCAGGGACAATAAATTTGACTCATGGAGATTGTCGGTTTTCAGGATTTCATACGTTCCGCTCCCCCACACTTTTAATGCCCGGATGACCAGTTCTTCAACAGAGATGTGATCATCGAGACAGGGGCCAAAATTAAAAGCTCTGGAATGTACCTGCGGATCTTTTTCAAGCAACAATCCTAGCGACAAATAACCGACTACCGGTTCAAGTACATGTTGCCAAGGACGAATGGATTTGGGGTTCCGTATTTTGAGTTTGTTCTTACCTTCCAGTGACCTGATCAGGTCGGGTACAATCCGGTCTTTCGAAAAGTCACCGCCCCCGATGACATTACCTGCCCGTGCGGTAGCAACTGCCTTCTGATGGATCGAATACGTCTCCACATTAAAAACGGATTTTCGGAAAGATTCTGTTACGAGTTCAGTACAGGCCTTACTTGTACTATACGGATCATGACCACCAAGCCGGTCATTCTCACGGTATGCAAATTCCCATTCTCTGTTTTCATAGACCTTGTCAGTCGTCACAACCACCACTGTACATTTATTTTTGAGTTTGGAAACAGCCTCAAGAAGATAAGAAGTGCCAAGTATATTGACGGAAAAGGTATAAGAAGGGTTTTCGTAAGATGAGCGTACAAGGGGCTGTGCTGCGAGGTGAAAGATAAAATCTGGTTTGAAGGAGCAGATTTCCTGTTCGAGCATTTCCTGATTGCGGATATCGCCTAACACACTCTCGCAAAGATCAGGCCCGTTGATAATGGTATATATACCCCGCGGGTCTTCTGGGGCAAGTGCATAGCCTTTTACATGGGCTCCGAGCTTGTGTAAGACAGCAAGTAACCAGCCTCCCTTAAAACCGGTATGACCTGTTAAAAAGACACGCTTACCTTGGTATAAATTGAGATTACTCATTTTGCGTCATTCCAGACTTTCCATTTGGCCGCATTGGAACTCCAAAGTGTCTCCAGTTCAATTTTGTCGCGTAAGGCATCCATACATTTCCAAAATCCATCATGTCGCATCGCTACCAATTGGTTGCTTCTTGCCAATTCTTCCAAAGGATAATCCTCCCACATGATTTGCTCCATGTTTCCATCCAGCAATTTAAAAACTTCGGGGCTAAGTACGAAAAAACCTGCGTTTATCCACTTTCCATCCCCCTTTGGCTTTTCCTTAAAAGACAAAACCTGCCCGTCTTGCGCAAGATCCATTCCTCCGAATTTTGCTTCGGGTTGAATGGCGGTGACGGTAGCGATCTTACCATGCGCCGTATGAAAGTTAACTAGTGCCTCCAGGTTAATGTCAGAGACGCCGTCTCCATAGGTCAACATAAACGTTTCATTTCCAATGTATTTCTGTATCTTCTTCAAACGACCGGCTGTTTTGGTTGTTAATCCCGTATCAACCAGAGTAACCTTAAATGATTCTGAATTTGAATAATGAACATCAACCTTATTGTTTCCCAACTCGACTGTCACATCCGAATTATGCATAAAATAATGCATAAAATATTCTTTGATCATATAACTCTTATAACCCAGACAAAGTATAAAGTCATTGTAACCGTAATGACTATATATTTTCATGATGTGCCAAAGAATAGGCTTGCCTCCAATTTCAACCATCGGTTTCGGGCGAATATCCGTTTCCTCAGAAATACGTGTACCGAGTCCACCTGCAAAAATAACCACCTTCATATTATTCAATTTTAGTGATCGCTCCTTCCAGCGCAATATTTCCCCAAACTTTCCTCCAATTCATCATATTACTATTTAAGTCTTCCCCTCCTGGGGGTAACAAATCAAAAGCTGAATAACTCATAATAATATCCATGTTTTGATACTTCCCAAGTAAATTTCCTTGAATAATGCCGATTGAAGTGAGATATGAATCTGGAGTCAGATTTGAATTCGAATTTACAGAAAATTCAATCGTCTTCACCACTCCGGCCCTTAACTCAAAAGACAATTCCGGGTATGAAAGCGCAACGATTGTTTCCCGCGTTGAATAAATCCCAAAAAGCACCCTCAAATCGTTCTGGTGTTCTGTTGAAACCACTTTTATCCGGTAACGCAGCGGCCGACCAAACACAAAAAAACCATCTTCACTAAGCTTTTCAATGGAGATAATCTTTACTTGCTTCCCCAAATGTTTGAGACTTTTAATCCTAAAATCGTTGATATTCAGACTGACGGTATCGTTTGCCAAATATTTGTTTACGGCTTCATTTGTCGTACCGATAAACTCGATCTCTCCTTGTTTCAGACAGATTGTTCTGGAACAAAGCGAGTTGATGGCATCGATATTGTGACTAACAAAAAGGACGGTTCGTCCCTGTTCAGAAACATCCTTCATCTTTCCCAAGCATTTTTTCTGAAATTCAGCATCCCCAACTGCCAGGACTTCATCCACGATCAAAATCTCAGGTTCGAGGTGGGCCGCAACCCCAAAAGCGAGACGAACATACATTCCAGATGAATATCTCTTAACAGGAGTGTCAATATACCTGTCAACCCCGCTAAATTCAACAATTTCATCAAACTTATTCCTTATTTCCTGCTTACTCATTCCAAGAATGGCTCCATTCAGAAAAACATTTTCACGGCCACTCAGGTCTGGATGAAAACCGGTTCCTACTTCGAGTAAACTCGCAATACGGCCTTTAATTTTCACAGATCCAAGCGTAGGCGAGGTTACTTTCGAAAGTATTTTGAGCAAGGTTGATTTTCCGGCGCCATTTTTCCCAATAATACCCATCACTTCCCCCTGAACAACTTCAAAATTGATGTTTTTTAATACCCACACCAAATTGCTCTCTCCCTTCTTTGTCCGGTCGTTTACCTCACCAAGTTTTAGATTCGGATCTTCATTCCCACGGACACGATGCCACCAACTGCTCAGATCGTTCGAGAGCGTCCTTGACCCAACCTGGCCCAGGCGATACTGTTTTCCTAAATTTTCCACTTTTATGACCGTTCGGCTCATGTTTACACAGTATCCATAAAAGATTTCTCAACCCTGGTGAAAATTACAATAGCCAAAAACACTAGAACCACCATGAACATAAAACTATATAAGAGATAAATCCATTCCAGGTTTCCACCCCCAAGAAAAAGATTCTTAAAAGTTTCGATAACAGATGAGACAGGGTTTAGCTGAATGAATATTTTATATTTTGAAGGTACTGAAGAAAGGGGATAAACTATTGGGCTGGCGTACATCATTAACTGAACGCCAAATGAAAGTAAAAAGGTCAGATCGCGGTATTTTGTAGTAAGAGAGGAAACGAGCATGCCAAAACCAAACCCCAGTCCAGCCATCATAATAATGAGAAAAGGGAATAACCACATCAGCTCATAATGCGGATGCACAACGGTGGTATGAGCCAGATAAAAAAACCAGACCACCAGAAAGAGCATCATTTGTATTCCGAGCCTGATCAGATTAGAAATCAGTACAGAAATTGGCACCACCAAACGCGGGAAATAGACCTTTCCAAATACATTCGCATTGGCTACGAAGGTATTTGATGTTTTGGTAAGGCATTCAGAGAAATAGCTCCAAAGAGTGATACCTGTTAGATAAAACAGGAATGAAGGCATTCCATCTGTACCAATATGAGCTATTTCGCCAAAAATGATGGTGAATGTGAGTGTCGTAATGAGAGGTTGTATGAAAAACCAGATCGGGCCTAACACCGTTTGACGATAGACAGAAACAAAATCCCTTCTGACCATTAGCATTACCAGGTCTCGGTATTTCCAAACAGCTGTGAGGTCAATATCACTCCACTTGTTTTGTGGTATGATTTCAATATCCCAGTCAGCATGGTTCTCAGTTTGCATAAGCCACAACACATTGAACTATTGATTCGATATCAGACATTCTTATTGCTGCCATAGCTGCCGTATCTTCCATATCCTCCATAACTGCCGTAACTACCATAACCTCCATAGCCTCCATAGCCATACCGGTTGTAATAATATTTTGCCTTTCTTTTTTTAACAGAATTCAGAATGAATGCAAAATGTTGAGGCTTATTCGTCGACACAATATCGTGCGCATTACTGATACAGTCTTTAAAATGAGAATTCGTGTTGATGACAAACAGGCTGACATCAGCCATCTTCATCATAACAATGGCATCCGAAATTAAACCAACCGGAGGGGTATCTATCAAAACATAATCGTAATTCTCCCTACCGAAAGCCAGGATGTCCTCTAGCTCCTTCGAAAGAATGATCTCCGAAGGATTAGGCGGAAGCGGGCCGGAGAGAATCGCGTCCAGGTTTTCGATCGTCGAATGTTTTACACACTCTCTGATCGTATTTTTGCCAATGACAATCGTGCTAATACCAATATCCGATTCTAGCCCCAGCCCTTTTTGAACACGAGGTTTATGTAAATCCAGCTCCAACACAAGCACACGTTTATTGGCTTTGGCTAAAATGCCGGCTAAATTCAGTGAACAAAATGTCTTTCCCTCACCTGGACTGTTAGAGGTGATTAGAATAACCTTACAAGGACTGTTAGTAACCATAAATTGCAGATTCGTACGGATAGTACGGAACGATTCAGCAAGGGCCGATTTCGGTTCACTCTCAGCTGCAATATTGAGTTCTTTTAGCAGGGGTGAATAAATCACTTCGCCTATGACTGGCAGATGCGTCTTTGATTTCAATTCTTCTACACTCTCAATACGTGAAAAGAAAGTTACACGTAATGCCACGATACATGAACAGAAGAACAAACCAAAGAGCACAAAATTTGTCGTAATTTTTTTCCTGTCCGGCTTCACCAAACCCATTGAGCGTGCAGTCTCAATCACTTTCGTTTCAGCAATGATAGTGGCCCTTGAAATTACAGCGTTTGCCCTCTTCTGAAGTAAAAAAAGTGTACATCCCTTCATTCACGGCAAGTTTCCGTTGAATATTAAACAAGCCTCGCTGCTTCACCGGTAATAATTTAATACTGGACACATAACTCCCAATCTCATGTTCCAGATCTTCCACCCGTTGTTTGAGCGCTAAACGAAGGTTTCCGATATAGGTGAGCAGATTTTTCTTAAGGGCTTCAATATTCCCATCTACAGTCAAGATTCCTGGACTACCTTCCTTTGAACTGGATAACGATGAATTTCTGGTTAGTTGAAGTCGGTAAAGTTCCGCGACGGCCTGTTGAAGAAACACATCCTCTTTTACATAAACAGACGGGGGTAACAATTCGGCGTCCTTTCCGCTGATTATATAGTGCTCCAGGTCATTCAGGCTCGAAATTTCCATCGAGAGCTTGGCCTTATCGGCATCGAAAGCGATTAATTTGTTAAAATAATCAGTCCCCTCCTTGTCTAAATCGAGAATAGAATTTCGCTCCTTATAATTTTGCATTGTGTCTTGAATATCATCCAAAACATTCGTCACTTCCCCCATCTGTTTATCGATATACTTCAGCGTATTCTCATTCAGTTCGTATTTTGAACGGAGCGTATTCTCGATGTAGACCGTTGATAGCGTATCTAAAAAAGCTGCAGCCCTCTGTGCGAGGGGATCCTCTAATGTAATTTCGAGCACATTGGTATAATCAGGATTCCTTACACTCATTGCAGCTTGAAACTTGTATACCATGCTTTCACGATCATGAATCTGCACCAGGTAATCGAGTTTGGAGAGCCCCTCGATCGAGCTTGGGTTAAGCGCAGCAGTTGGTAACACGAGGAGGTGAAAACCTGGCTCTATCAATTCTTTCCCGAAAAGACCGGAGGTTATTTCATCCTTCCCCTTTTTGAGATAGGTCAAGGAAAAATGTTTCTCATCAAGAATTTTGAACCTGATATGTTGCTCAAACAATTGAGGATTTACTTCGAATACCTTCACTTTGAAGGGAACGCCTTCATATAATTCATTTGTTCGTATCCGCCCGACTAAGAAATAAGACACATAATCATCCAGTCGGTCTAATGCTCTTTTGATAAGGTCGTAGGACTGAATTACCCTGATTTCGTTGGAATTATCAATAAAGCTTTGACCGGTACCACCGAAAAACGGACTGGCATTATCAGATATGATACTCGAAGTATTGACTTGGTTGGTTGCTTTTAGCAGGATCTGAGTCTTCGCCCCATAGATATCAGTTATTTTGTAGGAAAACAAATAACCTGCTCCCCAGCTCAGGATTCCTGAAATCAGTAAAATATACCAGTTCTTGGAAAATATTTTCCATACAAACCTCAGGTCATTGATGTTAAGTATTCCTGAACTCTTTTTCTCGCTCAACTTGCAGTAATTTTCATGGAAATTTGAGACAAATTTAGAAATTCATTTGATTATTGGGGAGGCTATCGTTACATTTTCAACAATTTACGAATAATGGAAACATTCTCCGTAGATTTTCGTAGAAAAATCAATCCATCAGCTAATTTTCAATATCTTTGGGGTTATCTCCCTGACGCATTATATTTTAACCTACGAAAGCTGTGAGAGAATCCTGTTAATCTATCAAGACTTCAATCTAACCCGATACCACCCATGAAAAAACTTAACATGACTAGATCCCTTTTCACGGTAAGCCTGGCTCTGCTGATACTCTTCTCAAATTCAATTGTTGCAAATACCTGGCATTCTGGTGGGGTGACGGCTGGCGGAAATTGGAGTAATGCTAATTCCTGGCTGGAAGGCGGAGGGTTTCCTATTTCTGGTGATATTGCGATCATCACTTCGGGCAATCCGATTACAGTTGACGTTGCATCAACATGCGCAACACTGACGATCAACAGTGGAGGGGCCGTTACGGCGAGTAACTCATTGACCCTTACAGGCACATTCACAAACAACGGGGGCACCTATACTGCAAATTCCTTCGGTCTGACTGTTGGTGGAGGCTGGGCAAATAATGGTGGCACCTTTGTTTCAGGAACAAGTACTGTGACCTTCAACGGATCTGTTCAGCAAAATCTGTTTAACTCTGGCGGTTCAGAAACATTTTCAAAGCTCGTATCGGCGTCCCATCTGTTGAATGTCCAGATTCCTATTACTGTAAACTCTGATCTGACAGTGAATTCGGGGGGGAACCTTGATTGCAGTGGTGCTAATAATACATTTACGGTTAAAGGTAATTTCATCCAGAATGGAACCTTTACCGTTCGATCTGGCAAGGTAAATATGAATGGTTCTGGAGGTCAAATCATCAATACTGCCGACCTCTCAGCGGTTACCTTCTTTAATCTTCAAATATCTAATACGGCTGGCACCGTGCAATTAGGGGCACCAATTAATGTGGATGGCGATTTAACTATAGGTGCTGCTCCTGCCACTCTCAATAGTGCCAGCAACAGAATAGATTTTTACGGGAACTGGATTAATAACGGAGGAACATTCACCCCGGGTACAGGACTTGTAGTTGAACGAACTCCAGGAGCTGCGAATATTGGGAAAGTGGGTGGAGGAACCGAGACCTTTTATCAGTTGCAGATCACTACCGGAACCATGTCAATGACATCTAACATTACGGTTTCAAACATACTGACAATTTCAGGTGGCACCCTGAATGGGGGAGCCTCTGGATTCAACCTAACCGTTGGGAGTAACTGGGAGAATTCCGGTGGAACTTTCACACCAGGAAATTCCACCGTTATTTTCAATGGTAGCGTTACACAGAATCTATTTAAAACTACCGCACCTGAAACATTTGCTAATCTTACTTTGAATTCGGGGAATACACTGAATACTCAAGTGAATATTACGGTAAGCGGAGCACTCTTAGTTTCTTCGGGTAAAGTTGATGTGAGCGGAGCAAATTCATCTATTTTTGTAGGGGGGAACCTTACTTTTAATGGGACGGGGTCGCTCGAAGCAAGATCGGGAACAGTAACATTGAATGGGGCCTCAGCTCAGTCTATAGGAGGAACCGCTACACCAACATACAACAATCTTACCATAACAAACTCTTCCACAATAACAATGACGGGGGCGCTTAATATCGTCGGGAACTTCATTACGGGATCAGGTTTACTCGATGCCGGGGTAGCCAACAATCAGATTTCCGTAAAAGGAAACCTCACATTTAATGGTACCCTCAATCCCGAACTTGGCACTGTACTTCTGAACGGCAGCACTGCCCAGACTGTTACAGCACCCGGAACATTAAACTTCTATAACCTCACCCTTTCCAACTCAGCCGGGGCAAGCTTTACAAGCGGTACATATACCATCACAAATAGTATCACCTCCACCAGTGGTACCCTTGCCCAGGCTGGTAGTTCTACATTTACGTTATTGTCTACCGCCGCAAACACAGCATTTGTCGGCAATTCCAGCGGGTCTTTTAGCGGGTCTTCCTTCACGGTACAACGTTTCATCACTTCTCGTACTAAAAACTGGCAGGATATGGGAGTTTGTGGCGTAGCGGGATCATCACTCTATACTTCATGGGACACGCAAATGATTATCAGCGGCATTGGCGGTATACACGGGGTTTCTTGCTGCCCAGATTTTTTCTCCATGAATACCTGGAATGAAGCCGGTAATGCTTTAGTACCTGTTAAGGCGAATATAACCCCGCTCCTTGCAGGAACTGGTTACGAAATGTGGTTTCAAGGCTCTGGTGCTAACTGGCCGAGTACAACCCTCTCAAATTCTGGTTCACTTGTAACGGGAAACCAATCTCCCCCGATAACTTTTCATGCGGGCACTAATGCCGGAGAGAATATCATTGCGAACCCTTACCCAGCTCATGTTGACTGGAACTTGGTGAGCAGAACAAATGTTTCGACAACTTGTTATATCCTTTCGGCGGGCGCATACGTTGCACATAATACCGGTGCTCAAGTTGATATTCCTGCCGGACAAGGTATTGTTGTTTATGCTACCAGTGGTAGCCCATCCATCACCTTTCATGAAAGTTCCAAAATCGTCTCCGGCGCCACCTCCGATGGTTCGAACTGGGGCCGCGATCCAGCCCCCTATAATCTAAAATTCAAACTCAGCGGACAGGGCATACCTGCCATTGCCGATTTCTATCAGGAAGTGATGGTGGCATTCAATGAACAGACTACCCTTGGTTATGAAGACGGACAGGATTACCGCTTTGTGAAAAGCCCTGAAACAACGGCACCGGCGCTTTGCCTTATTCAAAATGGAATGCGCCTGACACGCGATGCTTTCAGTTCGAACAACAATGAAACCGTAACAATACCGATGAAAGCAACTGTTGGGACTGACGGCGATTATCTGCTCTCATGCGAGGGTGCCTACAGCATGTCTGAATATTCTTGCGCATTGCTCGAAGACCTTCAAAAACATACCATCATTGATCTTAAAAACAAGCCTAACTACTACTTTACCGCTGCCACTACCGACAGCCCCGATCGGTTTGTCCTCCATCTGTCACGCGATGCCTCTACCTGCGAACGTGTTCTGGCTTCAGTAAAACCGGCTGCCGATCTGTTCTTTACAGACAACCAGGTAGCTATTTTTGAATACAATAACATGGCCACGATTCAGTTCGATCTGGATCAGGGTACCGTTACCTCTGTCAACATCTGTGACATCACCGGACGCCGTGTTGCACAGGACCTGAATGTAGATGCCTATAAACAAACCCTGAACATTGATCTTTCGGGAGAGGCTAGCGGCCTTTACCTGGTAAGTGTTAATCTCGGCGGAAACCACGTGGTGACCAAGAAGATTTTGATTAATCACTAACACCTGCGGAAGGCTCCTGATCAGGAGCCTTCCGTTTCTATCTGCTTTTTCTTATTATCTTTGAAAAAATAACCCGCATGAAGCATCCATCCATAAAAACGCTGATTCTCTTCACGATCACAGCGTTCATTCTTCAGACAGCAGTTACTTTTGCCCAGCCTGGCCCTCCGGGCCCTCCCGGTGGTGGCGGTACACCTCCTTGCTGGCCTCCTCCCTGCATCCCTGTTGATAAAGGGATAAGCGTACTGATCATTGCTGGTCTGCTGCTTGGAGCGTATAAAGTTTACTCCTCCAGCAAGCAAAAAGAAGCCTAGACAATCCGGATGAAATTCGCTTTTCTGAAAAATCCGGTGTTTCGGTTTTTGGTGCTTTTTATCCTTCTCTATGCATCCTGGTATGTAACCTACGAAACCGTCATCAATCCGTACGGGAGGCTCGATAGTCTTGTAATCAATGCATCGGTTTATGCGACCGATCATCTCTTGAAATTTCTGGGTTATTCAACATTTACTACCACAGCACAAACCATACGGGTTGTCGGAATTGACGGTACACATGGCTTGTGGATTGGCGATCCCTGCGATGGAATCACCTTATTTGCACTCTTCTCCGCATTTATTCTGGCATTTCCAGGACCCTGGAGGCATAAGTCGTGGTTCATCCCCACCGGAATTGCAGGGATTTTCACGCTGAATGTACTCCGTATTGCAGCCTTGTGTCTGATCGTAAAGTACAAACCGTCACTCCTTGAAGTGAATCATGATTATATCTTCAAGATCTTGGTCTACGCATTTATTTTCTGGTTCTGGATTGTGTGGGTTAAACAATTCTCGGGTTTAAAAAAGATAAAATCCTCCACATGAGGGTTCCTAAACTCATCCGAATCCTACTCCTTGGATTCGTCTTTCTATCCCTTGGTTTTATCCGAGACTTCCTCTTCCTGAATGTCAACGAACAGACCCGGATTGCCTATTACCATTCGTCTGATTCGCAACTGGCCCCAAGCTTGCATTTTCTTACGGCTTATTCGTACTCAAAGCTGTACTACCTGAAATGGGCGCTCACCTTCGTATTTTCTGTTATCTATATGGGGCTGTCGGTTGGCATTGTAAAAGTCTTGTTTGCCGGAAAAAAATACCTGCGCTGGACCGTCTTTGCTTATACTTTCCTGATCATCCTGGCAGGCATCTTCTGGTATGGAGGGTATCTGGCGGGGCATTCAGAAAACGGGTATCTGATCTCCCGTTTTCTGATGGGCATGGCCCAGGGTCCTGTGGTGCTTATGGTGCTTGTTCCTGCTTTTAAATTAATGGACGTTCACTCCATAGATCAGAAAACTTAGCCAACGGAACAACCGAAAGATTGCCTTCTATACCGGATAGAACATATAAATCTTTCATACATTTGTCGCGCATAAAACCGCCCTCCATGAGCAAGAAAGACACGATTCTCTTTAACCTGATCAAAGAAGAAAAACACCGTCAGCAATTCGGGATAGAACTCATTGCTTCCGAAAATTTTGTAAGCGATCAGGTCATGGCTGCCATGGGATCCTGTCTGACCAATAAATATGCGGAAGGCCTGCCCGGAAAACGGTACTACGGAGGTTGTGAGGTGGTTGATAAGGTTGAACAACTGGCCATTGACAGGGCCAAAACCCTGTTCAATGCCGAGTGGGTAAACGTTCAGCCACATAGCGGAGCACAAGCCAATTTTGCCGTGATGCTCGGTTGTCTAAAACCAGGCGATACCATCCTCGGATTTGATTTAAGTCATGGAGGTCATCTGACCCATGGCTCTGCCGTTAACTTTAGCGGAAAACTTTACCGTCCAACGTTTTATGGAGTGGATCCCAAAACAGGACGAGTGAACATGACGACCGTTGAGGCTACAGCCCTGAAAGAAAAACCCAAAATGATCATTTGCGGCGCATCGTCTTATTCGCGCGACTGGGATTACAAAGCATTCCGTAAAATAGCCGATAAAGTGGGTGCACTCCTTCTTGCCGATATTTCTCACCCTGCTGGTATGATTGCCCGCGGGTTGCTCAATGACCCGCTTCCGCATTGCCATATCGTTACCACCACCACCCACAAAACACTTCGTGGCCCGAGAGGGGGAATGATTATGATGGGCAAGGATTTTGTAAATCCCTGGGGGCAGACAACGCCCAAAGGCGAACCCAAAATGATGTCGGTCATACTCGACGGAGCCGTATTCCCTGGTAGCCAGGGTGGACCGCTCGAACATGTGATAGCCGCCAAGGCCGTTGCTTTTGGTGAAGCATTGGACGAGGGTTTTATGAAATACATGATCCAGGTCCAAAAAAATGCACGGGTGATGGCTGCCTGTTTTGTAAAAAAAGGATATCAGGTGGTGTCGGGTGGTACAGACA
>Ga0206851_1191_pt1 | contig 14867 bp, 20 predicted proteins | sample Alteio_BWOrgCont_13_FD_152904 | JGI IMG/M metagenome (GOLD analysis project Ga0206851, IMG submission 152904) | Enriched cells from forest soil in Barre Woods Harvard Forest LTER site, Petersham, Massachusetts, United States -... | ecosystem: Environmental > Terrestrial > Soil > Temperate forest >... | reverse complement strand
TGGCGGAGGCGTTCACGGAGCTGCTGCATAAGAAGGTGAGGAAAGAGTACTGGGGTTATGCTTCTGAAGAGCATTTAAGCAATGACCAATTGATCCACGAAGAATATCTGGGTATCCGCCCGGCTCCCGGCTATCCGGCGTGTCCGGACCATACCGAAAAACGGAAGCTGTTCGCGTTGCTGGATGCTCATCGGCATACGGGGGTTACGCTGACGGAATCGCTGGCGATGTATCCGGCTTCGACGGTTAGCGGCTGGTATTTTGCCAATCCGGAAAGCAAATACTTTGGAGTGGGGAAGATCGAGAGGGATCAGGTGGTGGATTATGCGGCGCGGAAGGGCATGCCGTTGGATGAGGTGGAGCGGTGGCTGAGGCCGGTGCTGGAATATGATGCTTAGTCGCGCATTTTTCGCTGTGCGTCTTTGCTGTCACCGATACCGAGCACGAGCAGAAAGATGGTCAGTAGCTTCGACTGCCATCGGCTTAAAGGGCCAAACGGGTTCCAGAAGATGTCAAGGAGGATGGCGATCAGGAGCAGGAGCAGTCCTGCGAGGATAGCCGTATAGGGTTTTCGTTTTGTCCATATGGAGAGAATAAAGTATATAACCGATAGCATCCCGGTGAGAATGATGTTTTCCAGAACGGAGGCGCCGGGCAGACCGGGCAGCAGCAGCAGAGCCGAGATCAGTGTGGCGGCGGCGACGATGAGCAGGAGGGTGCGGGCGGTCCCGATCTGCTTGCGCAGCAGATCGGCCTCTTCAGTGGCGGAGTTACTTTCCGTGGGCATGGGTGAAATGAATTGATGTGCAATTTAGTTGTTAAGATGGTTAAGGATGGCGATAATTCTCTAATTTTGCTCCCCATAGAATTATTTAAACGTATCGATTGGTATGAGATTATTTGGCAATATGTTTTGGAACCGGAGTGTGGCGAAAGTCTTATTAATTTCCATGGTGCCCTTTGCAGCTTCTGCGCAGCAGCAGCCGCCGAAAAAGAAAAAGCATTTTATCAAAGAGGTTTATGGGTCCTGGGGTTACAACGGTGAGTTCTATACGCCCAGCACGATCCATATTTCGCAATCGGCGCTGGGCAATGACTACAATTTTGTCCATGTCAAGGGGCATGATCATGACGGCTGGAATGAAGGACTATTCCATGAAGCGCTGTCGATCCCTCAGTACAATTACCGGCTGGGTTTTCTTTTGAATGAAGAGAAAGGTTGGGGGTTCGAAATCAATTTCGATCATACGAAATACATTTTCGGAAATCAGAATGTGGTCATCAAGGGCACGCTCAATCACCATTCGGTCGATACAACGGTCGCCTTCAATCCACAGAATGGTTTCTATTATTACCTGAACAACGGCGCCAACTTCCTGCTGTTCAATATCACTAAAAAATGGCACATTCTAGCGCGGAAGGATGAGAAGATCAAGCTTGACTTTCTGGGTAAGTTTGGGGTGGGTCCGGTGATTCCGCACACGCAAAACGAACTCTTCGGTTTGAAGAACGACCAGGGTTTCCAGTTTGGCGGCTGGAATACGGGAGCAGAAGGTTCCTTCCGGGCTACGTTCTTCCGGTATGTGTACCTGGAATTTTCCGACAAGCTCGATTATGCGCGTTATCACAACCTGAATATCTATATGGGCGCTGCGCATCAGGCGTTCGGCACGGAGGAGATGATCCTGAGTCTGGGGTTGTTTATTCCTACTACTTCACGGCATTGATTTTTGCGGCTGCCGGCTGGTCGACCGGGTCGCGTTCGAACAACCACCATTTCCGGCGCGGTGGCTGGCGGCGGTAATTCTTCCTTATGAATGTGTCGATATGCTGCACGGCTTCGGCGATGCTGTCCGTCAGCAGGACGAGGGAAAGGTCTTCGGGTGAGATCGTGCCTTTTTCCGCCATCTCCTGCATGTAGGCAAACAAGGGTCGATAGTATTCTTTCCCGATGAGAACCAGGGGAAAGCGGGTGATGATCTTTGTCTGCACGAGGGTAAGGGTCTCGAAGAACTCGTCCATGGTGCCGAAGCCGCCCGGCATGATCACAAAGGCATAGGAATATTTGACGAGCATAACCTTACGGACGAAGAAATGTTCGAAGGTGATCGAGGTTTGAACATAGGGGTTGGGTTTCTGCTCGAATGGTAATTTGATATTACAGCCGACGGACATTCCCCCGTTTTCGAATGCGCCGCGGTTCGCCGCCTCCATGGTGCCCGGACCGCCCCCGGTCATAGTGGTAAATCCCATGGCGGCGATCTGTCTTCCCATTTCACGGGCGGATTGATAATCCGGATGGTCTTCCTTGAAGCGGGCGGAGCCGAAGACGGTAATACAGGGGCCGACGAAGTGGAGGGTACGAAATCCTTTTATAAATTCCCAGAATATCCGCCAGGCTGAATAGAGCTCGTAGGTCCGGCTCTTGGGTCCTTCCAGGAATTGGGTGTCATGCGCGGGGATGATCCTGTCTAACTGATCCATAGTATATTGCGAATATTTTGCCACTAATATAAATGATTATGTCCTCACTTCGTATCGTCAGTTATAACGTTAACGGTATTCGTGCTGCAATCGGCAAGGGGTTGATTGAATGGTTAAAGACCGATCCGGCGGATATTGTTTGTATCCAGGAAACCAAGGCGCACCGGGAAAATGTGGCCCATTCTCTCTTTACAGCGCTTGGGTATCATGACTACTGGTTTTCGGCGAAGAAGAAGGGGTATAGCGGGGTAGCGGTTTTTACACGGCTCAAACCGGATCATGTCGAATATGGGACAGGGCATTCAGTCAGTGATGATGAGGGGCGGGTGATCCAGCTTGATTTTGGGGAGATCCGGGTGATCAATGCCTATTTCCCTTCGGGTACCTCGGGTGAGGAGCGTCAAGGCTATAAATATCAATGGCTGGATGAATTTTTTGAGTATATTGAAGGGCTGAAGAAGAAGATCCCGCGGTTGATCGTATGCGGGGATTATAATATCGCCCATCATACGATCGATATTCATGATCCCAAGGGTAACAAGAACAACTCCGGATTTCTTCCGGAGGAGCGGGCCTGGATGGACAAGCTAATGAGCAGCGGATGGGTGGATGGCTTCCGGCAGTTGAATCCCGATCCTCACCATTACACCTGGTGGAGCCAGCGTTTCCCCTCTGTGCGGCTGGAGAATAAGGGTTGGCGGATCGACTATATCAGTGTTACCGATCCGCTGAGAAGCAATCTGGTCAAGGCAGAGATCTATCCGGACGTCAGGCAGAGCGATCATTGCCCTGTCTATCTGGAGTTGAGTTTGGGATAGGGGAAAATATAAACTTGCTGCCTATGGAATTTGTCTTTGTTTTATTTTTCATCATTCTCATTGTACTGATCCTGGTCTCAAGGTACAGCCTTTCGGATAAGCTGGACCGGTTGGAGCAGGAGGTGATGCGGCTTAGGGACGAATTGAGGAAGCGGGATGCGGGCGCGCCTGCGGTGCGTGAGGAAAAGCCTGCGGCGCCGGTTGTGAAGCCGCCGGTTGTGAAGCCGCCTTCGGCGGCACCGAGGGAGATGGAGCCGTTCCGGCCGGCCTCCCGACGAGTGGCGCCGGCTGAGCCGGTGAGGCAGGAGAAGAAGGTTGAAGAGAAGAAGCCGGAGCAGGTGCCGGAGCAGCCGACAGATTGGGAGAAGTTCGTCGGCGAAAACCTTATCAGCAAGATCGGCATCGCGATCCTTGTTCTGGCCATCGGTTTCTTTGTCAAATATGCGATTGACAGCGACTGGATCGGTCCCTTGGGCCGGGTTGGGGTGGGACTTTTTATGTGGCGCGATCCTCATCGGGTTGGCGCACCGGCTTCGGAACCAATATAAAGCCTTCAGCTCTGTTCTGATCGGGGGCGGGCTTGCGGTTCTGTATTTCACCATCGCCCTTGCCTATCATCAATATCATCTTCTGGGGCAGGCAGCAGCATTCATCCTGATGGCGGTTATCACTACCTTTTCGGTAGTTCTGGCGATTCTATACAATAGGGAGGAGCTTGCGATCATCGCGCTGGCCGGCGGATTTGTCACGCCGTTCCTGGTTAGCAATGGCAGTGGGGACTATCAGGTATTATTCACCTATATGCTGATCCTCAACACCGGGTTACTGGTGATTGCCTGGTACAAAGCGTGGCGGCTGCTGAATGGGCTGGCTTTCGGGTTTACGGCCGTGCTGTTCGGATCCTGGCTGATCGGGCTTCCGGGCAACGCGGGGCAATCGGTATACTATGGCGGGGCGGCGTTCGGGACGGCATTCTATGGGTTGTTTTTTACCGTTAATGTCGCCAATACCATCCGGGAGAAAAAGAAGTTCATCGCGACCGATTTCCTTATCCTGCTGCTCAATACCTGTCTGTATTTCGGCGTGTCGTTGTATTTCCTTTCAAAGCTGGGTCTGGAAAGTTACAAGGGGTTGTATTGCGCGATAATGGGGGTCATTCACATCGGGCTGTCGTGGTTGCTGTTCCGCAAGCAATCGGTGGATAAGAACATCCTATACCTGCTGATCGGGATAACTTTGTCCTTTGTGTCGATAACGGCGCCGCTGCAGCTCCACGGGCATTACATTACGATATTTTGGGCAACCGAGTCGGTATTGCTTTACTGGCTCTTCCTCCGGTCGAAGCTACGGCTTATCGGGCTGGCTTCGTGGCTGGTGCTTGGGGGGATGCTGGTGAGTCTGTTCTGGGATTGGGTCAATATTTACTTCAGTATTTATGATCGGGGCGGTCCTCTTATCATGGCGATCATCTTCAACAAGGGATGCATGACCGGGCTGATGTGTTCCGTGTGTTGTTTCGCGCTATTCCGGATGCAGCGGGAACTGCTGGTGGCGCTGGTCATGTTGTTTGCCGGCGCGGCGCTGCTGTTTATCGGGGGCGCGCTGGAGGTCGGCTATCAATTCAGCTACCGGTGCCCGCAAGCCGATATCGGCAGTTTGTATCTGTTACTATATACATGGATTTTTATCCTGCTTTTCACTGCTGTCAACGGAAGGCTTAGCGCCGTAGACTTCCGGGTGTTAAATATGGTATTATTGGGGCTGGGGGTTGCCGTCTATCTGCTGGCCTTGCCGGAGGCAGCGGGTCTGCTGGGGGATATGCTCGAACAGCGGCGGTATCAGACCCATTTCATCGCCCATTGGGTTGGAGCCGCGGTCGTCCTAACCATCCTGTATCGGCTGATGGCGATATACCGGGGCGGGAAATGGAGGGTGGAGACGGCTGTCTTCTCCTGGATGGTGGCGATCGTTGCTGTCATCTTCCTGAGTGCGGAGGGGCAGTTGCTGGTCGATATCCTGTTTTACTCCAGGCAGCATCCCCTGGATGAGCTGCAGCGGGTATACGATAAAACAGGATTGCCGATCCTTTGGGGGTTTTGCTCTTTTGTTTGCATGTCGCTTGGGATGCGGCACAGGTTCAGGCCGCTGCGTATCTTTTCGCTTGTGCTGTTCCTGGTTACGCTCCTGAAGCTGTTCCTGGTCGACATCCGGGATATCCCGATCGCGGGCAAGATCGCGGCATTCTTTTGTTTAGGGGTATTGTTGCTGGTTGTTTCGTTCATGTATCAACGGTTGAAAAAAATCATTATCGATAATGAGGCGAAAATTCCGGATTAGGGGGTTGACTGCGACGCGCGGGTTTGCGGGAGGGCGCTGGCTGGGGTTGACTGCGGGTTTGCTTCTGGTGAGCGCGGTTTGTTCGGCGCAATATAAAGCTGCGGTTACGGCGGCGGTGGATAGCGTTCAAAAGGCAGGATTCTACCGGATTGTATTACCGCCTGCTTTTGTGGCGGAATGCCGGGCTGATATTTCGGACCTGCGCATCTTTGATGAAACCGGCGACGAGACACCATTTGTGCTGAAGGCCGATCCGCTGGACCCGATGAATGCGGGGTTTTTGGCGATTCCCGATCCCCGGATCTCGCGACAGGACAGCGGCGACCGGCATTCGTATTATTGGCTGCAGTATGACAAATCATATCGGATCGAACGGTTATCCTTTGTGATCACGCAGCCGGTCCTGTATAAGAGAACGGCCGTTATTTCAAATGCGGATGGTACGACCGACCGGGAAGTGGCGACGATCAGCATTGATCCGACAGATACGGCGTTCAGGATTCCACCGGTGAAGGCAAAGCGGCTGCTCGTCGATATTTCCAATCAGGACAATGCTCCTTTGGCGATCAGTCGGGTGGTTACGGCACAATCGGGTATCTATGTGTTCACGTTATTATCGCCTGCGGGGAAATATGTGCTGGCCGCCGGCGATCCTTCGATCCGGGCACCCGATTATGATCTGCATTATTTTACGGACAGCCTGGGGGAGATCCCGGTTACGATCGGTCTTGGCATGATCCGGCCCGGACGGGGAGGTATGCCGGTGATAAGACGGGATAAAGGCGGGCAACCGGTGATCAGCAAGCCTGCCGGGGAGAATACAGGGAGCCGGTCGGGGCTCCTCCTTTGGGCCCTGGTGGCAGTTATCTTGCTGTTATTGCTGTATGTCAGCATAAAGCTGGCCCGGGCCGTTGACAAAAAAGGGGAAGAATGATCGTCTATAATATCACTTGCAAGGTCCGATGGGAAATCCTGGAAGGCTGGCTGAACTGGCAGCTGGAGGAGCAGATCCCGGCAACGTTAGCAACGGGGCTCTTCGATGATTACCGGCTGTATCGCTTGCTGGAGCAGGATGAGGAAGAAGGGCCGACATTCGTTATTCAGTTTCTCACCACTTCCCGGGAGCGATATGAACAGTTCGGCTCAGAATTTGAACCCGCGCTAAAGCAGGCGGGGTGGGACAAATGGGCGAGTGGGTTCATTGCTTTCCGAACCTTGATGGAGTCGGTATAGATCCGGCTTTTTCGCCTGTGCACTATTTGTGGATAACGAAAGCCTTGGCTGGCAAGGATTTCAGCCGTTGCCTTCCAAAAACCTTGCCTGCACTGTATTTCAGCGAAATGACGCTAACGGATGACAGGAAAATTACTAAGGCATTTTTGCGCTAATCCTTGCCCGTAGCGGCTTAGAGCGGCATATGGCGTCTAAGGGAAAAGTTAAAAAAATTTTGTTGGATTCAAAAAGCGGGTATATTTGTCGAGCTAATTAAACAAAAAATTACACTATGAACAAAGCTGAATTAATCGCAAAGGTTGCCGATGATGCCGGCATTACAAAGACCCAGGCAAACTCCGCTCTGGATTCATTTGTTGAGGCTGTTACCAAGACGCTGAAAGGCGGCGGGAAAGTAACCCTGGTTGGTTTCGGTACGTTTTCAGTTTCCAAGAGAGCTGCCCGCAATGGCCGCAATCCTCAGACCGGAGCTGTTATCAAGATCAAAGCCAAGAAGGTAGCCAAGTTCAAAGCAGGTAAGGAACTGTCTGCGAAATTATAGTTTTTGTCGGCTCCGCCGAACAGCGAAGCTCCGTTGCCGGGCATGTAAGTGCAGGTATCGGGGCTTTTTGTAACTTTGATGATCTTATAAAGCGCGAGGGCGCGCAAAAACACAATCATGGGAAGAGGAGATAAAAAAACCAAAAAAGGAAAGATATTCAAGGGGTCATTTGGCATGAGCCGTCCCGCAAAGCCCCGGAAGAAATCGGCGGTGTCGAAATCCGCCGCACCGGCCACACCTGCGCCACCGGCTGCACCTGTTGCGCCTGCTGCACCGCCTGCTGCAAAGGGAAAATAGTCAAGGCGCCAGCCGTTCGATCTTCCATCCGCCGTTGCCCAGGAGGGTATACAGGATGCGGTCATGCAAGCGGCTGGGCCTCCCCTGCCAGAATTCTATCCGGGTGGGTTTCACTACGTAGCCACCCCAGTTTGGCGGACGCTGCAGGAAGTCGCCTTTGAGTTCGCCCGTCAGCTTTTCGTTGTTTGCTTCCAACCATTCACGGCTTTCGATCACCTCGCTTTGGGGTGACGCCCAGGCGCCGATGCGGCTGCCTTCAGGCCGGCTGTTGAAATAGTCGTCGCTGGCCTTCGATGTCGCGGGGGTCACGAGGCCGGTGATACGTACCTGGCGCTCCAATGGCGCCCAGAAGAATACGAGGCAGGCCCGTGGGTTTTCGAGCAGCTGAATACCCTTAGCGCTGTTGTAATTGGTAAAAAAGGTAAATCCGCTCTCATCGAATCCTTTTAGCAGGACGATCCTGGCGTCCGGCGTTCCGTCGGCGGAGGCAGTGGCGAGGGTCATGGCGTTGACCTCTTCGAGGTTGGAGCGGATGGCTTCCTGCCACCATTTATCGAACTGTCTGAATGGGTCGGGATAAACATCTTTTTCCGACAAGGTGCGGAGCTTGTATTCTTTGCGGATATCGGCTATGTTGTTTGACACGGGAATATCGTTTGGTTTGGCTCCGGCCGTCTAAAGCACGTCGCGGAGGCCCGATTGGGTGATCTTGGTCAGGAGGGATTCCATATCGCTGACGCGGCGCAGCTGGCTTTCGATCTTTTTATTGTGTTCCGAGATCTCCTGGAGGTCGTGGTTGAGCTCTTCGAGGAAAGCGGATCTTTTCTGGTATTGCTGACGTTGGAAATTAGCCTCTTTCAGCTTTTCCTCGGTGTCGGCGATGATCCGGTTGAGGCGCTGGTTCTCTTCCCGGAGGGAGAGGTATCTCAGCTTCATTTCATCATGTTCCTTTCCCAGCTTGAAGTAAGAGTCCTTCAGCTCATCGTAGTCGGTACCCCGGGTATGGGGTTGGGTGAGGTAATTCTGAAGTTTTAGCAGCTTATCCTGGAGGGTACTATATTCCTCATAGACCTTATCCAGGCGGGTGCCCATCTCTTCGGCCAGCTTTTGCTGGTGGCGCATGTGGCTGATCTCGGCCTCTTTCTCGAGCAGCTGCTGGCCCGAGTTGCGAATCTGTTCGTGGAGCATTTCGTTCTGGTGGAGGAGGTCCTGGGTCTTTTTTTTTCCGACTCTTCGACCAGACGGGTCTGTTCGAGCAGACGGGTGATGTTGATATTGTGTTCAGCCAGCTTCTCCTGGGCGAGGCGAAGCTGTGCGATATAGTTATTGGTAAGATCGGGCTGGTCGCTGTCGGCGGCGGGGGGTTTAAGCTTCGCTTCAGCATCGGAAAGGCGGTTATGGACAACCTCCAGCTCGTCGCGCAGCTCATCGGTCTCAGCGCGGTTCTCTTCGAGCTCCATCGACAGGGTCTTTTCTGTGTCCTGGACCTGGGTAAGGCGTTCGCGCAGTTGCTGCTGTGCGCGTTCCTGCATGTCCATGTCGTTATAATACTTCAGCTTCCAGTTGTCGTTTTCGCTGATGCCGGGGTTTTGCTCGGGTTTGTTGAGGTCGAGATCCTTTTTTGAGTTCCAGAAGAAATGAATAGTGAACCCAAGGATCAGGGCGCCGAGCTCGCAGATGATGATCTCGGGCAGACGGACGGTCAGCTCGAATCCGAGAATCATCATTAACTCATTATATAAGCTGTTCATAATGGTTCGGAACGAAAAAATTTACCAAACTAAAATATTTTATTCAACGCAAACTTGTTCGAAGGGGATGCATCGATAAACAACAGGGATTTTCAAGGGAATATTGACGGAGGGAAGGTTAGGATACCTGTTCCTGAATAGGCTGGGCGAATTACGATTGCACAAATTACTATACGGATCGCATAATTGCAAATCCAAATCAACGTGCTAATCCGATGCAATTTTTTAAGGCCTTTATAATCAATCCTTTACTAAAGTGCCAACTTTTTCGCCCCGAACTACGCGCAAGAGATTGCCCGGTTTATTCATATCAAAAACGATAATGGGAAGCTGGTTTTCCATGCAAAGGGTGAAGGCGGTCATGTCCATGACGCGGAGGTTTTGGGTAATACACTCCTGGAAGGTTATCGTCTCGTATTTTTTAGCGTCCGGTACCTTCTCGGGGTCAGCGGTGTAGATCCCGTCGACGCGGGTACCTTTGAGGATGACTTCGGCGTTGATCTCGATGGCGCGGAGGGAGCCGGCGGTATCGGTGGTGAAATAAGGGTTACCGGTCCCGGCGCCGAAGATGACCACACGGCCTTTTTCTACATGGCGGATGGCGCGGCGGCGGATATAGGGCTCTGCGATCTGTTCCATTTTGATGGCGCTCTGGAGCCGGGTGTACACGCCGATCTTTTCCAATCCGGCCTGCAGGGCCATCCCGTTGATGACGGTGGCGAGCATTCCCATATAGTCTCCGTGTGCTCTTTCGATGCCGGTTTCGGCTTCGTTCATCCCCCGGTAGATATTACCGCCGCCGATGACGACGGCGACCTGGACACCGAGCTCGACGATGCTTTTGATATCGATGGCGTATTGTGCTATCACTGCGTTGTCAAAGCCGAAACTCTTGTCTCCCATGAGGGCTTCGCCGGATAATTTGAGCAGGACGCGCTTATACTTTGGCACCATATAGAGGGGGGATCTTAGAAGTTACGGGCGAAGGTAAATAAAAAAGCCGGGCGAACCCGGCTTATCCTATCCTAATTGAACTCTTTTGAACTGGGTGACTTTTGCCGAAGCGTCGACGCTTTTGAGGTAGTCCCCGACGGTCTTTGTGTTATCCTTTACGAAGGCCTGGGCCGTGAGGGTGTTCTCCTTGAAGAAGGCGTTGAGCTTCCCTACGGCGATCTTATCGATCATTTCGTCGGCTTTGCCGGCCATTTTGGGATCGTTCTTTATCTGCTCGGTAACGATCGCCTTTTCCCGGCTAACGACGTCGGCGGGAACGGAGTCGGGGTCAACGGCTACTGGGTTCATGGCTGCGATCTGCATGGCGATGTCCTTGCCGGCTTCCAGCACCGCGGGAGTATTCTTCGACAGTCCGACGAGCACGCCCATGCGGTAAGCGCCGTGGATATAGGCTGCTACACCCTCAGCGTCGATCCTTTCGAACCGGGCCAGCTGGATCTTTTCACCGATGCGGGCTACCTGGTCGTTGATCTTATCGGCAACGGTGACGCCGTCGAGCCGGGCGGCAAGCAACTCTTCCAGGCTCTTGACATTATTCTTCAGCGCGATATTGGCAATGCTTTGGGCAAAGTTCACGAAATCGGCGTTCTTGGCCACGAAGTCGGTTTCGCAAGCCAGGGTAACGATGAAGCCGGTCTTGTGATCTGGTGTGGTCGCAGCGATAATCCCCCCCCTCTTTTGCTTCGCGGTCGCTGCGGAGGGCCGCTACTTTCTGACCTTTCTTACGCAGGTAGTCGATGGCTTTTTCGAAGTCGCCATCGCTTTCTACCAATGCCTTGCGGCAATCCATCATCCCTGCGCCGGTTGTCTGGCGCAGCTTATTGATATCTGCTGCGGTGATTGTTGCAGTTGACATATACATTAGGTTTAATAAATTGGTTTATTTTCCATCAAACTTTTCGTGCTCATCGATGGGCCTTCGGCCCATCTGACAGAGCATTAATGTCGGGACGTCTTCGACGTCCGGAGCGCGTCACCGCGCTCCCGTCCGACGCGGACCCGAGTTGGGTATCCGCCGTTTCGGCTGGCTGGCGCCTCTTACTTTCTCGCCACGGGTGCGGGCTGCTTCGCTCTCGGCTTCTGCCTGAATGCGGGCGGCCTTCTTCTCATTCTCGTCCGACGTTGCATCTTCTACGTCCTCTTCCTTTGCCGCTTGTCTTTCTGCGAGACCTTCAGCGATGGCAGCGGTCACATAGTTGACGATGATGGCGATGGACTTGGTGGCGTCGTCGTTGGAGGGGATGGCGAAGTCTACCTTGTTGGGGTCGCAGTTGCTGTCGACCATGCCGAAGGTGGTGATCCCAAGGCGTTTGGCTTCTGCCAGCGCAATATGCTCATGTCCGATGTCCACGATGAACAGGGCGGCGGGCACGCGGCCGAGCTGGGCGATACCACCGAGTACCTTTTCCTTCTTATCCTTTTCCCGGGAGAGGGTGAGGCGTTCCTTCTTGGTGATACTGTCGAAGGTGCCGTCGTTGAGCATTTTTTCGATGCTCTGCATTTGCTTGACGCTCTTGCGGACGGTATTGAAGTTGGTGAGCATTCCACCCAGCCAGCGTTCGGTTACGAAGGGCATATTGACCTTGGCAGCGGATTCGGTAACGATCTCTTTCGCCTGCTTCTTGGTGCCGACGAACATTATCTTTTTACCGCTTTTGGCGATCTGCTTCAGCGCGGAGGCGGCTTCCTGCAGGGCCTCTGTTGTCTTATTCAGGTCGATAATATGGATACCTTTCTTCTCTGCGAAGATATAAGGCAGCATTTTGGGGTTCCACTTCTTACGCAGGTGACCGAAATGTACACCGGCTTCGAGGAGTTGCTGTTGTAATGAAGTGTTATTTTCCATTTTCTGTATTTGATGAATTTGATGCGGTGGCTGCGTCTGCGGCTGCCGCGGGGGGTTGTTAACGTTTGCTGAACTGGAAGCTCCTTCTGGCTTTCTTGCGGCCGGGTTTTTTTTCCGTTCGACGGCCCGGGGGTCACGGCGCAGGAGGCCGGCGGCTTTGAGGGCCGGCCGGAATTCCGCATTGACTTCGAGGAGGGCGCGGGCGATGCCGAGCTTGGCGGCTTCAGCCTGTCCCTTGATCCCGCCGCCGGTAGCGTTGATCTTCACGTCGTATTTATCAGAAAGTTCGACTGTCTTCAGCGGAAGCTCCACCTGGTTCTGGAGGTATACTAAAGTGAAATATTGTTTGTAATCCTTATCGTTGATGATGATCTTACCATCACCCTTGCTAAGGAAGACCCGGGTTACGGCTTCCTTACGGCGACCAACGGCGTTCTTTTGCTTTTCCATTTATCTGTTAAGATTAGAAGGTTAGAGATTTAGGTTGCTGGGCGGCGTGCGGGTGCTGGTCGCCGGCGTAAACGAAGAGTTTCTTGAACATCTTCCGGCCGAGGCGATTCTTAGGCAGCATACCTTTGACGGCTCTTTCGATGACGGCATCCGGGCGGCGGCGCAGGAGGTTCTTGGCGATCTCTTCCTTCTTTCCGCCGGGGTAACCGGAGAAATTGATGTAGATCTTATCCTCTAATTTGTTGCCGGTGAAGACGACCTTGTCGGCGTTGATGACGACGATGAAGTCGCCGCAGTCGACGTGGGGCGTGTAGTAGGCTTTGTTCTTGCCCCGGAGTACAGCGGCAATTTTGGAACACATGCGACCTACGGTTTGATTAGTACCGTCCACGACGTACCAGTCGCGTTTAACGGTAGCCTCGTTCGCGTGTTTGGTGGTGAAATGCAGTTTGCTCATTTTGTTTTCTTTTTACGTGAAGCCATTGCTATCCCAATGGCGCTGAAATGGAGCGCGAAATTAGATGTTTTATGGTATCAGTTCCAAGAAAAAAGGGGGTTATTTTTGGAGGAGGCTTGTAATCGATTGGTTTACAATAAAAATTTTGATCGGTTTTAAAAATGGTCCGGTGAAAAGCGCGTTGGACAGGAAGGGGAGAGTTCGCAAAATGCGAACTTTGGGGATAATACTTACCGATTAATAGCCCATATACATTATGAAGAAAAGTTCGCTGAAATCAGATTTATCGGGACGCATACGGAGTACGACCGGATCGATCCGTCAACCGTCTAGCAAACAAGATCCACAAATGACCGCGATAAAACAAAATACAAAAACAAAGCAATGGCTGCTTATAGAAAAATGAAAGGGAGTATAAGGAGGCAACCGGACATTTTGAAGAAATAAGGGAGGCTCCCAAGGGTACGTCGGAGTACAGGGAAATGTTGTTGTTGGTTCATCTCGTATCAGTATATGAAGAAAAGAAATGGAGTCTCCCGGACGTCGATCCGATTGCGATGATCAAGATCCGCATGGAAGATTTCGGGTATAATGCGTCAGATCTTGCAAAGGCGTATGGTGATAAAGGGACGATAAGTAAAGTATTGAATTACAAGCAGGCCCTTTCCCTTACGATGATCCGGAAGTTCAGCAAACTTCTCCGCATTCCGGTCGATGCGCTGACGAAAGAATATTCCGTACATTAATCGCTTGCGGAAAACTTAGTAAAAAAGAATCTGAGGGCAATCGATTCCTTTGGTAAATTGCCAAAAAACGAAGTCTATGTCTACGACCACTCCGATCCTGGCGCTTGGGCGCAGCGTGTTTGGCGATCCCGCCAATAAAGGTAATCTTCCGACCCTCGAAGAGGCGCATGCGCTGCTGGCGGAATGGGTCCCGAATGAGCGGCTGCGGCTGCATATGAAACAGGTGGGCGCGGTCATGAAGGCCTGGGCGCTGGAGCGGGAGGGGGCCGATGAGAAGACGGCGCTCAAGTGGGAGTTGGCGGGGCTGCTGCATGATGCCGATTGGGAGAAATATCCGGAGGCGCATTGCCGGGTCATCATCGAGCATCTGGAAGGCATGCATGTCGATCCGGAGGTCCTTCACTGTATCGCGTCCCATGGCCCGAAACATTTCGGGGTGGAGCCGGAGAGCAGGATGGACAAAATGATCTATGTCTTCGATGAGCTGTCGGGTTTTATCCATGCGGCTGCGCTGATCCGGCCGATGAGGTACGAAGGGATGGATGTGAAAAGTGTCATGAAGAAGCTGAAGACGGCTTCGTTTGCTGCGCAGGTGAACCGGGATGATATCAACGATGCGCTCAGCCGGGTCGATGTTCCGTTGGAGGAGATCATTCAGTTCATTATTGATCATCAGAAAGATATCCAGTAAGGATCGAGCGGAATTTTACCGGGCATGCAACGGCAAACCCAAAATTATTGTCAGCCGGACAAGGGGCAATGCGATCCATCTTTGTTCAAACAATGAAATTATATTCATTTCTTTTCGCCCTGGCGGTTGTATCCGGCTGCAGGCATACTCTCTGCGAGAATAGTCCTGTCACTCCCGCCTTTATCGGCTTTAACCCGGCAGA
>Ga0206851_1197_pt1 | contig 14980 bp, 13 predicted proteins | sample Alteio_BWOrgCont_13_FD_152904 | JGI IMG/M metagenome (GOLD analysis project Ga0206851, IMG submission 152904) | Enriched cells from forest soil in Barre Woods Harvard Forest LTER site, Petersham, Massachusetts, United States -... | ecosystem: Environmental > Terrestrial > Soil > Temperate forest >... | reverse complement strand
TCCCCGGAAGAACGAACCCGGTTGTGAGCGAAACTGCCAGGTGATTTACCAAACGGGTGATAATCAATCCGCCTCCCCAGCCCTTGGTATCAGAGAGGAGGTCTGGCTCGGCTTCATCATGGGCCACATTTACGTCTGACCATTCGGCATAAAGGGCCATCCGGAGGTGGCTGTGTGCATCATCTTTTGTCAGAAACCGATACTTTGCATACAGATCGGTTCCGCTGTAGAGGTAAGGATATACTAGTCCCCGCTGAAAAGTACCCGTAGAGTAGGTCGTCTGGGCTCCGTTATGGGTATGAAATGCCAGTCCGGCCGGAAAATCAACCCCGTGGTGGTTGGTTTCTGTGAAATTGGCCATGACCGTGAGTTTGGAGAAAAGCCCGTACATGATCCGGGCCGAAATCATGTTCCGGTAAAGAGCTATCTCTTTATAAGATTCTTCGGTAATTCGGGCTCCGATCACCCCTTTGGGTACTGTTGAGGCTGGTTCGGAGAGGGGGAATAATTCCTGGGAATACAAAAAGGACGAGAAAAACACCAAACTAAACAGGAAAATGCATCTTCTTGCCAGCTGCCTAGATTTCATTTTACTCGGTTATGGGCACGTTGGTAGTCTCGATTTTGTCGCGGTCGGAATACGGAATCTGAAAATGTATGCCACCGGTAACCGGCAGCATCAGACTGGAATCAAATCCTACCCCGTATAAAAAATAATCACCGCAGTGCAGGTTTTTGAATGTCAATTGGTTTGAATTGTTGGGAGATGTAAGTGATGCACTGTAAGCTGAAGGATCTGTGCCGGGAAACTCGGTTGCATTGTACTTGATATATACGGTTGCGCCGTTTATTGGTTTGGCATGATGAAAAACAGAACAGGCCAGACTTGCATTTCCGCCTGTTCCCCCTTTGCAACACGAACTGAAATCAACAACCAGCAGGAAAGCGACAAAGAGGAGCAGAAACTTCTTCATGAGGGTGTGACTCAGCGTTTTCAAAGGTAGGAATTTTCGGGAAGACGTTCAATTATCAAAAAAACGAAGGATAGGGATGGATGCCCGCTTCGTATTTCTAAGAATTAAAGGCCTGGATCAAGGTTGCTCAGATTTATACTCTCTGAAGAAGGATCTGTCTGCCTGGAAGCGTTGACTGATTTATATGGCTTGTGGACCGAACCCTATTTATGAAGGAGAAGCGTGTATTTACGAAGGAGAAGTGTGTATTTACGAAGGAGAAGGGTGTATTTACGAAGAAGAAGGAGGTATTTACGAAGGAGAAGGGTGTATTTACGAAGGAGAAGCATGTATTTACGAAGGAGAAGGGTGTATTTATGAAGGAGAAGCGTGTATTTACGAAGGAGAAGTGTGTATTTACGAAGGAGAAGGGTGTATTTATGAAGAAGAAGGAGGTATTTACGAAGGAGAAGTGTGTATTTACGAGGTAGAAGAATGTATTTACGAAGGAGAAGGGTGTATTTACGAAGGAGAAGCGTGTATTTACGAGGAAGAAGAATGTATTTACGAAGCAGAAGAGTGTATATACGAAGAAGAGCAGTGTTGAGACGAAGACAAAGCGTCTGCTGCAACTGATAGGGGTCTCCATGCCTGGTTAGCTGCAGCCGTTCAGAAAAACAGAATCACCCAGTTTGCACCCTGACCTGTTATCACCGCCAAATCCACTTAGCCCCGCTGTAGGGTTGAAGATCCTCCCCACCATTCAATTTATCCTGCATTGATTGCCTTGATGTGCGTATTAGATTGGAGTCAGGTAAGGTTTCATCTTTTTTACAGCTTGTCCAGGTTAATATTGACAATATCGAAGCCGCAAATAATGATTTGAATTTGAAACGAATCTCTCGTCCATCTGTTGACATTAGAATCTGTTTTAGTAGATGATGTGAATTTTATATTGTTTTTTATAAGCGGGAGACTACTTTTATAGGCTTCCATCGTCCTTGTAAAACGGACTAAATCATAGCTGTATCATCTGAGGTAGTTTTCCTCCCTAACAGGCGTCTTAGGAATATCGGATCTGTTTTGCTTTTATAAGCATAAAGGTAAATCGCGTATCTTGAAAATCAACTGATAAAATACGTATTTTTTTTCTTGGAATCCCCGCTCATTCTCCTAGGTAGGGTTCACTCAAACACCTCCAACCATCACCTAATCAACACATAATGTCTCATTTTTATCATTGAGATGCAAGACTTAATGTCGATTCCAATCAAAACCCTTGCACCAAGCAGAACGTGGACGTACTTTGTGTTCAAAGGAATTTTTGCTTTCACAAATGCCCGCTCAAAGACCTGCCAGGTCTTTGCCGCTTTTTGCTCGTCCAACCCCGCCTGCCGACGCGCAGGAAGCTTGAGGGGCGGGGCAGGAAAGTAACGCAAAAAAGACGCCACGCAGACCAACTTCAAGATGGCTTTTCTGCACAGGCCATCGCTTCTCGCCAGCCATCTTGAAGTTCGTTCTCCGCGTGGACTCCCCAGCGCACAGGGCGATTCGTCCCCCAATAGTTTGTCGATTTTTTGAGTGAGCCCTATTTAATCCCGAAAAACAACGGATATCGATCCCGAGCCATGAACCAGACGTTGTCAGCTCTTCAGAACCAACGATAAATCTTTGGCTTAATACCCATCTTACGGGCATGTTTGTGAACACCGGGGGCTGTTTTGACATAATCGCCGATATCCACCAGGTTTAGCTTGATGCCGATGGCAAGATTTACATCCACAATCTCCAGCGGATCGCTGTGAAAGTCTTGTCCGATACGGAATTTGAATTCACCAAAAACAGCCACCTGTTTAAAATAGCGTTCAAAACCAAAACCCAGGTTGGCTGCTGGCCATATAAATTTCCGAACTTCGCCCGGGGTGTAATCATAAATATCCTGTTCAAAAACCGGGACTCCCTGATAGGTGCCTGTCCATTGCTGAACGCTAATCCCAAGAATACCATAGAACATAATTTTTGTTTCCTCTGCATGCAGATAGAGGTAATGAAGATTCAAGTCGAAGTTACGGGCGCCGATATTTCCCCAGGCAGGCAAGGCCGAATGATTCGTCTGATTGGTAAATTCGGCCGAAAGACCGATCCTGCGTTTGAATTTTACATTCAGCCGTGCGCCAAGACCAGAACAAAGAAGTCCGCCCGGTTCTACCCCCATATTGATGGTTGAGTAAGACAGAATCCCGCCTACTGAAATATGAATCAACGAATCACGCTCGGGATCATGACGGGTGGTACCCGCATGGAGTGTGTTGGTGCAAATCAGGAAAAGGAGTGTGGATGCTAAAATATTCCCCAAAAATCTGTTCATCTGGCTGTCTTCTAATTGGGGATGAAGAACAAAGATACGAAAGCAGACTTACCGGGCAAATGTAAGGGTGGTTTATTCCCTGGCAATCAGCTGCTATACGTTTCATGGCCTTCTGAAACATCGAAAGAATCAGAATGCTTTTGGGGCTTATCCTATCATTTTTTAATTCAAAGGAGCAGATGAACGGATAGAGACACTGAATTAATTGAATCGATTAATCTTTGCGCTTTATCAATTAAAATGAACGCTTTAAAAACATAACAGTATGCTTTATTAATGAAAACATACACTTCTTACATAAAACCTCATGCTTCTTTTTATAATATGACCACTTTGTAAGTTAAACTGAACGCTTTTTCAATGTAACTGAACGCTTCTTTTAAAGCATCCATGCAAAACAACAATTTTTAGGTGGAGCGATAAACTGTTCTGGATACTTACAGATGAGTGGCGATATTCAGGAACAAGCACTCTTTTATATAACAGGTGATTGGGAGGTTCAAGATGCGATTGAGGTTGGATCATGAACCAGAGCGAGGTTGTCGGAGAAAAGATCGGCCCATCCTCGTTGAGTTGGAATGGGCCGATCTGCCTGATTTGGGTTCTTTAGCATTGATGATGCAGATGATATCCGCTAAATGCACCCTGCTCTTACTTCTGAAGGACAAGGCGAAGCGATGTCACGGTTTCGCCAATGCGTAACCTCACCAGGTAGGTAGCATTGTTCAACCCCGACAAATCAAGCTGCTGACGGTAGATGCCCGTAAAATGATCTTTCACCTGAAAAACAGATTGAATCAGGTTTCCCTGTAGATCATAGATCATGGCTTCTACATCGGCGCGTTGTTTGAGTTCATAACTCAGGGTAACCGGTCCGTTGCTGGGGTTTGGGTAGCAACTCACCGTTGGAGGGCCATCGTTAAGTGGTTGTAACCGGGCCGAGTCTGCCGTTTCTTTGATTTTGGCATCCGATGAATCAGCCGGAGTTTCCTGGAGTGTGGTCGCTACCGTAGTTTCAGGAGTAGTGGTTGAGCTGGGAGTTTCGGGTACCATTGCTACGGCCGAAGAATCTACATCGGCCGGTGGCTGTGGAGTCACAACCGGGGCAATAACCATCATACCCGCAGTAAAACGTTCGGTTACCGGATATTCGAGCGGCTGGGCCGACGAAACGATGCGGCTGATTGAAGTATCACCCCAAACAAATTCGGGGTAATCTATTGGCGTTGTGTTCTTTGTTACCTCTTCCGGATTCAGGAGCAATGGAGGGCCATCAGAAAGAGGGTTGTGTGTAGAATCAGCAACCGGGGGTGTAACAACAGTCAATCCATTTATCTCAGGTTCATTATATTCAGATCTGGTCACCACAACATCCCCTGAAGTCATCAAGAGGCTTACTGATTCGTGATCGACAAGGATCACACGGTCCTTCAGAACCGTTTTTCCTTCTCCTTGTACCACCACCTGTCCTTTGGTTTCGGGAATTGTTTCGACCAAAGGAATTGAGTCTGCGTTTTGAGTCACGACCGGTTGTTTATGCTCTGCAATAGGGGGCCTCATGCAAACACCCCCAAGCACTTGTAATTTCTCTACCGGTATTTCCTGAACGGGAGGCACGTATGCCACATCTCCTTTTGTGCTTCTGGGTGATTCAGTTTGAGCAGCAGTATCTGGTCTTGATGGATGATAACATACTTTTCCAACCATTTTCTGACCAAAGGCATCTGTCAAACCAAACAATGCCGTTCCAAAAACCAGGAACACAGCCAATGCAAAGGCCCTGAACGGAGAGATATTTCGGGGCAAAAGATAGGAAGGGATAACCAGATCCTTTGGCATGCCCAATTGTTCGCTGCTGAACCGCCCGCATACCTTACCGGGTATTTCGGCCATTAAAATACGTTCGACTTCTTCAGCGCTTTTTTGGCTGAAATCGTGGACGGATTTGCTACACACCTTGCAAAAGGCTCCTTTTGCATCGGGTGTCATTTTGTTCCAGTCTTCATGACAGGGCTTTGGGATGCTGATCCTTTGGAAGATGTCGTTGCTCATGGGCTGTGTTTTTTAGTTGGTTACAGGAAGGATGCAGGGCCCGAACACATTCCATACAACCCGTGCATCTTTTTTTTAAACTTCTCCTGAAATGAGCTCTGCTTCGGGGTACCGCCCATACTTACAATCAGCTGAAAATCAATCGACTGAAAACCAGAAAAACGACCTCATGCAACTATTTCTGAAAACTGAGTTGGAAGTGTTCGGGAATATACCCGCTTTAAACACCCTTCATTGAACTACTCAATCTGACGGCCTGGTTTAGAAGATGAAGCGCTTCGGTTCGAGTCGAACATACCTGTATTTCATGCAGCGCTGCATGGATTCTGGAAAAGCATCCACAAGCCGGCTTGATTCCTGTTATTTGCATTACTATTAAATTATCTTGGGTTGTTTCTAAGCTATGAATGAACATTTTATTCTATATTTGAAACGATCCACTACCCACTCATGCTTATGAAGAAACCCTACCATTTCCTAGTACTCTTGCCATGCCTATATTACATGAGCCGGGATGTTTCCGCCCAGGGATCAACCAAAAACGTTTATTTCACCAACGACAGCTCCAGACTGAGCGATGAGAATGTGGATCTGCTGAGCAAATCGTATACGGCTATCAACCCGGGTGAAAGGGTGACCTACCGTATCCTGATACACGAAGATTCGAAGAATAAAGGGCTGCTGAACGAGCTTGACCGGAAACGTTCACTCGAAATCCTCGATTTTTTTAACGCCGAAGGCATTCCTGCAACCAGCATTAAGCTGACAAAAACACCGGGCAGGGAAGCCAAGGGTTTTGTAAGCGACGATATGAAAAACCTGCTTGTTTATGATATCGAAGTGTACAAAAGCTTGCCTGCGGTTCAATACACCAATGCAGGCGATCTGGATCTGAGTTCAGATGGACCCGAGCTGTTTACCATTACCGGCGCTTCCGAGAAAATTATTACCGGGGCCCAGGGCGTCCAGATTACCGTTCAGGCCGGAACCTTTGAGTATAAAACAGGTATTTTGGCAAGCGGCGAAGTGAAGATCGAGCTTCGGGAAGCGGTGAAACTAAATCAGCTTCTGAGCGGCGGTGTCATGACCATGAGTGATGAATTGCCTCTTCAAGTTACAGGCGCTATCTGGCTGAAGGCAAGCATAGGCGACAAAGAACTCCGGGTGCGAAAAGGGAAACGTCTGAGTATCCGTTTTCCTCCGACGGTAGCGCTTGCCGAGCCTAAGCTCTTCACCGGTACTGATGTAAACGGGGTTATTAATCTTCATCCTGTAGAGACACCCCTGGCGGCTCAAACAACTCCCGAAGGATATTGGGTAAGCTCCACGACAGTACATTGGATTGCTTGCGCCATGTCAGAAAAGTCATCGCCTAAAGGGAGCCTGACCGTGAAAGCCAGCGCAAGTTATCCGCTGGCTGTGAGGCTCATCATCCCCGAAGAACATCTGGTGTTAGCTGCCTACCCCCTGCCCGATTCAAAAGATCTTGCCTTTACACACCTCACGGCCGGTAAAAAAGCAATCCTGCTGGTATACGGTGCAAAGGATGGGAAAACGTATTTTTCTTCCAAAGAGATCACCACCAGCGTAGATGGAAAGGAAAAAATAAGCCCGAAAGAAGAAACGACCGCTGCCCTCAAAGAATTGCTGAAAGGGCTGGATAAATGAACAAAATACGGGTGTTAACCTACCCGAGGTATTTTTGGGTTTTAGGCCTGAGAATTGAAATTTATCTTATTTTTGCTCGCATTACATCCGCCTAATAATCCATATTCTCTATGAAGCTAGTCTTTTGTTCAAAAATTGCCCTCCCCTTATTTGTTTGTGCCGCATTGTTATCGGCCGGATGCGGGAACAAACCAGCTGCTGACAGCAGTGAGACTGGGGTTGATACCACAACCGTAAAACCGGTTGCAAAAAAACCAGGCGAAGTTCAGAAGTATTCACAGGTCCCTTCACCGGGCGAGATGTTTTCCTTTATCAAACAAATCGGCACCAAGGCCGACGATGTTTCGCGTCTGAACAGTACGGAGAACAAGGCAAAATATAACGACAATAAATCTCGTGCCCTTAATTTCGGCGTGTATTCGGCCGATCTTCTTTTTTGCAGTACATTCAATCATGGGGCCGAAGCATTGAAATATTTTGTCACCATCAAGAAACTGGGCGATGATATCGGCATTTCTACCGCAATCAACGAACAAACGGCAAACCGTATTTCGGCCAATATCGGGGCCCCTGATTCGCTGGCCGCTATTTCGAATGATTTGTATTTTACCACCTTCGATCACCTCGAAAACAACGACCGAGGAAACACCCTGGCCCTGGTTATGGCTGGTGGATGGATTGAAAGTATTTTTACGGTGACTAGCATGGAACCTGCATTCAAAAAAGACAGTCCGGTCATTACCCGCGTTGCTGAGCAAAAGTTCACCCTCGACAACCTCATCGACTTCATGAAAAAATATGATAAAGACGCCGATGTTGCAGCCATGGTAACCCAGCTTTCAGAACTGAAATCAGATTTCGATAAGATTGAAGATCCCAAAGGATCGGCAGCTCTTACGATGAAAAAAGGAAAACGCATCTTGGGCGGAGGGGCCGGTAAGATCGCGATCACTGCTGAGCAGTATAAAGCAATCACGCAAAAGGTAGCAGCTATCCGTAACACAATTACTCAGAATTAAGTACAACAAACCGATCTCATGAACAAATTCAAAATCCTTTCAATTGTTGGTGCATTCTTCATTTTTACAGGAAGTCTGTCTGCTCAATCGTGTACCGGTTTTCATAAAAAGTATTGCAAATCAGGATCAGACGAAGGCTGGGTGTATAACTCTCAATCCAAGAGCGGTTTGTTTGAATACGGAATGACTTCCGAAATTAAAATCGTAATCTTCAAGGACTTTGATTATTCGCTCTCGCTTTGTAATGAAAAAGCCCTTGGCAAAGGGGAATTGCTCGTAACCATCAAAGACGCCAAGACCGGTGAGATGATCTATGACAATTCTACCGAAGACCGCAACCAGCATATTGAGTTTACCTGCGCCGCTACCCGGGCTGTCATTGTTACCGTTACGGCCGGTGGAGATGGTTCATCCGCCGATTCAAAAGAACCCAAAGGGAGTGATGCAAAGAAGTCATCGCAAAAAACAACAGGCTCAAAATCAACCGAAGCGGTTGATGGAGGCTGTGTAGGGCTGCTCATCGAACAAAAAGCTACCTCGAAACAAGGATTCTGAAGGTATTTTATCACCTGAGGATCTATTCTCTGTTTTCACCCTGTTTCCAAATGGAAGCAGGGTGTTTGTTTTTTCAGAACACTGCTTACATACGTGTGGTGTACCTTTCTGTACTTCTCGTGTAGTAATTACGTAAAAGGCGGACCGCCAACATTTCAACGAATTCGAAATTGTGAAGCGTAATACTGGCCTATTAAGGTAACCACTCAGGCACTAAGCAATTTACATGAATGGGTTCAAGTTAATAAACAGCGTGACAAATTGACCAGTTAGAAAATTGTTTCGTAGAAGTCTTGAATAGTACACCTTTCAACGAATAACCGGCTAGTGAACAGAAATGAGCCTGCGCTCACAGCCCTGGGTTTGAAGAAACATGCTCGCTCCCTCACCTCGTTCGGTCATGGCTTCACTGGAAGCGTACTTTTGGTTGAAGAGGTTTACCTTTTCTTTTTCTTCGGCAGGAACGAATACACAAAATGAAACCCGATGCTCAGGTTTTGGGTGAGCCCTTCCAGATCGCGGTTGCTGAAACCAATACCATGCTGATCGAGCGCCAGGTAATAAGGGTTGAATTGAATAGCAATGACTTCATAACTCAGGTTGAACCCAATTGCGAAATTATCTTCGGTAAAAAATGAGATTGAGAGCTCTGGCTCCATATACAGACCCTGCGAATTGCCCTGAACCATGGTGCTGGCGAGCGGCACAATATCGGAGGAGGTAATGTAACATTTCCCGACATTGATTGCGGGTGAAAACACAAAGACCTTGCTGATAAAATAATCATAGCCTATCCTCCCGCCACCCACATTGTATTGTAACTTGGTGTTCAGGTTGAGGATGGTGGTTTGAAAACCCGAATTCTTATACATGAGCCCTATGTTCCAGCCCTTGTAAAAATCGAGGTTTAATGAAAACGTGGCATCATAGATTCCCTGAAACGTTTTTTTGAAGGCCTCGTCGGCAATCGGCAGTGGAACAAGGCCATTGCCGCGTATATCCAAACGATATGGGCTAAAGATCTGGTGGCGCACATCTTCATCATTGCCTGCATCCTGCGCCAAACAAGCAAGAGGAAACACACAACTCAAAAAGGCGATGAAAAATTGCCGTATCAACATTCAAGGGATTAAGACAGAAAAAATGACTACAGAAAACTTGTTTTGAGATACGCAGCTTCAATGAGGATCATTTGAAGTTATTGAGCTGTTTTTCCTTCAAATATTTCCATAAGCTCCATACTTATGCCTGTATTGGAGTAGCCTCCATCGTGATACAGGTTTTGCATGGTAACCATACGGGTATAATCAGAAAACAGCGCCACACAAAAATCGGCGCAGGCATCAGAACTTGCATTACCAAGCGGAGAAAGCGACTCGGCCACATTGTAAAAATTATCAAAACCCTTAATTCCGTTACCTGCCGTTGTCTTCGTAGGCGATTGAGAGATGGTATTCACCCTGACCTTCTTCGCCTTTCCGTAATGATATCCGAAGCTGCGTGCAATCGATTCGAGCGCTGCTTTTGCATCGGCCATATCGGTATAGAACGGGTAGACCCGCTGGGCAGCAATGTAAGAGAGCGCAACAACCGATCCCCACTCACTGAGGGCATCCATTTTATAGGCTACGCTCAGCATCTTATGAAGAGAAATGGCCGAAATATCGAGGCTCTTCATGAAATAATCGTAATTCAGATCTGTGTAAGGAATGTTCTTCCGGATGTTTGGCGACATGCCGATGGAATGCAGAACGAAATCAATCTTTCCTCCTAAAATTTCCTGTGATTTTGAAAACAGGTTTGTAAGCTCATCGATGCTTGTGGCATCAGCCGGTACAATCTCAGAGCCTGTTTCGGCAGCCAGTTTTTTTATTTCACCCATTCGCATGGCTACCGGCGCATTGGTTAAAACAAATGTTGCTCCTTCGGCATGTGCCTTCAGAGCAACCTTCCACGCAATTGAATTGGAATCCAAAGCACCTGTAATAATTCCCCGTTTCCCTTTTAAGATCATACTGCTATTTGTTTTGAGAGATTGAGTAATAAGTAAGATAGTAACGAAACAAAGATAAGGGTTTCTGCGGCTTTCTTTGAATATCCGGAAAATCTGCGCGAATCGGCGCACCTTCTCCCGATTCAGTCCTGCCTATGGGCCAACAACGAATACCGTAAAGCCCCCGCCTGCAGGAACAGTAAGGATCAGGAATTTAAGAGTTCCCTGGCATTTTTTAGCGCTGCGGGCCCAGGCTCGCCTGCACTCAGCATTTTGGCGACTTCCTGTACGCGTTCATCCTTCTTCAGGTTCCGTATGCGTGTATAGGTTTTTTGTCCCACTAGTTCTTTGTGTACATATAAGTGTGAGGCGCCTTTGCTTGCAATCTGTGGCAGATGGGTGATGGTGATGACCTGCATGCCGCCAGCCATCTGTTCCATGATCGTCCCTACTTTATCGGCAATGTCACCAGAAACGCCGGTGTCGATTTCATCGAAAATGACGGTCGGAAGCGAAGTCTTTTTTGCAATGAGCGATTTAATGCCCAGCATGAGTCTCGAAAGTTCCCCACCGGATGCCACCTTGCTCAGCTCTCTGGCCTCTGCGCCCTGGTTCGCAGAAAAGAAAAAGGTAAGCTTGTCCTGTCCGTCTGGGCCTAGTTCATCTTCCCGAAGCGGCGCATTCCGGCATTGGATCAGGGCTTTGGGCATGCCAAGCTGTGCCAGCATTTTACCGAGATCGGTTTCAAAATTCCGGGATGCGGTCATACGCTTCTCCGAAAGCATCCGGGCTTGTGTGAGAAGTGTTTTTTTCTGTATCAGGAGTTCCTGGCTTTTCTTTTTTATAGCCGCCTCCAGGGAAGTTATACCCAGCAGACGTTCTGAAAACCCATCGCGGAGAAGAATCAGCTCCGGAGCAGTTTTCACCTGATGTTTCTGAAACAGTTTATAGACCGCATCCAGCCGTTCGTTCAATACGGTGACCCGGCCCTGGTCAAACAGAATTTCTGTTTCAAGCGCTTCAAGCTCTGAGGCAATGTCTTTTAATTCAATATAAGCGCTTTGCAAACGTTCTGACAAATCAGCTATTCGTGGGTCGAAACGCACAATACCAGAGAGAATAGCTTTGATTTCGTTCAGGGAAGAAATAAGATTAGACTCCCCCCCATTCAAGCCTCCCGAAGCTCTTCCGAGCTGCAATTTTATTTCTTCGGCATTGGTCAACACTTCGAGTTCGGATTCGAGCAGATCAAGCTGCATTCCGTCAAGCCTGGCTGCCTCCAATTCATTAAACTGAAACTGAAAATAGTCTTGGTCTCTCTTGGATGCGTTTTCCTGGTCAATCAGGGAACGAATTTCTGTCTCCAGTTTCTTGAAAGCGGAGTAAAGCAACCGATACTCTTTAAGGATCAGTTCATTGCCTGCATAGACATCGAGGACAGAAAGCTGATAATCCGAATCGCTCAACGTCAGGGTTTGATGCTGGGAATGGATATCGATGAGGCTAACACCCAGCTCTTTCAATGTCTGAAGATTAACAGGAGTATCATTGATAAAGGCTCTGCTTTTCCCCTCCGGGTTAATTTCGCGTCTGATCGTACAGGGTGTCTCATAATCCAGGTCATGCAAAGCAAAGAAGGATTCAAGCTGATGTCCTTTGAGATCGAAAACGGCTTCGACCGTACATTTCTTTGTCTTATCCTGTAGTGTGGCCGAATCAGCCCGTTGCCCTACAATCAATCCAAGAGCACCCAGCAGGATCGATTTCCCGGCGCCCGTTTCACCTGTAATAATCGTCAACCCCGCAGGAAAGGCAATTTCAAGCTTGTCAATCAACGCGTAATTTGAAATAGAGATCGATTGTATCATAAGGGTTCAGCCTGGGGAGGCAAATTTAAAGCAAATTTGATCAAATCAAGGCTCCCATTTCAGAAACTTTCAATCTGGAGAAAGGCCCGTTCATGCACTGCACCCTATTGATTTTCAAACTATTGATACCAAAAACCCGTACATACCGGCATAGGGAGGAACTGGCATCCGCTCTTTATCAACCTGATCCAAACAACAAAGCCTTCCCTCGTTCGTGCATGTTCGTACTCGAAAAAAGGTCAATCATTATGCTATTATTAAATTTTTATTACTTTTGGCCACCATCGGTCAATTTTAACATTTATTGGATATTTCTTTTTTTTGAATACATTTACCCTGAAAATTTAATAAAGAGGTAAATCTCTGCTTCCTTGAAACTTAATTTGTAAATCTTCAACCACAATAAAATAAGTAGAATCAGTTCAATAAAAAATCAACACAAACAATGAAAAAAATGAAACAAAAATGGCAAGTATTTTTTCTCTTCCTGCTGCTTTCAGCAACAGGAGCCTTTGCCCAGACCACTGTAAAAGGTGTGATCAAAGGCGATGATGGAGTACCTCTCCCAGGGGTCATCATTAAAGTGGTGGGAACCGATAAAGGAACTGTTACAGACATTAATGGAGCATACAAAATTGATGTACCTTCGGCTGATTCAAAACTTCTCTTCTCCTACGTAGGAATGGCTCCTCAGACAGTTGCAGCTGGCGCTACTGGTCAGATTGACCTGACTATGAAAGCCGGTGTAGTGATGAAAGAGGTGATCGTAACGGCCCTGGGTGTTTCGAAAGAAACCAAGGCGCTCGGTTATTCCGTCTCATCGGTAAGTGGTGATGCGGTGAGAGAATCTGGCGAACCCAACGCACTCGAAGCTCTTGCAGCAAAAGCTCCTGGCGTTCAAGTTACCGGTTCGGGCGGAACACCCGGAGCTTCGGTAAAAATTCAGATCCGTGGAACCAATTCACTGTTTCTGGACAATACACCCTTAATCGTTCTGGATGGCGTTCCGATCGATAACAGCGTGAATAATGTATCTGCGGGCGACAATCCTTACAACCAAAACCTTACCGGTGTAAACGAATCGAACCGCGGTCTGGATATTAATCCTGACGATATTGAGAGTGTAACCATCCTGAAAGGCGCTTCGGCAGCCGCACTTTATGGTTCAAAAGGAGCGAACGGAGCAATTATCTATACCACCAAACGCGGAAAAGCCGGTAAAATGTCAATCACCTATTCTTCATCGGTTGCCCTGGATCAGGTGAACAAACTTCCTGCAGAGCAGACCCGCTGGGCTCAGGGAGACGGTGGTAATTATAATCCAATGATCTATGGACCGGGTCCTAATTATGTGCCTGTACCAAATACAGGAACGGGTAATAGCTGGGGCCCGCTTGCCTCTTCATTAGGCCTTCCTACCTATAAGAATGCAGCTAATTACTTTCAGAACGGCATCACAACCAACAATAACGTGGCCATCAGCGCCGGGGATGATAACTCCTCTATCCGTCTGAGCATTGGCAATACCAGCCAAACCGGAGTTATTCCAACCTCCAAACTTGACAGAACAAGCGTTCGCCTCAATGCTGATCACAAGGTGAACAAGTTTTTTGACATGTCGGCCGGTGTGACTTACTCCAACACCTCGACGGAGAAACCACAAAACGGATCAAACCTGTCTGGAACCATGCTTTCATTGCTGCGTACCCCGATCACGTTTAACGCTGCACAGTATATGAATCCGAACTCTACTCAACGTCAATACTATCCTTATTATGACAACGTGTATTTTTCGACTTACGACAATCCGTTTACAGACCAGACAAACCGTGTAATGGGTAACCTGGTGTTCAATATCCACCCAATAAATAATCTTACAATTACCTCACGTACCGGAACAGATGTCTACCACACCACCAACCAGCAAATATTTGCGGTGGGGTCTGCAGGCGACGATCTGACCGATTTCCTGGGTCAGGTGAACCGAACCAACATTGATTACAGAAACGTTTATCAGGATCTACTTGCCAAATACGACAAACAGCTCACCGAAGATATCGGGCTGAATGTAATGGGCGGTTATAACTTCTTTTACGAAGAAAGCTCCAGCGAATTTGAGCGTGGACGCCAGCTTGCGATCCCGGGTTTTTACAACTTCAGCAATGCAGCCAGCCTGTATACCAGCGATCTGGACAGTTATGTGCATTCTCAGGCAATTCTTGCCGATGTGTCTGTTGATTACAAACGTTCTATCTACCTCGATCTCGCAGGTCGTAACGAGTGGAGCACTGCTTTTGGCGTGAACGGCAAAAGCTTCTTTTATCCAAAGGCTGATTTAAGCTGGGTCTTTTCTGAAACATTCAAAACGCTGCCAAAGTGGTTTTCTTTCGGAAAATTACGTGCATCTTTTGCCAGTGTAGGAAAAGCGCCGTCACCTTATTCAACACTTACCAATCCTGCAACCCCGGTTATTGCTGATGGATGGACGAACGGCTTAAGTTTCC
>Ga0206851_1196_pt1 | contig 14981 bp, 14 predicted proteins | sample Alteio_BWOrgCont_13_FD_152904 | JGI IMG/M metagenome (GOLD analysis project Ga0206851, IMG submission 152904) | Enriched cells from forest soil in Barre Woods Harvard Forest LTER site, Petersham, Massachusetts, United States -... | ecosystem: Environmental > Terrestrial > Soil > Temperate forest >... | reverse complement strand
CAATGGATATGCCGTTTACGCAACAGTTTTATTATTCTTATTTTGGTGACAATGACGCCATCAATGTCGGTGAGACAACCAACATGCTTACTCTCCATTTACAATTTGAAACTCCTGATAATCTAAAAATATTCGGAAGTATCATTAAAAGAGTGAAATTTAAGATCGTGTACGAATCAATTTATGGTGTGAAATATACGGTTGAACATACTCCATCAATTGCGCCTGACTATGGCACCTAGGAGCGCAACCACTTTTTTAGCTCAATGCAGCCCTAATTGGCCGACGGGATCAAATTTGACCTGGCCTTGGATGCCTTGTCTATCCAGCTAACGCAGTCAAACTCAGACCACTTCTGGTAATCAGGAAAAATCGATTCAGGAAAATCCACCTTCAATAGTCGCTGCCAAAGGGCCATTTAGGTATGATTTGTCCACTTCTGATCAAGCCAGTCCACTTGTAGAAATGGAGCGAGCGAAGGGATTCGAAGAATTTACTTCTGATTCAAAAGTTGTTGATAGCAAAAGCGATAAGACGAACCACTCCAAGGCTGTACCACGTAGTTTACCACGAAAATCCAGCCAATCAAGGGAATCTTTGGCTAAAGTTGTCCAAAACTGGGCAAAGTTGCCTGTTTCCATTCGGGCCGCAATTCTTGCCTTGGTGGAGGTCGGAACGTCGGGCCGGACATCCCCTTAAAAACTGCCCTTGCGTTGCCCAGATTCAATTCTAGGGCGGTTTGTCCCCCGATTACGGTACGGGTTGGAAAAGCTCGTAAACCTCTACCCCAAGAGCCTTGGCGAGTGATTCCACCGTATGAAGCTGTAAACCCGGCCATTTCCCACCTTCGATCCGCTGATAATGTCTGAAATCCAATTCTGCCCGCTCCGCAAGCCGTTCCTGGGTCAATTTTTGGGCTTTCCTTAGACGCTTCAAATTGAGGCGAAGGTTTGTAAGAGCATTCACGCTCTACTTTAGAGACAACCAATCGCCCTTGACATGGTAGAAATATACCGTAAATCAATTACGGCATGATTAAATCATTCATTCTCATATCTCGCTTTGTGGCCGTTTGTTCATCGTGTGCGATGACTTTGCTTTTAACCATGCCTACAATTGCTAGTGGACAAATTTTTGTTGCAAACGGTAACACCGGGTCTATCGGTGAATATAATTTTGATGGATCAACGATCAATGCCAAGCTGATAACCGGGTTAAGTGACCCCGGAGCGATCACGATTGCCAATGGTTTTCTATATGTAACAAATTATAATAATAATACGGTTGGAGAATATACAACTGCTGGGGCCACAATAAATGCAGCATTGGTTACGGGCTTAGATGGCCCGGTTGCAGTTGCGGTGTTGGGGAATGTCTTATTTGTCGTAAACAATTTAAGTAACTCAATTGGAGAATATAACGCGACTACCGGTGCAACGATAAATGCCTCATTTATTACGGGATTGAATTACCCAGTCGGGATCGCCTTATCAGGTACGAATTTATTTGTATCAAACAGATATGCTAACTCGATTGGCGAATACGATGCGACTACGGGTGCAACGATCAATGCCGCGTTGATTACCGGACTAAATAATCCCTGTCCAATAACGATAGCAGGGGAAAATCTTTATGTAGCGAACGATCCGCTAGCAAACGGAGGTTCAACAAACTTAGGCCCAATCGGGGTTTATAATCTCAATACCGGGGTTGCAGTAAATGCTTCCCTCATTCCGGTATTTGAACAAACGGCCAGCCTTGCAGTGTTTGGATCGAATTTGTACGCATCTAGCGTCAATTTGGGCATAGTTGCTGAATTCAACAGCAATTCTGGCGCAACTGCAAATGGGTCGTTTCTTTCGGGCCTTGGCGCAGGTACTACGGGGATAGCTGTAATTCCCCCCGTGGAGCAAATCACCATCAATTTCACTGCAAATATTGACGGATTGAGTGACATCTTAATTTCCCCGTCTGGATTTCAATGGGAACATTTTCAAGCGCAAGCTCCGGGTTTACAAGGTGGAAACTTTCCTACCCTTGTTTCAATTGAGAATGGCAATTCTATGGTATTAAATTCAAATTGGTTTCCGAATTGGACTGGTCAGACTGTATTAGCTGCTGGTGCAACTCCAATTTACTCTTCATCACTTTCTACTTCTAGTACAGAGACGCAATTTTACGTTCCGGGATCGGCAAATCTTTCCGTCTTACAATCTCGCGGGAGCACGTCAATGCTTGAAACACCTAGTGCTACAAACGGCAATGTTTTTAGAATCGAATTTAACGATATTTCTTTTTCCGGTTCAACGAATTATCAATTTAGTTTAACTTACTCTGTCATGGCGACACCGCCAGTAATCTCAAATCAGCCTGTCGTTGAAGCCGTGGTAACAGGAAATTCCGCTATCTTTTCTGTTTCAACCATTAGCCCTCTACCGCAAACATATCAATGGCAGGTCTCAACGGATGGTGGAAATACGTGGAATAATGTCAGCGGCACTTCATATACTGGCAGTACTACGGCAGTGTTGACAATTGCCAATCCAACCACAGAGATTATGGGATACCAGTATCAGGTAATCATTAATAATGCTGTCGGATCGTCTGTCAGTTTTCCGGCTCCGCTCGTGATTGGTTCATCCAATGCCAAATTGGCATGGCTACAAACCTATTTTACAACTGCACAATTGGGCAACCCAGGTCTAATCAGTGACACGGCTACTCCCGCAAACGACGGTATTCCAAACCTTATGAAATATGCTTTTAATCTAAATCCTTTGACCGATGATAATCTTGATCTCCCCCAGCCAGCGATTTCAAATGGACAATTAACGTTAACTTTTCCAACACTACAAACCGATCTGATTTATACGGTTCAAGCAAGTACCGACTTGATAAATTGGAGTACATCGGGTGTCACTGTTCAAGCAAATGGCTCGCAAATGTCTGCCAGCTACAGCCTTTCCGGCAATACGCCAGTGTTTCTTCGCATTTTTGTTTCGGAGACACCTTAAATAAATGCAAAGCACAAAAAATTGCTTGCTTTCTTAGACCCTTACCGTAATACTGGCTATCATGCCATTGCCATCCATTGAAAATTTGTTAGGAGATCGAAAAAAGAAAATTACTTATCGAATTCTCGCCTTTCGGAAGCTTTCCCATCAAGAGAAAGTCCTTATCCTGGGCAGTGCCTTGGGGCAGATGGACAAGAAAGACAGGCCAAAGAGAAACTACATTCATACAATCGTAACGGTAATAGGGAATCCTGAAAGCAATTGAGGCTTTCCTGTTGACTCTTTCCAGTTTTGAGAGCTTCAATCTGATCGTCAAATTCTCATGCTCTTCACTCATACCTTTACTGAAACTAACGGTCAGACGGTAAATTTTACCGTAAATGATTACCCAGATAAGTGTCCTATTTGTGAAAAACAAGGACAACCGAACTTCATTAGCGCAGTTGGAACGGTTGGGCAGCCTAATCCTCAGGTTTTTGTCGCGTATCGCTGTCCGGTGAAAACTTGCCGTGGCCTTTACATTGCTAATTATACGTTAATTGCTAACCGTCCGGGCAATGAGGGGTATCCAACTCAAATTAAGGTCGTAAAATCGTTTAGATTCCTTCAAGTGTTAGAATTCGCTCCGAATCTAAAAACTGTTTCTGCAACCTTTTGTGAGATATTTCAGCAAGCAGCGGAAGCCGAAGCAAATGGTCTTTCACAAATTATAGGCCCAGCTTACCGAAAAGCTTTGGAGTTTTTGGTTAAAGATTTTGTCATCAAGCAAAAAGTTTCAAGCGATTCCCAAAAGCAAGAACTTGTAAAGCAAACCTATCTTGGAAAAGTTATAGATGAATTTATTGACGAACCGGTCATCAAACAATGCGCCAAACGTGCGACATGGCTTGGTAACGACGAAACCCATTATGTCAGAAAATGGGAAGAAAAAGACATTAACGATCTCAAGACGCTTATAAGAATTACTCAAAATTTCATAGACATGAGTATTGACGCTGAAAGGTACTTAATGGAAATGCCGGAAGGAAAAGGTAGTCCGCCTTAAAGGAATTAACCCCGCTGGGCAAATCGCGCATCCAATAATTTTATGGCAACATTTGATTTATTCTCTAAACGTCAAAAGAGACTCCGGGGTGAAATACCGGACGTGTACAAATATGATGAAATTCCTAGCCCGCTAAGAGCGCAAATCATACATATTTGGTATGATGCGTTGGGTAATCCTAATGAATATGCTGAATCAACTTCAGAGTTTCACCATTCAAGGGAAGTATATGAAAATTATTCATTTATTGTAAAGGTGCTTTGTCGGGAGTATGGCTTATTTAAACTATTTGATTCAGACCGTTATCAGGATCGCCATTTTCTTGAAGAACTTGCAAATTATTTTCTAAACGAAAGAGACCCAGAAAGGATTCTTGACGTTATAGAATTGTCATTCAAGACCATTACAAATAAGATTCGGAATGGATCGGAACACATTTACGTGCGCGGACAGCAACCGTCCGTTGTGGCAGATAGAGCAATCAACGAGCTTAATACTCGTTTTCAGGAAAATGGGATTGGATATGAATTTTGTGAACAGGAAATCATTAGAATTGATTCAAAATTGGTTCACAAAGAAGCGGTAATTCCTGCACTTAAGTTGTTAAATACGGAAGGATATGAAGGCGCGGAAGAAGAGTTCCGAAAAGCATTTGAGCATTACAGACACGGAAGGATGAAGGAATCTCTCGTTGAAAGTCTTAAGTCCATCGAAAGTCTTTTAAAGGCAATATGCAAAAGGAGGAAATGGAAATATTCAGACCGCGCAACTTGTTCTGACTTGTTAAAACTGTGTTTTGAGGGCGGGTTGATCCCTGACTTCTGGCAGAATCATTTCAATGCCCTGCGAACTACTCTTGAAAGTGGTGTACCGACGGGACGAAACAAACTCGGCGGCCATGGACAGGGAGAAGAAATTATTGACGTACCGCCCTATATTGCTGCCTACGTTCTTCATTTGACGGCCTCTGCAATTGTCTTTCTGGCAGAAGCAGACAAAACGGCCACACCTTAAACCTTGTAGGTGTTGCCATGCTCTTATATCGCTATTTCCCTTGTACCGTGTTGCCTACGAAGGACGGCTCTTACAATTTCGACGCATTGGACACCTTGAGGCAGGCGCATTTGAAAACCTCCAGAATCAGCAGTTACAACGACCCATTTGAATATCGCTTTAAGGGCAACGAAAATATGTCCGAGGCAGACGCTTTGGAAATGTATGTGAGGATAGTTAGTCGTCCCGGCTACCTTGAGAGAAACAAAACGACTGATCCTGCCATTAAAACATCCAATGACTTGATAATGAAAATCCTAGAAGACCAGAAATCTGCTGCACGAATTAAAAAAACTGTGCTCGATACCAGAGATCAACGCGTTGACGATCTGATTTCTGTAAACGATAAAAATTACCGTGTCGTGGCATTTTCAGAGGTAAAGATTTCGCCGATTGATGAGGTGATTATGTGGTCTCATTATGCAAATAAGCATCAAGGTATAAGAATCGGTTTTGAGTTTCCCGACGATCCGATCCACGGCCCAAGGATTGAAAGGATTCAATATGATAATGAACGGGTTTACTTGGATGACAAATTGATGGATGAAGATGAGGGTGAGTTTCAAAAGCAATTGTTATTATGTATGACAAGGAAAAGCAAGGCGTGGGAATACGAAAAGGAATTTAGGCTAATGACGAGCGTTCAAAGATGTAGGGCCGGAGAGGATGGCGAGGAATACTTTCTTGAATTCGATAGGCACTGGATAAAGTTTGTTGATTTTGGCCTTCGGTGCAAAACGGAAAATATACGATTGATTGCTGAACTTGTGAAAGCCGATTACCCTCATGCAGTTTCAAGGATGGCGAAATTTCATAAGTCGGAATATGCACTTGAATTCCATTTGTTTTAACTCTTTCTCAAATTTTCCCTTCACCCATTTTTTTCTTTTTCCCGGCCAATTCCCTTTTTGAAGTTTTCCCACTTTTTGCCTTTTTGATCTGATTGAGAGAGATGAGAAGTCCCCCGGAAGCCATTTTGAATTGCGGTTTTTTGAAGATTTTAGGAAACCGGCAGGGGTGTCTCTGCTATGGTGGTAAATGATATTACTTCATTGATTGTTTGTAAATTCGCTGGATTTGAGTCGGGAGCCATTTACTTCCCCTCAAAGTAGAAATGCCTTCGCTGTTCAAGGTATCGGCGATTTTTTGGAATGAAACCCTGTTCAATCTTAGTTCAAGGGTGCGGGCTACGGCTGGATGATTTAGCTCTTGGTAGTTTTTTGCACCCTCGCATTTAACCCCTTTTTTTCTAATTCGGCGACGTGAAGCAGCAAGTTTTTGAACCAAGAGGCTTTTTTCAAATTGGGCAACACTGCCCAGGACTTGTCGAATGAGAGTTCTAGTCGGGTCATCGTCAGGGGCCGTAAGGTCGTTCCCTGTGGTGTCAAAGACAACGAATCCATTTTTTCTGCAATCATCTAAAATCACTTCCTGTACCATAAGCTTTCTGGCAAGCCGACTCGCATTTTCGACAATGATGGTTTTAACCCCATTTGCTTTCAGCGCAATCATTAGCTCCGTCAACCCTTCGCGGTCATACCCATCCGTACAACCTGAAACACCGTTGTCAGCAAATTCTTGGATGATTTGGAATCCGTTTGCTTTAGCAAAGGCATTGATGGCGTCACGCTGCCGATCAAAGCCGTCTCCTTTTTCCTGGCCCTTGCTGGAAACTCGCAAATAACTAAACGCTGGTTTGGTTTTCATAGGCCGAAATTCTGCCATTTCGGGCCGTATCTGTCAACACAGATTCTTTAGATATTGTGTTAATAAACACTCAAAGCATTGCAATATAGCCATTTATGTAATTTATGGTAAAATGACTAGCTAAACGGGGGTCAAAAGGGGATCAAGACTGTACTGGACTGGCAATTTATCGGGCTGACTGGCTAAAATGCTAAATTAAATAAATCCTGCCTGAATCGCTATATCATAAGTTATTCATAATACGCCACTTATGCAATTATGAGAGACTATACAATCCATAACCTGTTCTATATTAGATATTTGTGGAATAATCTATTTTGGCGCAATTTACCTGATCTGTTTCGTTCCCTACCGGATTCAGTCGCCTGATTAGTTCAAGGAAGGCCGTTTCCGAGTGTTTTAAGCCTCATACAGGTTCCTGAACATAGAAAGAGAAGCCAACCATGCCCTTTTCAGGGAAACTGGATTATGTAGGGGACAATTTTAACGTTGGTTAAGTCGGGAATCTGGTGGTACATCTTTCCTGAAGGGGTATCCTTCCTGGGTGGTGGTACAATTTGAACCTCGCACGGACGACACAGAGGTCGTCGCTCCAATGGAGGGCCCGGCTCCGTCCGGGCCATCTTTCGTCAAATTGTACCATTACCCCTTCCTGTACATCACTTCATTTTCAAGGTAATTGAATTAAATAAAGGAAAATTCCTGCTGCATTAACTACTAAAATGAAACTGGATTTGTCGTAAAATCAGGTTATCCCGACTTTTTGGCTTTTTTAATTTCCTCAAGAAACTCGACAAATATCTGAACAGGGTGCGTGACGTAGTTAAGTTTTTTTTCTCGGGTATCTAATCCCCTTGCCAGTTTTTTTTCAATGGTATCTACAAAGCCCAAATACGTAAGCCACAATGCAAAGGACGCAATTATCAATGACAAGATTCCAGTCACAGTTTGGATCAACGTAAAGATATAATGCTGCGAATTCATATATGGGTAGATTGAAAGCAAGTTTACCTCATTTCTTTCAATTTTCAAGGCTAAGGCGGCTTTTTCTTGCACCTCACACCTTGCTGACAGCCTTATTGCTGTTTTATGAACACCTTTGAAAAATATCTGGGGTAATTGTTAGACTTCTTTTGCAGCCTGTCCTTTTGACTCGCTTATCAGTCGGGTCATCAAGGTATAGAATTCGGAATCAAATTGCGGCCCAATCACGGGCCACGCTTGCCTAAAGTCCAGTCGGTCTGCCCACATAACCATATAATCGTACCAGCCCTGCCACTGGGTACGCCTGATAGCTGTTTTATGTCTCCGATAAAGTAAAAAACCTGCCTCCATCATTGAAATGAGGATCGTAAACAATGTAAGTTTCTGAATGCTGAGGCCGGTAGAATGTACAAGCTTATCCGAAATAGCCAAATCAAAGCAATCAAGGTTGGGATGGTCAAGGCAGAGGGCGAGATATTGAATATACTTTTCATTGGCTTGCAGATAAGTCTCCATTTCACGGGCTAATCTCTCTTTTCGCTTCTCGGATAGAAAAACAAAAATCGAAACCGGGATGCCAATAATAGTTGTCGCATAGAACGCGGCCTCCAAGTAATCTTTTAATTCGGTAAAGGTCATAATTAATAAATAAGTTGCTTAGTTACCTGCTTTCACCTTTTGGGGACTCTGACTCTGTTTCAATCTCTATTATCGGCTTCATCATTGCCTGATAAAGGACTCTAGCTAGGCCCACCCCAAAGGGATTGCCATACAAGATGAACCCCTTTTTTAGAAGTTCATTAACCTTTTTGTTCAAGGCCCCTGCATCACCACCTTGGACAATTTTATATTCGATTACTTTTTTCATGCTGGTTTTTCTAAACGCTTTTCAGCTAAATGAATTAAGAATTATTTCCTCTTTGCGAACTTAAAACCCATAAATGAAATAAAGCCAGCTACAAAAGCAGCTACCAAACTGAGCCAAGGGGGAAGTGTCCAACCGCCAATGACGATGCTGGCACTAAAAATAACCCGGCAGAAATGGGCAAGAGCAACGATGCCCATAATAATCCCCCCAATGAAGCAAAAGTGCTTTTGAGGGGTTGCAGTGGATTTGACCTCACCGTCTTTAGACCTATTAAATAATGCATATACAGTATAAATAACCATAAATACTAACACTGCCATAGCTGTTTTCCTCATAGGGATGCCACTATATTTTGCCGCATAAACGATTATTCCAAAAATAAAGAAAATATGTTGGGGCCAGCATACATATTTGAGTTTGAATTTTCCTTCTCTTCCACCAAACCAAAAAAGAGAAAAAGTAGCCTGAACGTCGTAAATGGACTCTGCGCCGTCCTTAATTCCCTCAGCAACTAAAGGAACGAGGGCAAGGGTGAAGATACCAAAGACTGCCGAGATTGCGAAACACCAGACGACAACACGCGAGTTAACCGGACTTTCTTTCGCCGCAACCCATCCAAGGGCCGCTACAGTCGTAACAAGTAGATAATTGCTCCAATCTTTGAAGCAATCCAGTGCCTTCAATTTTTGTTCTTTTTCATCCATCTCGTTTTTTTAACGCTTTATGGTTTGAAAGCACAATCAATTCTTTTAGCTCAAAGCGCATCTCACCTTGAAAAGGGAGAAACGTCTTCCTTAAGTAGCGCAAACTTCGGGAACAGAAAATCCCAAAAGCCTTCAGTATGCTTCAGCCCAATCAATAGGTTACGAAAGCCCTTTCTAGTAACGATGTGAAGATGAGATAGCATATATTTCATTTTCCCGTCTTCTGATGGAATTTCCCGGCCCAAATAGTATTTGCATTCTTCAATCATCGTTGGGTCACCCGTTTGTGTTCCATCCAATGCGTAATCTACGGCCCAAAGAGTTTTATCATTTACCACCAAAATAGGTAAGACCATCGAACAAACAGTGCTTCCACTCATTCGCCACGCATCTATCGAATGATACACTAAATCGTGGGCTGATGAGATCGCTTGCGCCCATTTCTCGTAAATATCAGAATCGCCCATTGAAATAATTGTACCGTTGTTTTCGTTTCGCTTCACTTGAACCGCAGCCTTGCCGACGAATTGGCCTTGCTTGTATATCTGATTTTCCACCCGAACTGTCGTTCCTGAGCCTACAACAGCAAGATTGCTGAGGTTACGATTGGCCGAATAAATAAATTCATGGAAGCTCTCTTCCTTTGATCGGGGCACCCGTGAAATCAATAGAGGTGCATCCTTCTTTAAGCTCTTGCACTCGATAGCTAGACGCATAAATTTTTGCGGGAAGTTCTTACTGTTCTCTGCAATCGCCCGAATATCGAATTGCCGTGCCTTATTAGTCACTGGGTCAATGTAAGTGCCGCCGTGAGTGCTTTTTAGACCTTCTAAAACGCATTCATTACATACTGCCATCTCTAATTGAAAACTGTCCTGAGATGACAAATATTTATTAATATCCGATGCATCTATTTCTGGCAATTCAAGTGCTGTTTTTGTTGGCTTTGACATCGAAGCTTTGATTTTGAAGTAAGTTTTAAAAAAATCCAGTATAAACCGATTTGGGCAATTTGCATAATTATTACTTTGTCAAAGGGAATTCATGCCGAGTTAGAACGGCAACAAATCCTCGTTTTCAGATTCGGCCTTAGAATTGCTCAAAACAGGCTTTACGGGCATTTTGGATCGTGGCGGCGAATCATCTATCAACCAGTCAAAGTAACTCTCTGGAAGGCCCAGGGAATTGTTAAAATACGGGTGTTTAGCCGATTCTGGGGCCGGGAGGCTGTCTGCCACCGTAAATCCATCAAGCCCCCCTCTATTTTCGCCATAAACAGGCATTTTGATGTTGGGCGGGGCCACGTCTGGCGGGTTGAAATCTTCCTCTGTAAAACCAAACGGGTCAGGATCGTCAAAATCATCCAACTCTTTATCAGGCTGGGTTAGAACAGGTGGGGCAATTTTCGGCTGGGTAGATTCAGCTGGGTCAACATCCAAGGTGGCAAAATCCGGCAAATCGCATTCGGGATGGCAGTTTTCAAAGGCAATATCTTCAACCTGGGCTAAGTCTGGTATGGCTGGTAGGGCATAATGGGGCAACGGCTGGCCGGGCTTCTTAGATTTAATAATCGCCTTCCTGTTTATGAATTCATACCATTTCAATGATTTTGGCTTCTTTCTTCCCCTTGTTTTCATCTGCTTCTTTTGGCATTCTGGTATCGTTTTGCCTTCCGGGTCCGAAAAATAGTCTCTCAATTCCAGATCAATCAAACCTTTTCGTTTCCCTTCCTTTTCAACGCCGAAATATTCAATTTTAATTGTGTCAGGCTCCGCTTTCATTCCGAGATATTTTTCTAACAGTTCAGGCCATATTTCATAAATAAACTTCCCCAGCTTAGATTTTTTTTCTTCAGGATAGTCTATCTCTCCAAGTGAATCGGTTTCATAATCCATGAAAATAATATGATAATGTATGCGGTCTTTCGCCTTTGTGAATTCCCTTTCACTTAAACTTCCGTCAGGCTCTTTGCGTCGTCCATCTGTAAATTCTATTCCGTAGAACGCCCCTATCCCCTTAAATTTTCGCTTTAAACGGCGGCAAAATGCCTCAAAAATTATAGCCGCCATGGCAATCGTTGGGGAGCAAGGGAAGGTCAAAGTAACATAATACCTGTTTCCTCTACAACTTGGATAAATTATCGAATCCAGCACATCGTTGATTTTCTCTTGAACAAACGGGGTCAACGTCTCTTTTATTTTCGGCATTGTTTAGTAATTTTGGGCTAATTCTTTCAAATAAATCTTCTACTTGTTTTAATGATTGAATAATAAACATCTCCCTAATGATTCTATAATATCTACATAAAGAAATATAAGAAGTATAAGGATAATACTTACCTTACCTTACCTACCCTCTATTTTAGCCTGAAAATTCCTTGAAAAAGGCGTTTCTCTTTGGGCCGAGGGGGCGTATAGGTGCTGATTTTGACCAACCTTTGAAAAAAGTGGTTGTGCGACTATGCACCGGAAAAGGGAATATATGGAAAATACGACCTAAAATCAAGGACTAAGTGAAAAATCATTATTTAACGAAATTCAAATTGAAAGGAATTAAGTCAAATAAGGGGGTATCTGGCTTTCTTCCCCCTGACCTGATTCGATTTGGATTGAAGGGAAACCCTCACTGATCACAAAGGTTTTAACGATTTTTGGAAACCAGTTATTTGATTAAATTCAAATTTTCTAACCCTGTTGCCGTTCAGGGTAGAATAATTCGACAAGGGGGAATCACGGCAAGGGCTCGAATCATTTGCCTTTTCTGCGAGCTAAATAGTTTTATTTAAATACGGATTAATTGTAAAATACAAGTAAATATTTGCATTTTGAAAACTCCCCCTTTAATTTTTGCCCTTTAAACCCTATATTCCTTCTGAAAGACGCCGGAACAGCCCCTATCATTCCTAATGTGATGATTATCGGACAAATGGCGCAAGTATAAAATCAACTGAAAGAATAAATGGCTAATAAAATACTAATTGAAAATACAAATCGTGGGGCAAGCAATTGCCGCACTTCTGGAATAGCGACACCGTTGAATGACATTCCATTGGAAAAACCTATTCCGCTGGATAAAGTTGCAGAGTTTTTGTCCGTAAGCAAAAAAACTGTTCGACGCTTGATTGCGGAAGGAAAATTAAAGGCTTTCAAAATTCGTGGAAGTTGGGTAGTTGTTGAAAGTGATATTCAAAGCTTTATCAATTGCCAAAGGGCGCAATACGGAGGGCTGAACCATGTATAGGAATGTCATACCACCAAGAGGCAGATACCGTTATTATCGGGGACGCTATCGGGTCGGGGACGACCCCAAAGTTTATGACGTGAATTTGAAGGTCACGAACAGGGAAACAGCAGAAAAATTACTCAAAGAGATTCATACCGATGCCGAAAGGGTTGCGAATGGCTTGGAGCCAATTTACAACAAAAGCAACGGCATAGCGGACAAGCCCTTTGATCCTCTTTTCGCGGCTTTTCTAGCAGATTTAAATAGGCGTGGAAGGAGTAAGAGCTACTGCGGACTGGTGCGGCAGCGTTTTACTTTTCTGGCCAATGATTGCGGCTGGAAACGCATTTGCGATATTACGGCAGAAAGCTTTATGGGCTGGAGAAATCGGCAGACCGAATACAAACCCTGCACCCTCAATCATTATTTAGCTGCTGCCAGCGTCTTTCTCAATTGGGTAGAGAACACGCATAATATTTCAAATCGGCTCAAAAATGTTAAGAATGTTTCCTCTCAAAAAGGACATCAATATGGGCCAAGGGCATTTTCAGAGGATGAATTGGAAAAGCTGATTGCCGCTGCTCCTGATAGGGCATTGCTGTACCGATTCCTTTCCTTGACCGGGTTGCGCCGTCAAGAAGCTCGTAAACTTTGCTGGGGTGACGTGCAAATTGGACAAAAACCACACCTTGTTTTACGGGCTGAAATGACAAAATCAAAGCGCAATGATACGATATATTTGCCGGAAAGTTTAGCCTGCGAAATCCAAGCAATACGACCTGAGTGCTGCAAAAATAGTGATCCCGTTTTTCGCAATGGCGTCCCCAGTTATGAAACGCTGAAACGAGACTTGAAGAAAGCAAATGTCGCTCTGGTTGACGAATACGCGAGGGGTGCGGGATTTCATACTTTTCGCCGCACTTTTATTACCCTCTTGCAGAAACAGAACACCGCGCCTCGGATAATTCAGGAACTCGCCAGACATAAAAGCTTGAACCTGACCAACAATGTTTACACTGATACCACCAAGCTGCCGCTTTTTGAGGCCGTGGAAAAGCTCGATACGCGATCAACAACCTCGGAATCTGTATCACGTACTTTACCCTGTTTTTCCGGTCTAAGCGGTCAAACTCTGTCCACTTCTGGCAATCAGGAAAATTCGATTCAAGAAAATCCACTTTCAAAAGTCGTTGCCAAAGGGCCATTTAGCTATGATTTGTCCACTCCTGTCCACGACAGTCCATCTATTGAAATGGAGCGAGCGAAGGGATTCGAACCCTTGACATCGACCTTGGCAAGGTCGTGCTCTACCAACTGAGCTACGCTCGCGTTGACCGGGGCGGAGGGCAGCAGGGCTGCCGGAGCCGGGGCAAGCTGGTCATCGTGCCGGATTAGTTCGGTTTGTCAAGCTCAAGCGCGGAGTGGTTGCGGAAGGTCGCGGGGACGGGCATGTAATGCTGGTCGCGCAAATGGCCGGCAAATTCATCGCCCAGCAGCAATTTGACCAGTTCGCTCACGCGGGCCTTGTCCGCCGTTTTGAACACAATATAAAAGGGCAGCCGCAACGGGTAGTCACCGTTGTAAACATTGTCCTCGGTGGGACTAAAAGGCACCGTGGGCAGGCCCGCAGTCACGGAAGCAGATTCGCTGGAAAGACTGAGCACCTTGGCCTTGGAATCGGGGCCGGGATCGTAGCCGCCAAGGGCAATCGTGTTGGCGTTTTCCTCGACGGTTTTGAGCATCTCGGACGGAGTTTTCATGATTTGCACCGTGGGCTTGAACTCCAGATGCCCAAAAAGCGTGTTCTTAAACAACTCGACCACCACGCCGTCATCCGTGCTGGTGCTCAGGGCGACAATGGGGCGCGTTGTCCATTCGCCCGCAAGGTGAAGCTCCTCCCACCGGGTGATGTTTTCATCGCCGTCGCTGAACACACCGATGAGCTGGTTGCGATCAAGTTCACTCAGCGGGTTGGTTTTGTTGACCAGAATGTAGTCCACTTGAAAGCAGAATTTGATGATGGTGTATACCTTGGGGTCCGGGAGAACCTGGTTGAGCGGCACAGCGATGATAGCGAGTTGCGCCTTGTCTTCCTTCAATGCCGCCACCGCGGGCACGGTGCCGGCCAAGTCCACTTTCCAATCCTGCCCGTTTTGTGTCACGTAACGCTGCAAGGGCTCGCTGACTGCGGCCTGCAATAAATCGGAGCCGACGACCGTAATGCTCTGTGCCTGAACCCCGACGAGGCTGGCCGCGCCCATCAGGCAAAAAATCAAAAACTTGCGCCGCATGGATAAGTTCGAGTGGGTAAGTTGGCTGCGGAGACGGGTCGGCCGGATGCACCTTCCGCCTTAGCGCATAAAGCATTGAATCATAGTCCCGCC
>Ga0206851_1195_pt1 | contig 14985 bp, 8 predicted proteins | sample Alteio_BWOrgCont_13_FD_152904 | JGI IMG/M metagenome (GOLD analysis project Ga0206851, IMG submission 152904) | Enriched cells from forest soil in Barre Woods Harvard Forest LTER site, Petersham, Massachusetts, United States -... | ecosystem: Environmental > Terrestrial > Soil > Temperate forest > O... | reverse complement strand
ATATCAAGAGCGAGTTCCCGTATCAGAATCATTATTTGGTCAATACGTATCAGAAAGATTTTTCGGTCACTCCCGGTAAACGCCTCGTAGTAAACGAATACCAGAAAAACCTGCCCTCCATAAAAAACCTGAAAGGTGAATATCTGTTTTCGCTGAACGCCGCCCCGGCCGATCCTGCTGAGTGGTCGGTGAGCTGGATCCAGCTTGTACTTAACGGCGCCGGGTTGTTGATGCTAATGCTCCTGGTGAAGAGTTCCTGCGAACTGATAAAACCCAGGATCGGCGAGGTATGGGGGGTGTTGCTTTTTCCGTTAACGCTTGTCATGCTGCGTTATCTTACATTGGTTCTTCACTTCCCGGCGGCATTTTACAATTTGCCCATCTTCGGTCCTCAATACTATGGGGATGCGCGCTCGGTATGGCTTCCGTCGCTGGGCGATTTTCTGATCAATTCCATCCTGCTCTTTTACCTTTCATTTTACATTTCGGGCAACTGGCGTATTTCCTTTTACCGGGCGCAACAATCGAAACTGCTTTCGCGCATCATCTCTTGTCTGCTTTTTCTTTCGCTGTTCTGGCTTTCCTGGCTAATTGATGGTTTGTTTAAGGGACTTATCCACAACTCTGAAATAGCATTTAATGTCAATGAGTTCTTCAGCCTTAACGCATATTCAATTTTGGGGCTTATTATTATTGGTCTGCTTCTTTTTGCATTTTTTCTGTATACCGATTCTATCCTCAACTTTCTGAAAGAGTCATTTCTTTCGCGTTCCGAATTGATCCTGCTCTTTCTTTTCACAGCGGGGATGCATATCCTCATCTGTCATCTTACCGGGTTGCTCGATCTGGTTGCCATTCTCTGGGCTGTTGCCCTGGTGATGGGGGTAGCCTGGATCAAGAATACTTCGGCACGTACGTATTCTTTTTTTGGAAGCATCATGCTTGTCATGATCCTGAGCATGTATTCTGTGCATACCTTCCTCAAGCATAGCCGGATGAAGGAAAACGACAACCGCAAAGTATACGCCGAGAAGCTAGCCACCGAACAGGATCCCATTGCTGAGCATCTCTTTTCGGAAATAGAGCCGCAGATCCTGGAAGATACCTTGCTTATGCACGATCTCAAAACTCCCAGGATGTATGAGGCCTTCGAAAAACGGCTTACGCAACGTTATTTTGGAGGGTATTGGGAAAAGTATGATCTCAGCATTACCTATTTCGACAGCGCTTGCAATGCCCAGATAAAACCCCGGAAACAAAGCCCCGACAACATTGCTTATTTCGACGACCTGCTCGCCAAATCGGGTCAGGAAACGTTCAGCCCCAATCTCTACTACCTTCAAAATCTTTCGGGAAAGATCAGTTACCTGGTTAAAATTCCGATCAAACGAACAGAAGATGATCCCTTTCCAGGGCATCTGATCCTGACGCTGGAATCGAAGTTCATATCCGAAGAAATCGGCTTCCCCGAATTGTTGCTCGACCGCGATCTGGGTATCACCCAACAGATTTCAAATTACTCCTTTGCCAAATACCGCAACGGCAAACTCGTTAACCAGTATGGGCGATACCATTATCCGGTAGTCCCTGTTTCGTACGCCGCATTTTCTGCCCCCTTCTCATTCACACTCATTGACGGGTACAATCACCTGATCCACCGCCCGGATGCAACAACGCTCATCCTCATCAGCAAACAGGACGCCGGTCTGCTCGGTGATGTCACCACTTTTTCCTATCTGTTTGCCTTCTACAGCCTGTTGCTCCTGCTCCTGCTTTTTCTGAAGCAATTGTTTCTGACCGAATTCAGCATTTCCAGTTTCTCATTCAAGGCTCGGATACAGACCATCCTGGTCTTTATCGTGCTTGCTTCGCTGGCATTGTTTGGTTTCGGGACCGTATATTACATACGTCAGCAGTACGAGGTGAAGAATACTGAGAACCTGACTGAAAAATTGCAATCCGTGCTGGTGGAGGTGGATACCCGTTTTGAGGTTGATGAGCTCGACCGTAACTACCGCGATTACGCATCGTTTGTCCTGAAAAAACTCGCAAACATTTTCTTTACCGATATCAACCTGTACGATGCCAACGGCAACCTCTATGTCTCCTCTCGTCCCGAAGTATTTGATGAGGGGCTTGTCTCCAAAAAGATGAACCCCGAAGCCTTTTTTCAGATGGCAGTGAAAAAGAAATCTGAATTCGTTCACGATGAGAATATCGGCAACCTCAACTATCTTTCAGCTTACATCCCGTTTAAGAACCGAAATGGCAAACAGGTTGCATTTTTGAATCTGCCCTATTTTGCAAAACAAAGCGAGCTGGAGAAAGAGATTTCGACATTTCTGGTAGCGCTGATCAATATCTATGTGCTGCTCTTTGCGCTTTCTATTATTGTGGCCATTCTGATTTCGAATTACCTCACCCGTCCGCTTAAACTTATTCAGGATAAAATGAGCCGGGTAAAATTAGGGAGCGCCAATGAACTGATTGAATGGAAACAGCAGGATGAGATCGGCAGCCTGATACACGAGTACAACCGCATGATCGAAGAGCTCACACGCAGCGCTGATCTGTTGGCCCGTTCAGAACGGGAGCATGCCTGGCGCGAAATGGCCAAGCAGGTGGCGCATGAAATCAAGAACCCGCTTACACCAATGAAGCTGAGTATACAACATCTGGAGCGGTTGATCAACGACAAATCGCCCGATCTCGAGGAACGGATCCTGAAATTATCGAAAACACTGATCGAACAGATAGATGCGCTGAGTACTATTGCCAGCGAGTTCTCGAGCTTTGCGCAGATGCCCCAGGCAAAAAGCGAGCCGTTTGATCTCGAAGAACTGCTCCGGAATTCGCTCGAACTGTTTCAGGATACACCGGGTGTGGTGTTTGGTTTTACAACCGGAAACGCTACCGAAAAATTTCTGGTGAAAGCCGATAAGGAACAAATCCTCAGAGTGTTTAACAATCTGATCAAAAACGCGATTCAGGCTATCCCCGAAGGCAGGGAGGGCTTGATCAGCATCATGCTAAAAAGAGAGCGATCCATGTTGCTCGTACAGATCCAGGATAATGGAACAGGAATAGCCGAATCTGAAACAGCTAAAATATTTGTTCCCAATTTCACGACGAAGACCGGCGGCATGGGCCTCGGTCTCGCCATGGTGAAGAATATACTGGAGGCATTTGGAGGAAAGATCTGGTTTGAATCAGCGCCTGGAAAGGGGTGTTCCTTTTTTGTGTCTTTGCCGGAGTATCTTGAGAAGGTATAAGGGCTTACTTACTTACATCCATCCCTGTTCTAAGATATCCCTCACATGGTAGGTGATAATAATATCTGCCCCGGCCCTGGCAAAGGCATGCATATTTTCCATCACAATTTTCTGCTCATCAATCAACCCGTGCTGCGCAGCAATTTTTACCATCGAATATTCGCCCGACACATTGTAGCAGGCCACCGGTAAATTTGTTTGGCTTCGAAGACCGGCTATCACATCGAGATAAGCCAGGGCAGGCTTTACCATAAGGATGTCGGCCCCTTCCTGCTCATCAAGCACGGCTTCGCGTTGAGCCTCACGGGCGTTACGGAAATCCATCTGGTATGATTTGCGGTCGCCCGCCTGTGGGGCTGAATCGGCAGCCGAACGGAACGGGCCGTAATAGGCCGATGCGAATTTAATGGCATAGCTCATCAACGCGGTGTTTTCAAAACCCTGCTCATCCAGCAGGCTGCGGATGGCGCCTACCCGTCCATCCATCATATCCGAAGGGGCCACCATATCGGCCCCTGCTTCAGCATGGGTCAAGGCCATTTTGGAGAGCAGTTGCAGGGATGAATCGTTGTCTACATAGCTATCGTGCAGTACACCGCAATGCCCGTGTGTAGTATAGGCACAAACGCAAACATCGGTGATGACATAGAGGTCGTGCCCGAATTTTTTTTTCAGCTCACGTACGGCCCTGGCAACAATTGATCCTTCGCTATGAGAAGAACTGCCGTCCTCTGTTTTTTCTTCCCCTACACCGAAGAGGAGAATTTTGTTGATGCCAAGCTTCAACCCCTTTTCAACATCCAGCAGCAAGCAGTCGATCGAAAAATGATGAATGCCAGGCATTGCTGCGATAGGATGGGAGATGTTTTTTCCATCTACGATAAAATAGGGATAGATGAACATGTTTTTCGAAAGCCGGGTTTCGGCAACCAGTTCACGGATGATCGGGTTTGTACGTAAGCGGCGGGGGCGTTGGGTCAGCATAAATAATGTGTTGAATGTTTTTGTAAAATTTGTTTTGTTAATAGAACCCCACCTACGGCTGGGCACGCGCAAATTTTTATGATTTGACTGAAAAGAGAAGATTAAAATCATTTTTAATCATAGCAATCATAAAAATCTGTGTCCTATCAAAAGCATGATTCTCACAAGCCATAAACAGCCTGAGCAAGCCCTATATCATCAAACGTCTTAGGGATGGCATACCGGCTTGTTCCAAACTGGCGCAAAGTGCTGCCGGTAGCGCCTCCCATAGCCACCACTTTTTGATTGGGCCCGATTTTGTTTTTCTCAAAGAAAGCCTCCACATTCGAGGGGCTGGTAAACACCAGGGCATCCACCTCGGGAACCAGGGTTTCGTTGTGTTTTACCGTTTCGTAAACCGACAAATCAATGACTTGATTTTTGTTGCTGAATTGAAGCTGGATGCTGCGCATGCTTTCTCTGGCCTGAGGAAACAAAACGGTTCCGCTTCCAACGGTGGCGGCAAATTGTTTTCCGGTCATGCGTGTGTCGGTTGAATAGCCGATGAAATCGGGTTTTTTCCCGAACCGGCGCAAGGCTTCGGCGGTTGATTTCCCTACACAACCAAACTTGGGCGTACCCAATTCGGGGCTTTGGTTAAAAAAATGTTTCACTGCATTCTTGCTTGAAAAAAAGACCCAGTCGGTGCGGGGTACGGAGCTGACTTTGAGTGTGCGTATATCAATCAGCGCCCGGGAATGAACGGTGATGCCCTGTGCGCGCAGGGATTTGGAAAACAAATCGAACTTTCCGGAATCGCGGGTGATAAAGACAGAACTGATTTTTGTTTCGTTGAGTTTTAAAAGAATACGATCGGCTATGACCGTTGCATCTTCATGTTCATAATAAATCCATTTGGGCGTCTGATCCCAGGCTTTTGCAAAGGAAGTCCAGCTTTGAAAAAGTGCTTTTCCTTCTTCGTCTTCATCGGTTGCGCAATACACACCCAGGGGCAGCTGACAGCCCCCATCAAGGCGGTTGAGCACTTTGCGTTCAACGGCAATGGCTTCGGCCACATCGGCATGATGCAGGGGCTGTAGTTGTTCGAGTAATTTTGTGTCTTCGCTTCTGATCTGCAAGGCAAGTACCCCCTGGGCCGGAGCTGGGACAAATTCTTTCGGGTTGAGCTTTTCGACAAAAAATTCTTCCAGATCAATTTCCAGACGGCTTACGCCGGCCGCCGCCAGCAGGATGGCATCGTAGTGTTTATCCCTCAGTTTCTGGATGCGGGTGGGCACATTGCCACGAAGTTCTTTGATCACCACATCCTCGCGAAAAGCCAAAAATTGCGATTTGCGACGTGCCGAAGAGGTACCGAGAACGGCTCCCCGTTTCAACGAATATTTGTTCCGGGCATCAACCGAATCTTTGAGTATCAGCAGCAATTCCGACGGATCTTCGCGTTGTGATACCGCGGCTATCATCAACCCTTCGGGGGATGTGGTCGGAAGGTCTTTGTGGGAATGAACGGCCAGGTCGATCTCTTTTTTTAAGAGCGCTTCTTCAATTTCCTTGGTAAAAAAACCTTTGCCTTCTAGCTTGTCGAAGCTCAGGTGCTGGATGACATCGCCCTGGGTCTTGATTATTTTTATTTCTGATTCGAGACCTGCTTTCTTAAGCGCTGTCTGTACGAAATTGGCTTGCCAGAGGGCAAGCTCGCTTCCGCGGGAACCGATGATGATGGATTTACTCATAGATGAAAGGTTTGATCGACCAACAGGTTGCTTTGTTTTGAGTGGCTGATTCAGGATCCAGGTAATATTCTTTCGGGGAACCCTGGCCGATTGCAATGAATGGGACCCCGACAAGTAGACCGGTCAGTATACTTACGCTACTGGAAGCTAGAAAACGATGTGCATCAAATGTTTTGTATCCCTTACCCAATGCATAGAGCGGAGAAACAATGAGTGTTCCGACTAATGCGAGCGTCACTACACCAGCTCCCCAAAAGGTCAAGTTTGGATGTTTGGATTCCTGAGCCGTTACAAAGATCACATCTTTTACTAAAAATCCTTTTCTTGTTTTTATGCCATTGTAATGTGATCGGTTTTCATTTTCGAATCCACGAATTACGCCATTTCTATCTGCATAGGTAAACGTTTCGGTTGAATATTCGATCACAATTGAATCAGCAGTAACATGTTCAAGTGTACCGGTGACCTGATGAAAATAGGTTGTTAACGTATCATTTTTGATTTGTATGCTTAGCTTGTTCCAAAATGAACAGGCTTTTAGCCTTTGTGTGGTATCCGTTTTGTTCACCAGGTATAAATCGTTTGGCCGGATTTCACTTCGTGATCTGGCTGGTCGCAGTTGTATTCGTTTAAAAGTCATGGTTGAGTCGATCAACCTTCCTGAGGTAGAGTAGGAGTGTACGGTTAGAATTAACGTGTCCTGTGTAACCTGATTAAGTATAGCCGTTCCATAGATAGGAACCAGGTCTGGATCATAAAAATCATCGTGTGACGGATTTCTGTTTCTAAACAATTTTATTTTTGAATTCTTGTTGGTCAGTGTCCATCTGGTTGGTGCAGCAAGAAATTTCCAGTTCTTGAATCTTGAATTTGGAATTTCTTCCTGGTACTTTCCGTTTAAGTAAAAGGTGACAATTCGGCTGGAAGATTTTTCGAGAGGCAGGTTAGTTGAAGCGTTCCGGCGATCTACTTTTGCCCAACTCCCCACAAGCATCCTCCGCAATGAATCATCTCCCCCACGGGAAAACCCAGACACCGCAAAAAGAAAAGAAACCAAAAAGAAGAAGGGACGGATCATCAGATTAAGAAATATACGGCAAGGAGCAAGCTAGGCTTTGGCGCCTTCATCAATGATAATTTCCCGGGCCATCTTCATGGGAACACTGATGTATTTTTTCTCCATATAGGCCATGACCTTTTCGAGGACCTCGCGTGATGGCTCATCGAGTGTGGCAATATCTTTGGCAAAAACGGTGTTGATGGCATTGTCGCGTATCTCTTTCACCTTGCGTGGCACTTCGCTCATGGCCAGTTCTACCTTGCGTTCGCGCAGGATGGAGTTGAACTCATCGATGTTGCGGGCAATGATTTCGATACAGGCATCCAGTTCTTTTTCGCGTTCCAGCAGATTTTCACGGGCCACTTCCTGAAGATTACTGACGGCTATAAGGTTTACGTCATAACTGTCGAGCACTTCGGGATCGAGGTCGTTGGGTACGGCCAGGTCGATTACAATCTTGCGGTTCTGATCGCCGGCACAAAGGGTGGTGTAGATGTTTTTTGAAACCACAGGTTCAGATGAACCGGTGCAGGTAACAATTACATCAAAACCCTTGCTGTAGTTTTCGAGTTCGGCCAGTGAGTATGCTTCAGCTTTCAAGTCAGCCGCAAGAGTTTGCGCGTTTGAAAGCGTGCGGTTAAAGATTGTAAAGTTCGAAAACCCGTGTTTTTTCAAGTATTTCGACATACTGTTGTTTGTAACGCCGGCCCCGATGATCAGGATGCGGGCATCCAGTTTTACGTTCAGGTCGCGCAAACGGCGATAGGCTAAGGATACAACCGAAACGGGCTTTTGAGCAATCTGTGTTTCGGTATAGACTTCCTTGGCGGCTTCGATGGTTTTGCTGACAATCAGACGGGTCAGATCGCCGGTAAGCCCAAGTTTGGCGCAACGCTCGTACGAAGTCCTGACCTGGGTAATGATTTCGCGTTCGCCAACCACCAGCGATTCGAGTGATGCAGCCACCTGGAAGAGGTGACGCAAGGCCGTATCGCCTGTAAATACGGTTGCATGGGCAACGGCCCAGGCTACATCGGTGGTATTCCATGCGGGGGCGAAGGCCGTAAAAAAGCTTGAAAGCCAGGTTTCGGTAAGCGCTGCTTCGGTGACCAGGAGAAACTCAACCCGGTTACAGGTGCTGATATAAAGCAATTCACTTACAGCGGTTTGGGTTTTGAGATGGGCAAGACGGTCTGAAAGTACGGCATCCTCGACATGAAAACGTCCAATTTCTTTCAAATCGATGTTTTTGTGTGTAAAGGCTATGAGTCTGATGCGGTTCATTCGTTGGCTTAACTCCTGCAAATGTGCAGATAATAGGGGAGGGAATTGTCATGGAATTGTCATGTGTGGGGAGTTTTTGGGCGACAATCATCAGTTTTTGGGGTGACGTTCGCCCCTTTGTCAAACTCTACTGAATTTTGATAATACCCCCACAACACTTATATTTGTAGTGCATACCCCGCCAACTACAGGCAACAAGCAGAAAAGAAGATTTCATGATGGCTCCGGACGAACAGTTGGAAAAGATTGATACGTTGAATAGTCAGGCCTGGAAATTAAACCGGCATGACCCTCAGAAAGCAATCTTGCTTGGTCTTGAAGTAAAAGAGAAATCAGAATTGGTAGGTTATAAAAACGGTGTGGCCCAGGCGCTCAAAACGCTTGGCGCCTGTTATACCTGGGTATCCAGGAACCAGGAAGCGCTCAGCTCGTCGCTGGCAGCCCTCACGCTTATGAAGGAACTGGGTGACAGCGGCAACGAAGCACAAGTACTTTATAATATTGGCTCAAACTTTTTTTTCCTGGGCGACTATGAAAATTCACTCCGTTATTACCAGAAAAGTCTGGTCCTGAACGAGGAAATCGGAAACAGGATAGGCGTAGCCGACAGTCTGAACGGTTTGGGTTCGGTGTATTATACCATCGGCGAAAACGAGAGAGCGCTCGAAATACTCGAGCGCAGCCGGCGTATTTGTGAGGAGGAAAAGGAAACGCATGTACTCATTAAAGTACTTGATGGACTTGGTGAAACCTACCTGAACCTCGAACAATACCCCCGAGCCCTCGAAAACTATTTTGTATGTCTTGACATGATCCGCGAAACAGGTGTAGAGCCCCATACCCAGGCCTTTGCATTTGATGGCATTGGCAATACCTATAGCGGGATGGATGTGCCCGAAAAAGCGCTCGAATATTATAACCGCAGCTTGGAACTTAGCGAACGGCTGGGCTTTAAGGTAGGCATGGCTGGCACTTATACCAATATCGGAAAACTCTTTCGCAAAGCGGGCGATGTGACTGCGGCAATGGACTATCTGCTGCACTCCCTGGCCCTGGCACGCGAAATCGATTCGAAAGAGTGGATCTATAAATCGAGCGAGGTGCTCGCCTCGATGTATGAGGAACAAGGCAACTTGCAGCTGGCCCTCGACTCGTTTAAAATATACCAGCAGGCACGAGAAGAAGTACGAAACGAAAAGGCCAGTCAGCGTAGCAAGAGCATAGAGCTGCAACACCAGATGGTGCAAACCGAATCTGAACGGGCCTTGCTTGCCGCCAAGAACAAGGAACTGCAATCGTATTTTGATGACCTGACGTTGCTCAGCGAAATTGGTCAGAGCATTATCAGTAACCTTTCGGTCGAAGCCATCCTCGATACGGTGCATGCAAGTGTGAACACACTCATGGATGCATCGGGTTTTGGAATCGGGCTCTATCTCGAAAAAGAAAAGAAAATTCATTTTCCCCTCTATATCGAAGGCGAGACCAAGCTCCGGAATGTACGTTTTGATGCATTCGATACCAACCGGCTAGGGGCCTGGTGTTTTCAAAACAAAAAGGAAGTGTTCATAAACGATATTTATACTGAAATTACCAATTATGTCAAGGTTTTTCTACAGCCCGTGGCCGGCAGGGTGGTCGAGTCGCTCATCTATCTTCCTTTGCTTGTCAAAGGAGGGGTGCTTGGAGTGATCACCGTCCAAAGTTTTAAGAAGAATGCCTATACCAATTACCACCTCGACATCCTGCGCAATCTTGCCGTCTATGCCGCTATCGCCCTTGAAAATGCCCGTCTGTACGAAAATATGGAAGTAACGGTCGAAGAACGGACACACGAGGTGGTGAAACAAAAGGAGGAGATCGAACGCAGCTATGAAAACACCCGGTTGCTCAGCGAGATTGGTCAGGACCTGACCTCCACCCTCAGCTTTGAGCTGCTTTTTACCAAACTGCACGAAAATGTTAACCAGCTTATGGATGCCCCTGTATTTGGGGTGCGTATCTATCACCCCGAAAAGCATTGCGTAGAATACAAGTTCGAGATCGAAAACGAGGTGCGTTATGCCCCCGAATTCGTGAGTATGGACGATCAGGATAATTATTCGGTATGGTGTATAAGCCACCGAAAGGCGATTTTTATCAATGACAACCTGAACGAGTACCACAAATACACCAATGAAATCAAAGTGGTTTCGGGCGAGATGACGCATTCGCTTATCTTTTACCCCCTGCTCGTAGGCGATCGTGTCCTCGGCGCGATCAGCGTGCAGAGCTTTCAGAAGAATGCTTACGTGCCTTATCACCTGGATATCCTCAAGACCCTGGCCTCTTATACTGCCATTGCCCTGGAGAATGCAGCGCTCTACGAAAACCTTGAGGAGAAGATACAGGAACGGACCTCGGAGGTGATGAAACAAAAAGAAATCATCGAAGAGAAAAACAAAAACATAACCGACAGCATACGGTATGCTAAAAAGATACAACAGGCGCTGTTGCCCAGCGAAAAAGATGTATTGAAAAGCCTTCCCCGCAGCTTTATCTATTACAAACCCAAGGACATCGTAAGCGGCGATTTCTACTGGCATACCCAGTTCGATGAATATGCCATCTTTGCCGCTGCCGATTGTACAGGCCATGGGGTGCCCGGGGCATTTATGTCAGCCATCTGTAATGACCTGATGAACCAGGTCATACGCGATGAGCATATCATCATGCCCGCCGAAGCGCTCCGTTTGCTTGACATCAAACTGGGAATGCTGCTTAAAAAGAGTACCGACAAAAGCGCCAACGACGGCATGGACATTGCCCTTTGCTCGCTCAACCTCAAGACCAACAAACTGCTCTATGCCGGTGCACACCGCCCCTTACTGGTGGCAAGGGCAACGGGGATCATCGAGTTTAAACCCAACAAACTCTCCATTGGCGGCTATGATATGGGCGACAAGCATTTCACCCACCATGAAATAGATCTGGAGTACAATGATATTGTTTACTTATTTACCGATGGTTTTACCGATCAGTTTGGAGGGCCGAAAGGCAAGAAATTTAAATTCAAACAGCTCAAGCAGCTGCTCCTGAGTGTGCATGATAAACCAATGCCTGAGCAACGCCGCCTGATCGATGCTTCCTTCCGCGACTGGAAACAGAACCAGGAACAGGTGGATGATATCCTGCTGATGGGGGTCAAGATCTAAGCCAAAAAGGCATCTCCTCTCCTCCCAGATTAAATTTTGTGAAAAAAACAGCTTAGAATGGGCTCCCGTTCCTTTAAAGGAAACATTAAATAAGTATATTTGAACAAGGTTGAGCCCCGGCTTTTCAGGCAAAGCAAAAATGGCAGACGCCTGTCAAATCATGAAAAAGATCCTTCTCCTCATATTGTCTCCCTGTTTTTTTTCGTTGTGCCGCCCTGTCCAGGCGAATAAACAACCGGTCATTCCCGAGGGCCCTGTTTCGATCGCCGAGGGGCCTTCTGAACAGGTACTTAAGTTCTATACCTGGTACCTCCATGAATTCTATCTGAAAAAACCGGTCGAAGCCCCAGAAATTGTGTTAAGCCCCGACAGCAGCAGCTATCATCTCGACCCCGCAGAGCACCTGGCCTTCCTGAAAAGCAGCGGTTATTTTTCGGATAAATTTTATGAACGCGAGCTTCCGGCATGTAACGCCTGCGAGGCCAAGCTCAGAAGTATTGATGCGCGTTCCATACTCCGTGCCGGAGGCTCACCCATTGACCCGGTGGATGGAAGAGCCTGCGCATTTCTGGGTTGGATGCCGTGGACAGGCGGACAGGGCGAAACGCTTAACACCGTGAACCTGGTGGGTGCAGATCAGATAGCCGATTCTGCCACGGTTACCATCATGCTCAGTGATTCAGCTGCCGAACCATACAGTTATCCACGAGTAACCTTGCTGAAGGAAAAGAATGCCTGGAAAATATGTCGCATTGTGATTTCGTACGATAAGTAAGCATGATAAAAGGTCAGAAAGGATCAGTTCAGGTCTTTGGTAAATAACGAAATGAAAAACCCTGTGGGCTTGTCCTCGATGGCTCTCGTGCCCTGCGTGTTAAATCCAAAGAACCTCCCTACTCCTGTCAAAAATGAAGCCCCTCGGATTTCACAAGAACAGAAAAGAATGTATCTTGTAGCATCTCCTGGCCGGGTAAAACCCGGGAGGTGTTCTGTACAAAAAATCAGATGAACCTTCACGAGCACATACATGCCACCCTGCTAGCGTTGCCTGCCCTCGAAACCAAACGGCTTGTGTTTAAACGCATTGCGCCGGTTGATGCAGCAGCTGTTTTTAAGAAACGTGCCGAAGATGGCGCTGGACATTTTTTGGGTATTGTAAGCCAGGTGCCCGGAGGTGATGATCGGGTGCTTCCACAAAAAACAGTCGACGCTTTTAAAGCCGAAACAGCCATTGCCTGGCTGGCCAACCTCAAAGGCGCCGAAACAGAAACGGTGATCGGTACAGCAGGATTTTCGAATATCAATTTTGAGACCGGTCGCGCTGAGCTTTCAGGTGAAATGTCAAAAGCCAGCTGGGGGAAATATTATGCCATAGAAGGTACATTGGCCCTCATCTCCTTCGGGCTCAACAAACTCAAGCTTGCTTCCATCGATGCCATCGTACCTCCCGAAAACACCAGCGCCATCTACCTTCTCGAAAAACTTGGTTTCCAGGAGGAATCGGGGGCAAATGCACCCCTGCTGCTGTTTTCAAGAAAGAGCAGTGTGTGAAAAATTGGGGATTTGGGATTTACGATTTGGAAATTAACGAGAGATTTTAACTTTTGTTTTAATTTGTTTTTGGAATCTGATTCTGAAATTTTAATTTTTACTTGTTAAAATCCCCAATCCCAAATCTTTTTTACTCTGTTGCCTTAAAAGACAAAGCCATCTTGTAAGCCCGTTCGGCGAGCGCCTGGTCTGAAATGGGTTTCAACGGGGCCTCCCCTTCGGAGGTAATGATATAATTTTTGGTTTTGCCGGGTATAACCACCAGGAAATTATATCCATCCTCCTTTGCCACATCCGATTCGTTTTTTGTATGATAAAAAAGCGAATTTGGTTTACAGTCAAGCGTATCGAACGAACCCCAGTTGCGGAGTTTTTGTATCAATGTGTTCTTTAATGCCTCAAAGCTTCCGGCTGTTGGATAGATGCTGATGTTTGCCTTTGGATCGAGTTTTACGATGGCCTCTTCAAACGATCCTTCGTTTGTCATCAGTGTGCCGCTGTACACCGATGCGCCTCCCGGGGCTTCTACCGTCCCTTTTACATCTCTGGTTTGCAGTTCCAGCCGGGGCGGGAGCTTTTCCACGGCTTCAGTGCCCTGTTTTACAGGTACTTGTGGATTACAGGAGAACAGGAAGCACAACAGGGAGGCGAGGACAAAAAATAATATTCCTTTCATTAAGCCGGGTTTGGGGTTCAAAAGTAATTCAAACGTCTAACATGGTGGTGTCTGAGAGATAAATTGTGGATGCAAGCACATCTAAACCTATTCTCCTGCCTTCTGAACCGGAGAACAGGTTATAACGAGGCAGGACGGTCCTTATTTTTTTGTTCTTTCAGTAAAACGGAGCTTATCCGAATAGACCCTTATAAGTAGGGTTCACTCAAACACCTTAAAACACCACCCAATCAACACCTAATGTCTCATTTTTATCATTGAGATGCAAGACTACATGTCGATTCCAATCAAAACCCTTGCACCAAGCAGAACGTGGACGAACTTTGTGTTCAAAGGAATTTTTTAGTTACTTTTTGCTCGTCCAAAAAGTAACGCAAAAAAGACGCCACGCGGACCAACTTCAAGATGGCTTTTCAGCACAGGCCATCGCTTCTCGCCAGCCATCTTGAAGTTCGTCCCGCCCTTCGGCGGGAGACTCCCCAGCGCACAGGGCGATTCGTCCTCCACCAGATTGCCGACTTTTTGAGTGAACCCTAAGTAGTTACACCAGGTACGAGTATAGATGTACCTGGTACAAGTGTAGAAGTACCCGGTACAAGAATAGAAGTACCTGGTGCAAGGGTAGCTGCGCCCAGTACCAGAATCGATGTGCCAGTTACGAGCGTAGTTGTACCTGGTAAGAGATTAGCATTAAAACGGGAGCGTGGTCTTGTGTTAGCCCCCCGCTAAGGCATAACAAAAACGGATTGTTCAGGTAATCGGGGTTTTGAACGATTTTTCAAAAGATCCGATCCAATTTACTCAGCCCGTTAAACGTGCATTCTGTTACGTAGGGTTCACTCAAAAAGTCAGAACACGCCAAGCTTCCTTGCGTGTATTTATCAACCTATTAAAAGGTACGTTACCTGCATCAATTAGTAACCCCGCGTTTTAGCGCGGGGTATGTCATCCCTTTGAACATTGGGCTTCAACCCAAAAGAGAGCGCCAGGTGCATGCTTAATGGGCTAAAGCCCCCGGATGTGGGGTATTTATCCCCCGCGCTAAAGCGCTGGGTTACTTAGTTCGATACACCCGTATTGAAAAAATCATTGAACAGAATGACTGTCTGAAACATACTGGCTGCAAGCGTTTTAAGCTAAATCAATACTTCTGCTTGTGTCAGTTTGACAATAGACCGGGATTTTGCATTAGCCGTGTAACAGGCTAATGCAACGTGCGTTAAGCCTTTTG
>Ga0206851_1194_pt1 | contig 14988 bp, 15 predicted proteins | sample Alteio_BWOrgCont_13_FD_152904 | JGI IMG/M metagenome (GOLD analysis project Ga0206851, IMG submission 152904) | Enriched cells from forest soil in Barre Woods Harvard Forest LTER site, Petersham, Massachusetts, United States -... | ecosystem: Environmental > Terrestrial > Soil > Temperate forest >... | reverse complement strand
ACCTTCATTCGGGAAATAGGCTCTGCGATGGATTATGTGGCAGAGATGCTGGATATGGCGCCGATCCGTGTTTATGAAGTGGCGAGTTTTTATACGATGTTCAATCTGGCGCCGGTCGGCAAGAATTTTATCCAAATCTGTCGCACCACGCCATGTTGGCTACGCGGCTCGGATGAAGTGACGAAGGCCTGTAAAGATCACGCCGGTACTAACATTGGTGAAACCAGTGCTGATGGGCTTTTCAGTTTAGTTGAGGTGGAATGCTTAGGCGCTTGTGTAAACGCGCCAGTGGTGCAGATAAACGATCATTATTATGAAGATTTAACTGCGACCAGCATGGCAAAGATTATCGAAGATTTAAAGGCGGGACATGCGATAAAACCTGGCTCGCAAATTGGCCGTAAATGCAGTGCACCGGTGAAGGTAAAGTAATGCTTGCAGAAAAAGATAAAATATTCACTAACCTTTATGGACTCCAAGATTTTGGTCTCGCAGCTGCAAAAAAGCGTGGTGATTGGGATGGAACTAAGGAAATTCTCGCTAAAGGTGCAGACTGGATAATACAGGAAGTGAAGGATTCTGGGCTCCGCGGGCGCGGTGGTGCTGGGTTTTCAACAGGGATGAAATGGTCGTTCATGCCAAAGAAATCTGATGGTAGACCTTCGTACCTGGTTATCAATGCGGATGAGTCCGAGCCTGGAACCTGCAAAGATCGCGACATGCTAAGAAATGATCCGCATAAATTACTGGAAGGCTGTTTGATTGGTGGGTTTGCGATGAATGCGGTTGCAGCTTACATATATATCCGCGGCGAATATTATGATGAAGCTATGGCTCTGCAATATGCTATCGCTGAAGCATATGATGCCGGATTAATCGGCAAAAACGCTTGTGGTTCTGGTTATGATTTTAATATTATCCTGCATCGCGGCGCTGGGGCATATATATGCGGCGAGGAAACAGCACTCTTAGAAAGTCTGGAGGGCAAGCCCGGTAAACCGCGCCTGAAGCCGCCATTTCCTGCAGGTTCTGGACTTTATGGCTGCCCGACGACGGTGAATAATGTTGAATCAGTTGCTGTGGTGCCAACGATTTTACGGCGTGGAGCAAAATGGTTCGCCGGAATTGGCCGGCCGAACAATACGGGCACTAAAGTTTTCTGCATCTCCGGCCATGTGAATAATCCATGCAATGTTGAAGAAGCGATGAGTATTCCACTCAAAGAATTAATCGAAAAACATGCAGGTGGGGTGCGTGGCGGTTGGGATAATCTGCTCGCGGTAATTCCCGGCGGCTCTTCGGTTCCGGTGATTCCAAAATCAATTTGTGATACGGTTTTGATGGATTTTGATGCGCTGAAAGATGTGAAATCCGGGCTTGGCACCGCGGCGGTGATCGTGATGGATAAATCGACCGATATTGTGGCTGCCATTGCCAAACTCAGCAAATTCTACATGCATGAAAGCTGCGGCCAATGCACGCCCTGCCGCGAAGGTACCGGATGGCTTTACCGCATGATGGTGCGGATGGTTGAAGGCAATGCTACCATAGACGAAATCGATCGCCTGGAAGAAATCACCCGGCAAATCGAAGGTCACACGATCTGCGCGCTTGGTGATGCTGCTGCATGGCCAGTGCAAGGGCTGATAAGGCATTTCCGTCCGGAGATGGAGAATAGAATTAGGAATTACCGGTCGGGGCAGGGACGGGCGGCGGCTTAGCCCCTTCCGGCGTCATTCCTGCGCAAGCAGGAATCTTAGAGAATGAAGAAATTTTATGTTTATATGATGGCGAGTAAAAAAGATGGAGTGTTATATATAGGCGTGACTTCGGACTTGGTAAGAAGAGTCTGGGAACATAAAAATGAGATCGTAAAAGGGTTTACGGAAAAATATAAAGTTAAGAAATTAGTTTATTATGAGGTATTATCTGATGCGGAGTCGGCTTTCAAACGTGAAACGCAGATGAAAGCATGGAAGAGAAATTGGAAAATTGAATTAATTGAAAAAGAAGATAGGGAATGGAAAGATTTGTATGATGAGATTGTGTAAAGATAAGATTCCAGCTTGTGCTGGAATGACTCCTATCCTATCCAGCCGTCATTCCGGAAAATGCGAAGCATTTATCCGGAATCTTTCTTCTTTGCTTGAGGCAAGTGAGATTCCTGCTTTCGCAGGAATGACGCCAGTGGTGGAGATAGAGGAGCGTATAAGGAATTATTGGACAGCGGCGAGGGTTGCGGCTTAAATGGGTAAGCAAGGCGCTGATGATGTATTTATAGTTGCAGAAGGAATTCTTAGTTTATTAGACGATAAGACCAGGACAAGAGAAACCGATGGCCATATGAGATTTGATATACCTAAAGATAATGACGCGCAAAATGACTTTGGCATGGCGCTGACCTCGATCAAAATAGTTTTAAATAAAGAGGGAAATTATGGCTTGCCTAAAATGAAGGTAGCAAGCGTTGAACCGGTAATGGGACAATTGGTTACTGGAGGATATGTAAAAGGAAGGAGCGTTTATTATATCACTAAAAAAGGTAAAGAGTATTTAGAGCAGCTTAGGGGCCGTACTTCAACTGGATGGGCTGTCGCGGAAGAGGCGAAGAAAACGTTGGTGGATGAAAAGGAAGTAGCGAATATAATTAAAGGAAGAACGCCTGAAGAGGCTGCTGCAGAAATAATTAAATTAGTGAAATTAAGTCTTGGTAGGATAGTATAATTATTATGCCCACACTTAAAGTAAACGGAAAGGAAGTAACGGTTGAACCAGGAATGACGGTGCTGCAGGCCTGCGAGCAGGCTGGTGCAGAGATTCCGCGTTATTGCTATCATGAACGTCTCTCCATCGCCGGGAATTGCCGGATGTGTCTGGTGGAAGTTAGCCCCGGACCGCCGAAGCCGCAGGCTTCCTGCGCTCTTCCCGCGGCCGACAAGATGGAAATTAAAACTGATACGCCGATGGTGAAAAAAGCGCGTGAGGGTGTGATGGAATTCCTCCTTATAAACCATCCGCTTGATTGCCCCATCTGTGACCAGGGCGGCGAATGCGATTTGCAGGATCAAGCTGTTGCATATGGCAAGGGCTACAGCCGATACAAGGAAGAAAAACGTTCAGTGAAGGAAAAATTCCTGGGGCCGCTGATCAAAACCTTCATGAATCGCTGCATCCATTGCACGCGCTGCATCCGTTTCTCCACCGAAATAGCTGGAGTCGAGGAAATGGGCGCCACTGGGCGCGGTGAACATATGGAAATCGGCACTTATATCGAGAAGGCGATAACTTCCGAGCTTTCGGGAAATCTGGTGGATATCTGCCCGGTTGGGGCGCTCACTTCCAAGCCTTATGCATATAAGGCGCGGCCATGGGAACTTAGGAATACCGAATCTGTAGATGTGATGGATGCTGTCGGCAGCAATATTCTGGTTGGTGCACGCGGAAAAGAAGTAATGCGAATTCTGCCGCTTTTGAACGAAGATATAAATGAAGAATGGATTGCCGATAAAACCAGGCATGCTTGTGATGGCCTGAAAAATCAGCGGCTTGATAAGCCAATGATAAAGGAAAACGGTCGGTTCCGGGCCGCTTCGTGGGAAGAGGCGTATCGTGCAATCGCAGAGAAAATTTCTGAGTTGAAGGGAAATGAAATTGCTGCGATTGCCGGAGATCAGGCTGATTTGGAATCTATGTTTGTGCTGAAAGAATTGATGGCCGAACTGAAATCTCCAAATATCGAATGTCGCCAGGATGGTTCTCATTTAACCAATGAATCCCGTGCGTCCTATATTTTCAATACGACGATAGCTGGAATTGAAACGGCAGATGTGTGTTTGCTTATTGGCACGAATCCTAGGCTGGAAGCGCCGATTATTAATGCGCGAATTCGTAAGCGCTACCTGCAAGGCGGATTAAAAATCGCATCCATTGGTGAGCGGATGGATTTGACTTACCCAGTTTCCGATCTAGGTAACAGTGCGGAAATCCTGAACGAAATCGCATCCGGCAAGCATGCTTTCGCGAAGATTTTGCAAGCGGCGAAAAACCCGATGATTATTGTTGGAAATGCTGTAACGGTGCGGGAGGATGGGTTGGCGATTTTAAGCATTGTCAAAAAAATCTCTGATAGCTTTAATGTAACCTATAATCTGCTGCATACTGTGGCTTCACGCGTTGGTGCGTTGGATATTGGATTCATCCCAGATGGTGGAAAAAATCTCCTCGAAAATATGGGCGGCATTAAGCTGGTTTATTTGCTCGGTGCCGATGAATTTGATATGGAAAAATTTGCGGATAGCTTCGTGATTTACCAGGGAACGCATGGAGATAAGGGGGCGCATCGAGCCAATGTGATTTTGCCAGGCAGCGCTTACACGGAGAAGAATGCGACTTATGTGAACACCGAAGGCAGGCCACAACGCGGGCGGATGGCGGTTTTACCGCCAGGGCTCGCTAAGGAGGATTGGAAGATTATCCAAGAACTTTCCGAATATTTGGGAAAAAAATTTCCATACGATAATCTCAAAAAAATCCGCGCGGCGATTGCGAAATTTGCTCCGCACCTAGGAAAAATAGGTGAGGTAGAGAAAGCGGATTGGAAAAATTTTGGTGCATCTGGTAATCTCACCAACGAGCCTTTCGCATCACCGGTCGAAAATTTCTATATGACTGACCCGATCTCTCGAGCCAGCAAAACTATGGCTGAATGCAGTGCGATGATTGGGAAAGCCAAGGAGGCAGCGTGACAGAAGAAATTCTCAGTCTCTATAACCAATTCCTACCGTTTCTGATTTTACTCGGCAAGATTCTCGCCATAATCTTGCCGTTGATCGTTTTCGTCGCTTACCTAACTTACGCTGAAAGAAAAATTATTGCCGCAATGCAGATGCGGAAAGGCCCGAATGTGGTTGGCCCCTTTGGGTTGCTCCAGCCTTGGGCAGATACGCTGAAATTGCTGATGAAGGAAGTGATTCTGCCTACACGTGCCAACAAGGCCATTTTCCTTTTTGCGCCAATGTTGACATTCATTCTAGCGCTAATCGGCTGGGCGGTGATTCCATTTTCTCCTACATTCGTTATAGCAAATATAAATGTTGGAATCCTTTATCTGCTGGCGATTTCCTCGCTCGGAGTTTATGGCGTGATCATGGCCGGGTGGGCGAGCAATTCGAAATATGCGTTCCTTGGCGCTATACGCTCCAGCGCACAGATGGTTTCATACGAAGTATCTATGGGATTCATCATTATTACTGTACTGCTGGTTTCAGGTTCCTTGAATTTGAGCGAGATAGTCCTGGCGCAGAAAAACATGTGGTTCGCGATTCCACTGTTCCCGATGTTCATAATATTTTTCATCTCAATATTGGCGGAAACCAATCGACACCCGTTTGACCTGCCAGAGGCGGAATCCGAGCTGGTGGCAGGTTTCAACACCGAATATTCGTCGATTCCCTGGGCACTTTTTTTCCTCGGCGAATATGCGAATATGATGCTGATGAGCGCAATTGCGACTATATTATTCCTCGGCGGCTGGCTGCCGCCGCTTGATACTCCACTACTCACCTGGATTCCTGGGCCAATCTGGTTTGGCTTAAAAATCGCGTTCCTGGTATTCTGTTTTATCTGGGTGCGCGCTACTTTTCCACGCTACCGCTATGATCAATTGATGCGCTTGGGATGGAAAGTTTTCCTACCGCTTTCGCTGTTTTGGGTGGTACTCACCGCCGGATGGCTGGTTTATTTTGATAAACTTCCTCATTAGCGGCGTTATTCTGGGGAAATTCCTACGGAATTTTATCTGGAATCTTAAGATTCCAGCTTCCGCTGGAATGGCAGCACTATTAATTTTTGCGCAACCTGCCCTTGCGGACATTACCAATAACGAAAAATATGCCGCTCTGGTGATTGATCTACACACTGGTAAAACCTTATATTCCAGCCATGCGGAGGAACAAAGATATCCAGCCTCACTCACAAAATTGATGACGCTTTATTTGACGTTTGATGCACTTAAAAACGGGCGTTTGCAACCAGGTCAGATGCTCCGTGTCTCGCATCGTGCCGCCAATCAGCCACAAACCAATATCGGCTTAAAAGAAGGCGAAAAAATTTCGGTTGAGGATGCTATTTCCGCTCTCACGGTTCGCTCGGCCAACGATGCGGCAATAGTTTTGGCAGAAAACCTTGAGGATTCGGAGTTCCATTTTTCACTTGCCATGATGCAGGCGGCTAGAAAAATCGGTATGAGAAACACTGATTTCCGCAATTCCAGCGGCTTGCCCGATCACAGGCAATATACCACCGCGCGCGATATTGCGACGCTGTCTCAAGCGATCATTAAGGATTTTCCGGAATATTACGGCTATTTTTCTCAGCTAAAATATTACCGGCATATGGATAAATTTTTAACTCATAACCACATTCTGCAATGCTATCCCGGGGCGAATGGCATGAAAACTGGATTTATCAACGATTCCGGGTTCAACATTGTTGCCACGGCGGCAAAAAATGGCAGAAAAATAATGGTTGTGGTCATGGGTGGAACAGATGCTTTAGAGCGTGATCGGCACGTGACTGCCTTGCTTGATCAATACCTCAGCAAAAAAGCCGCATTAACCCCGCTGTTGCCAGATTTCACCGAGAGTTGCGAAAAGCTGGAAAGAGCCGAATAAGGCTTGCAACTATATAGGCAATATTTTATTAGTTTGAGGTACTTATGTCAGCATTAATAACCGCAGTACGCAGCCTTACCCTTGCTGAGCTTTTCAACGGCTTATGGCTGACGTTAAAATATTTCTTCAAAGCGAAAGTCACCATAAATTACCCATACGAAAAGGGCCAACTTTCTCCACGATTCCGGGGTGAACATGCGCTGCGCCGTTACCCAAATGGTGAAGAGCGCTGCATTGCTTGTAAATTATGTGAGGCGATCTGCCCAGCGCAAGCCATAACTATTGAAGCCGAAGTGCGGGAAGACGGCAGTCGCCGTACTACACGCTACGATATCGATATGACCAAATGCATCTATTGTGGCTTATGCCAGGAAGCTTGCCCAGTGGATGCCATTGTTGAAGGCCCAAATTTTGAATATGCCACTGAAACGCATGAAGAATTGCTTTATGATAAAGCAAAGTTACTAGCCAACGGCGAGCGCTGGGAAAAAGAACTAGCGGCAAATATCGCTGCAGATGCGGCTTATAGGTAGCTAATGGATTTAACGCCAATTCTTTTTTATGCCTTCTCCCTTACCGCAATCATAGCCGGGGTAATGGTGATTTCGCTAAAAAATCCGGTGCATTCAGTACTTTCATTGATTGTAGCATTTTTTGCAGCCGCCTGGTTGTTTATCATGCTCGGTGCGGAATTTATTTCGATGCTGCTCATAATCGTTTATGCAGGAGCGGTTGCGGTGTTATTCCTGTTTGTCATCATGATGATGGATATAAATTTTGCCGCACTGCGTCAGGGTTTTACCCGGCATCTGCCTATTGGGGTGTTGGTTGCCACGCTATTTTTCCTGGAACTTTTTGTGATGCTGAGGCTCTCAAATTTTGCGGTGAAGGCGATTCCACTTTCCAATGCTCCAGCTCCTGGCACTGCTGGCAGTAATACGATGGAACTCGGAAAAATTCTCTATACCGATTATTTTTTAGCATTCCAAGTTGCGGGGCTAGTGCTGTTGGTTGCTATGATTGGGGCGATAGTTTTAACTCTTCGGCATAAGGATGGTGTTCGGCGGCAACGAATTTATGGTCAGGTTTCGCGGTCGGTTAAGGATTCGGTTATGGTGGTAAAAGTTGAGTCAGGTAGGGGGATTTAGTATGCAATCATTCCTAGAAATCGGGCTTGTACATTACATCGTGCTTTCATCATTGTTATTCACCATAGGTATATGCGGGATTTTCATTAACCGCAAAAACGTCATCACCCTATTGCTTTCCATTGAATTAATGCTGCTGGCGGTGAACATAAATTTTGTTGCGTTTTCAGCTTATTTGGGAAATTTGACTGGCCAGGTTTTTACCATGTTTGTGCTAACAGTTGCTGCCGCTGAAGCTGCTATCGGTCTTGCGATTCTAGTGGTTTATTTCCGTAATCGCGGTACGATTGCGGTAGAAGATATCCACATGATGCGGGGATAGCCGTGCATTCGGGGCAAACCACATTACCAATAGATACAAATGGAAATAATGCATTGCACATTGCAGCGGCAAAAGGTGATTTGCAGGCCGTGCAAAATTTATTAGATGGCTTAAGTTTGGATATGGTAAATACACAGAACTCCACAGGTGAAACTCCTTTGTTTTTTGCCGCTGCTAACGGCCATCTGGAAATTGTAAAGATATTGATTTCCGGCAATGACCCTAATATTTCTAATCAGAACGATGCTACGCCCCTTTTCATGGCTGCGCGCGAAGGGCATTATGAAATTGCACAACTACTGCTGGAGAGTGGAGCTGATCCTAGCCTTTCCAATAAGCATGCGGTAACGCCGCAAGATATTGCCAATCACAGGAATCATAAAAAATTGGCTCTTCTTATTGCTTCCTATGCTAATAAGAAAATCTATAAGCGTTCCGATGATGTGCTTAACAAGATTTTAAAAAAGGGCCCGAAAAGTGGCTAGATTATGGAATATTTGATTGTTTTTTTACCGCTTCTCGCTGCGGTTTACACCGGTTTCGGTTCACGGCTTATTTCCGTAAGGCAGGCGCAGGTTGTTACTTGCATTGCGGTTTGTGTTTCCGCGATTTTGAGTGGGGTGGTGTTTTATAATGTTGCTATTCTAGGGGTACCAGAAACGTTGCATATCTTGCGCTGGATGCATTCCGGTGCATTTTCCGTTAGTTGGAGCTTGAAAATTGATCAATTAACTGCGGTGATGTTGGTGGTAGTGACGTGGGTTTCTGCGTTGGTACATATATATTCCGTTGGGTACATGGCACATGATCCACATCCGCAGCGGTTCATGGCATATCTATCATTATTCACTTTTTTCATGCTGATGCTGGTGACGGCGAATGATTTTGTGCAGTTGTATCTTGGCTGGGAGGGTGTAGGCCTTTCATCATATCTATTAATCGGATTTTGGTATGAGAAGCCATCGGCAAATGCAGCCGCGATGAAGGCTTTTATAGTGAACCGTGTCGGTGATTTTGGATTCGCAATCGGGATATTTTCTATTTTTCTAGTGTTTGGCAACGTGCATTTCGCTGATGTTTTTGCAGCGGCGGCTGGAAAAGCTACTGATATAATTAATATTGGACCGGTGCAATTTCCGGTACTAGATTTTATTTGTGTGATGTTATTTATAGGCGCAATGGGAAAATCAGCGCAGATTGGCCTTCATACATGGTTGCCAGATGCAATGGAAGGTCCGACACCAGTTTCTGCGCTTATCCATGCGGCAACGATGGTAACGGCCGGAGTTTTCTTGGTTGCACGCTGCTCGCCCCTGTTTGAATATGCTCCGCATGCGTTAATGATGGTTACAGTGGTAGGTGCGGTGACTTGTCTTTTTGCCGGAACTATCGCCATCACACAGAACGATATCAAAAAAATTATCGCTTATTCTACATGCAGCCAGCTTGGATATATGTTTTTTGCTTGTGGAATTTCAGCTTATTCCGCCGGGATTTTTCACCTGATGACCCATGCATTTTTCAAGGCATTGTTATTTCTTGGTGCGGGGAGTGTCATACATGCGATGAGTGATGAGCAAGATATACGCCGCATGGGTGGTATCTGGAAAAAAATTCCAATTACTTACACACTATTCTGGATCGGATCATTAGCGTTAGCTGGAATACCTTTCTTCTCCGGATATTTTTCCAAAGATGCTATACTGGAATCGGCTTACGCTGCTGGAGATGGCATTGGGCATTTCGCATTTTACATGGGTTTGGCGGCGGCATTTTTGACCGCATTTTATTCTTGGCGGTTGATAATAATTACATTCCACGGTGCACCACGCGCTTCACATGAGACAATGCACCACATCCATGAATCACCGTCGATAATGCTTATTCCGCTTTATTTCCTGGGTCTCGGTTCACTATTTGCCGGTGCGATTGGGTATTATTTGCTGCATATGGTTTCGCCAGATGGTGCGTTCTGGGGCGGAGCAATAAAGGTTTTGCAAGAACATAATGTGCTAGAAAAAATTGAGCAAATTCCTGCTCTGGCAGAATTTGCTCCGCTTATTGCTGGCATTGGCGGTATTGCTATTGCTTATCTTTTTTATATGTTGCGTCCAGAAATTCCTGGAAAAATTGCTTCAGCTTTCCCGTTTATCTATAAATTTCTACTCAATAAATGGTATTTTGATGAGCTTTATGATTGGTTGTTCGTCCGCCCAGCTAAAAGAATTGGTAATTGGCTATGGCGAACTTTCGATATCCGACTCATCGATGGGTTTGGGCCAAACGGCGCTGCTTTCCTCACCAGATTTATCTCCATAAGATTCGGGATCTTCCAATCTGGATACGTTTATCATTACGCATTTGTGATTATAGTGGGTTTGATAGGGTTTATTGGCTGGTTCGTCTATAGGAGTGCGGGATGATGTTGGAATTCCCGATTTTAAGTATTCTTATCATTATGCCTGCCATAGGCGCAGCATTGGTATTTTTGGCACGGAACCATAACGTTGCTATGAAATATATTGCACTTGCCGCGACGCTTGCGACTTTTGTGCTTTCTATTTTACTGTTGATTTGTTTTGATAAAACCACTCCAGAATTTCAGTTCGTTGAGAATTACCCCTGGATTCCCGATTACAATATAAACTACCATCTAGGGATCGATGGAATTTCAGTATTTTTCATCATCCTCACTACGTTACTCATGCCGATATGTATTTTGACCGGATGGGAGGCGATTAAAAAACAAGTTCCGCTTTACCTGGCTTCGTTCCTGTTGATGGAAAGCCTGTTGATCGGCGTTTTTGCTGCGCTGGATTTCGTTCTGTTCTATGTATTTTTTGAAGCGGTGTTGATCCCGATGTATCTGATAATTGGAATCTGGGGTGGAGAGAATCGGGTATATGCAGCGTTCAAATTTTTTCTTTATACGCTGATTGGGTCAGTGCTGCTTCTGCTGGCGCTGATTTATATTTACCTGCATACGGGAACTACGGATATTCCGGCATTGATACAGGAAGTGCCGAAGCTGGCATTCGATGTGCAAAAATGGTTATGGTTAGCATTTTTTGCCTCATTTGCGGTGAAGGTTCCGATGTGGCCGTTTCATACCTGGTTGCCTGATGCACACGTCCAAGCGCCAACGGCAGGTTCGGTGATTTTGGCTGGAGTGCTCTTGAAAATCGGCGGCTACGGGTTCTTACGATTCTCGCTACCGATGCTACCGGATGCTTCTAATTACTTCACGCCGCTGGTTTTTGGTTTAAGCATAATCGCGGTGCTTTATACTTCACTGGTGGCGTTGATGCAGGAGGATATGAAAAAGCTTATCGCTTATTCCTCAGTGGCGCATATGGCGTTTGTTACCATCGGGATTTTTGCCTTCCGTACTGCCGCTATTGAGGGCGCAATTTTTCAAATGATAAGCCATGGCATAATTTCTAGCGCATTGTTCCTGTGTGTTGGCGTGGTTTATGATAGGATGCATACCAAGGAGATAGCCAAGTACGGTGGGCTGGTATCAAAAATGCCAGTTTATGCTGCATTATTTATGATTTTCACGCTGGCTGCGGTCGGGCTGCCGGGGACCAGTGGATTTGTTGGAGAAATATTGGTGTTACTTGGCACTTACGGTGTCAGTAAACCAACCACGATTCTCTCAGCCATTGGCATGATACTTGGTGCGGCCTATATGCTTTGGCTATATAAGCGTGTAATATTTGGTGCACTAGTAAATCCGGCACTTTCCGGTATTTCTGATCTGAATTTACGTGAAAAATCTTTTCTGATTCCACTGGCTGGGTTGGCAATTTTCCTTGGCATTTACCCTGCTGCGATCATGGACGACATACATGTCTCCGTACACAATCTTTTACAGTCTGGACATTTCATCAACGTAGAAATGCATGAGGATGCACCGGAAATAATAACTCCAGAAGAAAACGAACCAGATGCCGATTGATATTTTTTATATTTTACCGGAAATTTTTCTGGTGCTGATGGCAGCGATTTTGCTGCTTGCTGCAGCTGTTCTAGGTAATAATTTTTGTCGTTCAACCACTCGACTTTCTGCGTTGACACTATTGGTTGCCGTGGTGTTGATGGTTCCTTGTTGGTCCCAGAAAATTAGTGCTTTCCACGGTCTTTTTACCTCCAACGATTTTATAATTTTTGTAAAGATTCTAATCGCGGTAACTGGTTCGGTGGTAACGTTGATGTATTTAGAGCATGCAAAATCAGATCTGGCAGCGTTCTCCGAATTTCCAGTTTTATTAATGTTCTCCATCGTTGGGATGCTGGTGATGGTTTCGGCAAACAATTTTCTGACGCTCTATCTCGGAATGGAGTTGCAAAGCCTTTCACTATACGTACTTGCAGCAAGCAATCGCGATTCAGTAAAATCCTCTGAGGCTGGGCTTAAATATTTTGTGCTCGGTGCATTGGCTTCAGGAGTGATGCTTTATGGAATATCCCTGGTTTATGGGTTTACCGGTACTACTGATTTTTCTACGCTTGCAAAGATTTATTCGAACTTAGCAGATTCCGAGCAGACTGTTGCGCTGCCACTTGGAGTTTTAATTGGAATGGTGATGATAATAATAGCTGTGTGCTTCAAAATTTCTGCCGTGCCGTTCCATATGTGGACGCCAGATGTTTACGAAGGTGCGCCGACTATAGTCACCGCTTTTTTTGCTGCTGTGCCGAAATTGGCGGCTATAGGGATTTTTATTAGAATTGGCATGGATGCCTTCGGTGGGCTGGTAGATCAATGGAAGCAAATTGTAATTTTCGTTTCCGCCGCTTCAATGATTCTTGGCTCAATTGCTGCCGTGAGGCAAACCAACTTAAAGCGTCTCCTTGCCTATAGTTCCATAGGCCATGCTGGATATATGTTGATTGGTTTAGCTGCTGCAACGCAAGAAGGTATACAGGCGATACTAATTTATGCCGTTATTTACGCGATCATGAGTGTCGGTATCTTTGGCTGTCTGATTTTTATGCGGCGCAATTTCATTCCAGTGGAAAATATCTCCGATCTTGCTGGCATAGCACGCAGCAACCCAGTATTCGCTTTCTTGATCAGTGTATTTATGCTTTCGATGGCGGGAATTCCGCCATTGGCAGGGTTCTTCGGGAAATTTTACATTTTCATGGCGGCAATAGAGCAGCACTTATACCCTCTTGCGATTATTGGCGTGGTGACAAGTGTCATCGGCAGTTATTATTATCTAAATATTATGCGGGTTATGTATTTTGAGCAGTCAGTGACCCCGTTGGATAAGCCTTGTGGGCTAATAATGAAATCGGTCCTAATATTAAGCGCTGCGTTCAATATTCTATTTTTCATTTGCCCGGGGCCACTAGTCACTGTTGCAAAAACTGCCGCAGCCGCACTGTTTTGATGATTAAGCATATTATAGATCTGCCGAAAGGCTGCATTCTGCATCGGTTTGACATAATCGGTAGCACTAACGTCGAAGCGCGGAAACTGGCTGAAGGGGGGGCAGCAGCTTGGAGTGTGGTATGGGCAAAAACGCAAACCAATGGGCGCGGCAGGGCTGGGAAAGATTGGTATTCGCCGGTTGGAAATCTTTACATGTCAGTAATTTTAAGGCCGGAGGCAGTAACGGAAAATCTGCCGCAATTATCTTTCGTAACAGCTGTCGCTGTGCAAAAGGCACTGGATTTTTTGCGATATCCAGTCACATTCAAATGGCCGAATGATATATTGCTGAATGGGAAAAAAGTGGCTGGAATATTGCTGGAATCCGGCATGACAGATAGCAAAAGGTGGCTGGTGATTGGCCTTGGAATCAATGTAAAAGAATTTCCAAAAGATGCTGACTACCCAGCCACCAGTATATGTGCCGAAGATGAAGAGATTAAAGTCTCGCCTGAGCAGATGTTGGAAGAAGTAATAAAAAGTTTGGCCAAAGAAATCGATACCTGGGAACGTGAGGGTTTTGCTTCTGTGCGTAAGGCATGGCTAAAATCTGCGGTTGGTATCGGTCGCCCGATCAATATGAAGCTACCGGGTGAAATTGCTGCCGGAATTTTTGATAGTCTGGACGAATCTGGCAACTTGCTACTTAAGGTGGAAGGAAGAGTAAGAAAAATTTCTGCCGGAGAATTATTTTTTGACGATATCGGAGCAGCTAATGCTACTGGCAATTGATGCCGGAAATACCAATACGGTTTTTGCGGTTTTTTCCGATGGGAATCTGCTGGGAAAATGGCGGATTTCCAGTCAAACTGATCGTACAGCCGACGAATATGGCCTCTGCATAATGGAGTTAATGCGTATGCAGGGTTTAGATAATAAAAAAATATCTGATGTGATAATTTCCAGTGTAGTACCACGCATGAATTTTCCCTTAAAAATTTTTGCGCGGCAATATTTCAAGGCTGAGCCGCTGGTGGTGGGTGATAGTAACGTAAAAATTGGCATCAAAGTTTTAATCGAGCGTAAAAGCGAAGTCGGTGCAGATCGCTTGGTAAATGCTGCTGCCGCGCATAAATTGTATGGTAAAGCTGCTATAATAATTGATTTTGGCACGGCGACGACATTTGACGTTATAAATGAAAATGGTGATTATTATGGGGGGGTGATCGCCCCAGGAATAAACCTTTCGCTCGATGCGCTAAAAATTGCAGCGGCGAAGTTGCCCGATGTTGCCGTTGAGCGCCCAGCGAAAGTTATAGGAGATTCTACGGTTTCTGCCATGCAGTCGGGAATTTATTGGGGGTATGTTGGGTTAATCGAAGGCATCGTCACACGGATAAAAGAGGAGTTCCAATCACCGATGAAAGTTGTTGCCACCGGTGGGCTTGCAGCCTTATATGCCAA
>Ga0206851_1192_pt1 | contig 15028 bp, 5 predicted proteins | sample Alteio_BWOrgCont_13_FD_152904 | JGI IMG/M metagenome (GOLD analysis project Ga0206851, IMG submission 152904) | Enriched cells from forest soil in Barre Woods Harvard Forest LTER site, Petersham, Massachusetts, United States -... | ecosystem: Environmental > Terrestrial > Soil > Temperate forest > O... | reverse complement strand
ATAGGTACCATCCCAACCCTTTCCGAGCACGGTGGTCGAGAAGACATTGTTGCCCCAGCGGTCGAACACATCGACCTGATAATTGTTCGGGTCGATGTCTTCACCGTAAGGGGTCCAGACATCATTTTTTCCGTCGCCATTGGGGGTGAAGGCATTGGGAACATAGAATTCAAATGCATCCTGGATACAAACCGGCGCATGGAGGGTATCTCTGCAACCGGCAGTGCTCTGAACGGCAAGGATCACTTCATAACAACCGATGTACTGATAGGTAAAGGATGGGTTTTCGAGCACAGAAGCAGACTTGAGCGTATCGCCAAACATCCACGACCAGGAAACCGCCCCGGTGCTCTGGTTGATGAAGTTGACCCGGGCATTTTCGATTGTGACGGGCGAGGGTGTTGTATAAAATGCGGCAACAGGCAAGGGGTTTACCTGAATATAATTGGTCCGCGTGGAGGAAGCCTTGCAACCGTTTGCATCCACAATATTTACAGAAACGGTATAAGCCCCCGGTTGGTTGTAACAATTCTGTACCGGTCCGCACCCGGTTCCGGCCCCGTTCCCAAAATTCCAGATGGCGTTGGCGCAAGGCTGGCTGGCGGTTTCCGAAAAGGTGACACAGTAGGGGACGCAGTTGTTGGTGTCGCTGGCCAGGATGACGGGATTTGTCAGGATCGGAAAAAGGGTAACGGTAACCTTTGCCGAATCGGCCGGAGTTCCGCAACCATCGGTCACTACAATCGTGTAGATGGTTGTTGCAATGGGTTTTGCCAATGGGTTTTGAATCGTGGCGCTGTTCAGGCCCAGGGCCGGGATCCAGGTATAGGTATAGATACTATCGCCTCCGGTGGCGGAGGAGTGGAGCAGGGCCGAATCGCCCAGACAGATAGAGGTGGCGCCGGTTGCGATGACATTGAGTTTTGGGCGTACGTCTACCAGGAACGTCTGCGGGCTGGAGAAACAGCCGGTGGCATCATTGGCAACAACCGTATAGATGGTGTTGGCAACAGGCGATACAGGAGAAGTCACAGCCCCCCCGCCTGCAATGGTCCACGAATAGGTATACGGGGCCGAACCTCCGCTTGCGGTAGCGGTAAGCGGGGTAGATTGGCTTAAGCAGATTGTTTTAGCAGGCACGGCGGCAAGATTGATAAGTGCGGTCTGGCTGATGGTAAGCACCGTATCAACAATACATCCGTCAGAAGCGGTAATGGTTGCGGTATAGGTTCCGCTGGCCACATTGCTGATTGATGCTGTGGTCAGGGCCGGGACCGTGTTCCACGAATAGGTATACGGACCCGGGCCTCCGGTGACGGTAACTACAGCTGAGTCGTGCGAATTGAGCCCGCATCCTACCCCATTAAAACCCTTTGCGGTAAAAATGGGAGGAAGTAAAAACGTAAGCGTGGTATCGATGGTATAGCTGCAAGCCCCGTTGGTGACCACCACCTGGTATTTCCCGTTTTGAGCTATCTGAACGGTGCTGCCGGTTGAAGAACCAACGATGCCTGTACCCGGCGGTATTTCTGTCCATTGATAGGACGTTGCACCCGGAGGGGCCGAGAGGGTCATGTTATGGCCTACACAGGCCACAGCCGACGATTGAAAAAGCTGGAGTGGTGAACACGAACAATCAATATACCCGTATGCAAAATGGCCTCCATAGATACAGCCTGCGGCCGAAAAACGGATCGTGATTTGTCTTCCCATGTAGGTGGAAAGATTTACCGCATTCTGCGACCAGGGCAGATAATAAACACTGTCAGAGCTTGCATCCAGAACATTGGAGGTGATAAAGCCGGGAGGAGCATTACCCAGAGAATCTTCCTGTACATAAAATTGATGGCAAGGCTGAGTAGGGTTACCAAGAGAATCCAACACTTCGACCCTGAAATAGGGTTGCTCACCAAAACCGTGAATAACCTGATCCATCACCACCGAATAGGAATAGTTAAGCAGATTGTTATTTGGTGTTACGACAAACGTCTCTTGAAGACTTTCGGCTCCGCTTCCAAACAGCGTTCCCGAAGTATCGCCGGTAGAGCAGGGGCCGATGCCGAACCCTCCGGCAAGGGTGTTCTCTATATTCAGGAATTCGCCTCCAAGCCTACAGGCATACGTACCTCCCCCCACATCGAGCATGGGTTGACCAGAATAAGGATCATTACCGGCTGGGGCCGATACAAGGGTGTGATAGGAACAACTGGGTTCGGGCGAATTCAAGCCCAGGGTGCTGATGCCATTTGAAGCGATTGTAAACGGGGCATTTGAATTGTTGTTGAAACCAACAGCGCCGATCCAACCGGCAAATGTACCGGATTCAAAATCAAGATTATTGCAACCCGCAGTGAGTACGCCGATGCTGGCCGGATTGATACCCTGCAAAAGGGGGCTTGGAGCGATCCCGAATTTTTTGTTGACAAAGCTTCGCTCTTTGCGGTAGAACATGGTTTTCAATTCCATGACGTTGAGATGTGCGAACCCAGGTTTTTGGCTTTCGGAACGAAAAACACTGTCGATGTTAAAACCCTGTAAGGTGTCGCCCCGGAAGAAGGAATACCTGAGTGATACCTGTGCCTGGCCCAGCGCGCCAAGACAAAGAAATAAAAAGAGCAGCGGCCAGGTATAGCGCATTCTTGAATTATCTTATTAATGGGAATATGCAAAAGTCGGCTTTTTTTGGAAATAACATGCAGTTAACACCCCCCGATTTTGAACAAAAACTGTTCATTCTAAGAATTGGGAGGGTGGTTTGATGCAAATGGACAGGAAAAAGGATGGATTCGTCGGGAAAGTGAGGTTAAGGACAACTTCTAAGCAGTTCGATGAAAAGATCAAACTCCGGTGAAGAACTTACTTCACCGGAGTTTGATCTTTTCATTAGAAAGCCAAGGCTTCTATTCGGGCATCAGGCTCACCTTGCCAGAACACTGTTTGGTGCCGGCTTTGAGCAAATACAGATATTCGCCGGGAGGAAGATGTGCCCCTGCATCGTTTGTGCCATTCCATACCTGGGCATGGGTTCCGGTAAATTCATCTGCGCCCAGGATGGTTTTAACGCGCATGCCATAAATGGAATAAATTTCGATGCTCACTCTTGCCGGATCCTGCAACTCATACCCAATGTTCACAAACTGATTAAAGGGGTTTGGATAGGAGTAGGTGCGGAGTTCATTTGCCAGCGGGTTGAATTCATTCCGGATGCCTGCTGCCAGCAAGGTGTCGTTTGTGAGCAAGGAGTTGATATCAATGTTTTCATCTCCAGGCTCATACACCAGCCATTGATAGGAATCAAAAAGCATCTCGTTGGTGGTGCTTGTTCCTGAAACAATCTGCTGGGGTGGGTTAAACGGGTTGTTGGGATTGTTGGCGGTATTGTCGTAAACATGTATGGAGTAGAACGTATGACCTGCCGTTAACACGGCCAGTTTTTTATATGTGTAATAGCCTTGCCAGTTAAACTGCCAGTTATTGATGCGTACCAACGGAACGGTATCGGTGGCGGAAAAAGCATAATTCACAATAGACCGGCACACCTTATGCGAATGCGGGAAAACCCCAAACACCGAAATGGCATAAGGAATACCCCCCGAAGCGGGATACTGGGCCGTATACGTGGTGACAGTATTGGGCGGAATGGTCATGTTCCAGTTTTGCAGGGGAGTAGTTACATACACATGTCTGATGCCGGTTGCTCCAACAGGGTAAAAATACAGCCTGATCTGGGTGCTGCTGTCTACACCCCCGGCTGTACCTGCCGGATAATGCACCTGCAACACGATCTTTGAGCCGGCCTTGATGCGGATGCCGGCTGTAAGTGGAGCTGTGCCGGGGAATACGGTTGGTTCAGAACCGGGCGCATAACCGCCTATGCTGAAGTCGCCGGGGGCTGTATAGCAAGTGCCGCTGGTATCGGTTACGGTGATGGCCGAAGTATCGACATTGGCTATGACATGGTGTACGATGGAGGGTGTGCCTGCCAGTATTTCATAAGCGCGCAGGATGCGGTCCTGGGTGAGGCCTGAGGGCAGTGAAAAACAAATATAGCTGTCGTTATGAGCCGCATTGCTCACAAAGACAGGGGCTTTCAAGACCAGATCGGGAGTGCCCCTTAACTGATAACGGGTATAGGGAGGAGGCGTCTGGGCCTGGGTGGTATCGCCCGGAAGGCTGCCCCCGGCTATCCAGGCCAGGATGGCGTTTTTTTCGGATGTACTGATATGACGTTCGTGTACAAAACGCGTATACGTAGTGTCGGGAGGCCAGGGGGGCATTTCGCCGGTCTGAAGATAAGACGTGATGGTCGGGGCCTCGGCCAGGGTTTGAGAATAGTTCAGCAGCGAGACATGCCCGTACTGATTGTGACAGCTGGTACAACGTTCAATGAAAATGGGGGCAACGTCTTTGTAATAGAGCTGAGAATAACCCCAAAAACTCAGTGAACAGAGTATGAGCAGAAGTAGCATTTTTTTCATGACAGCAGTTATTAGGTGTTAGAAAAGACTCTTTTTGCAACCGGATGCACTGACCGGGTTTAATGATTTTTAAGAAGATCTACCCGGCGCCAAACCCCAATAGCGGGTTTATTTTTTCGAAAGTTATTGATGAATTTCCAGACCTGCAACTAATTGAGGAATGCAGGTGGTGTTTAGGTTCCTTTTTTTGCAGCTGCTCAGTGCGAGTTGCGCTGGATGTATCTAAGGGCCTCCCGGCTGATGCACCGGTTAAGACCTTCTGCGGACGGAGAGGAGAGGGACTCAAACGAAAGAAATGGGCTGACTCGTAATGCCGGTTTTGAGGACGTTCACTAAACAGAATTTGCGTTTATATGCCCATTGATAAAAAATCTAACTCTTATTAGTATGTTCCATAAAAAAAGGTGTATCATATATTTGGAACATACTAAAAATAAAATTTGTTAGTACTTTCACTTTCATGAGTGCATTGTTTGGTATGTGGTTGTACGTAACAGATAATGGCGAATCATCTAAAAAAAAGATGAACAAACTTTAGAGCCTGTTTAAAATTCAGTTGAATAAAATTCTAAAGGGTAGGAAAAATCGATTGTATCAACCATTTTATTTGAGGTCGACCAAAACTTCAAAAAATGTACACAACCGATTTAACCGATACCCAATGGCAATTTATTAAAAGTTCTTTGATTTTTGAGGAGAGAAAGCGAAAACATGATTTGCGGGAGATGTGGAATGCAATCCTTTATCTTGTAAAATCGGGTTGCCAATGGCGCATGCTTCCAAAGGATTTTCCCAAATGGCAACTGGTGTATTATTATTATTATTACAGCAAATGGGCGACCTTAGATGCATATGATTTTGTGCTAGAAAAATTAAGAGGGAAAGTACGTGTAAAGATGGGCCAAAAGGAAGAAGCGAGTCTTGGAATAATGGATAGTCAGAGTGTTCGCTGGGGTAATAATAGGTCGCTCAATGGCATAGACGGAAACAAAATGGTAAAAGGCATTAAGCGTCATACGATTGTAGATAAAAATGGCTTTTTAATTGCAGTAATGGTGTGTGTCGCTAATATCCATGACAGTAAGGCCGCATTGCTCCTGATGCGAATTATTAAAGAATTTTTATCAGGAATCAAGGTTGTACTTGCAGATGGAGGTTATCGGGGAGAATTAGCAGAGAATGTAAGAAGAATGTACGGTTATGTAATCAATGTTGTGATGAGAACAGATGATGAAACGAGTGATTTCAAGCCAGTAAACAAAAGATGGGTAATTGAGCGAACATTTTCCTGGTTCGACAACGACAGAAGGTTATGCAGAAACTATGAGTTGCTGGCGGAATCTTCTGAAACAATGGTTAAGTTATCAGCGATAAAACTATTATTGGGTAAAATTTAAACAGGCTCTTACTGGATGAGAATATTCAGCACCGGACTCCAGACGCACTTTACATGGGCCGCCACCACAGCCACCCGAAAGTAGTAGCGCACGCCTGATGACAGACCGCTCCAACTGTGTCTAACCGTTACATCCACAATGATCTGCTCCCAACCGGATGGATTGTTCGGGTCGGTGGTCATCTCGTAGATATAGGTGCCACGTTTCATCGCCTTGGTATTGAGGATGACGCTTCCGGGTTCTTTCCCGGCCTTCACCGAAAATTGTTTAGGTACGGTGTTGGGAAGCTTCCTGGCAACCATCCCCGCCGATTCGATGATGTTCAACGCATTCTCGGGATCTGAATTGGCAATCACTTCCACCAAACCGCCCAGGCCTTTCAGCAATACTTCCAGGGTTTTACGCTCGGTATGCATCTGGTCGACCGTTCCGCGTTGCCTGCTTTGGCTCACGGCATAGCTTGTTTCCAGTTTCGCCAGCTGGGCCGCTATGACCCGGAGTTCGGCCGTGAGGCTGGCAAAGGCCGCATTGCCCCTCATTTTTTGCAGATAGTGTTTGGTGTTGACCATGAGCTGTGGAACGCTGATGTCTTTCAGACCCAATACCACTACGCGTTTTAACGCTTTTTTGATCTTGTTCATGTTGTGTAGGTTTTATGCCTGTAGGGTTACATCGGCGTGATGCTCCCGACCAGGGCGGTTTGTATTCCCGACAGGAGATTTTCTCCGGTCGCTATGCGTATTCCAATCATCTTTTCAGAGCCTTTTGTTTTACTGCTGAGCTTCGTTCTATTTGTTGCTCTGCTCCGCTGTACTGTCATTGCTTTTACTCCAACAAAGATCCGACAGGTAAAAATCACGCTTGCCGTGTTTTGCCGTAAAATGCCGTGTTATTTTTTTATCCGTACAGATAAATACGACAGAACTCAATTCCCGCCGGGTAACAGAAACGGATGTTTTCAGCCGGATACCTGCTTCCCGACTTCGGAAAGTCGTTTTCCATGCCCGGATACACACATCCCGAATTCGGGATGTGTGTATCCGGGTTCGGGAGGATGCAATCCGACTTCGGAAAACCTCTGTCCGAACTCGGGAAGACATTTTCCCTGCCCGGATACACAGGTCCCTACCTCGGGGACTGAATCTCCGAGCCGGGGAAGATGCTTTCCTACCACGGGAATCGTTTCTCCGAACCCGGGAAAACGTTTTCTCAACCCGGAAACATACTTTCCAAAATCGGGAAGCGTAGATCCGAATGCGGGATGACAATTTCTCTACCCGGATGACTGCTTTCCGGAACCGGGAAGACCGTTTTTCGATCCGTATACAGAGAACCTGAACAGGATAAGCCAACCGAATACCCGCTCAAACCCACCATCCATATAAGGGTTTTAATTGTCATTAACGCGAGAAATGAGGTGTTTTTGATGGTTTTTTGAAAAATATATCGAATCGGGTACTGTGCTTTCTATTTGTCTGACCCTCTTCCAAATAAGATAGCAGCAACGGGTGTCTTTTTAGGGTAGGATAAAAAGAAGATTAGAACGTAAAGCTGTTGATACTTTCGAAAATTATTCTACATTTGAACTCCCACTAGAAAAAAAATCAGAGAATGAAAAAAATATATGCTCTTGCACTCGCATTCATTTGCGCTGCTCACCTCTATGCAGGCACAATCAACCCTGTAGCGTGTAGTGTGCAGACCACCCAGGTAAACCTTACCTGTAACGGGGTTTGTAACGGAACGGCAACCGCCACCGGTCTTGGAGGCACAGCCCCCTATACCTATTCGTGGACTACCGTTCCAGCACAGCTTACCGCCGCAGCTACCGGGCTTTGTGCCGGTACGTATACCGTGAATGTGAAAGATGCGGTGGGTTGTGCTTCATCGGCGGTGGTAACAATCACACAACCTACGGCGCTGACCGTAGGGACCAACACCACAAACGTAAGTTGCAATGGCGGTTCAAACGGAGCGGTCACGACAGCTGTTTCAGGCGGATCACCTCTTTATACGTATTCCTGGACCCCTTCGGGCGGAACGGCTTCGTCGGCCTCCGGTCTTGTTGCGGGCACCTATACCCTGTTGGTGACAGATAGCAAGGGTTGCTCTAAAACGAGCGCAGCGACGATTACCCAGCCCCCCAACGCGCTCTCGGCTATTTCTACCCAGACCAATGATATCTGTAACGGCGGGACCACAGGAACATCCACAGTTACTGCGGCCGGAGGAACCGTGCTCTATACGTACTCCTGGAATACCGTTCCTGTTCAGACAACCAAAACGGCCAATGCCCTTGCTGCCGGTACGTATACCTGCGCCATTACCGACCGTAACGGCTGTGCAACCAGCAGTGTGGTGACCATCACCCAGCCTGCCCCTATTACCACCACCACCACCCAAACCAATGTGCTTTGTAACGGAGGAACAGCCGGTACTGCAAAGGTGACCCCGGCGGCAGGCGTTGTTCCCTATACGTATTCCTGGAATACGGTTCCTGCCCAGACAACAGCAACTGCCACCGCGCTGGCAGCAGGCACCTATACCTGTATCGTGACCGACCACAACGGTTGCACTGCTTCGGCTGTCGTAACGATTACACAGCCTGCACTTTTGGGAACAACGATGACAACCACCCAGTCGGCCTGTGCCGGAGCTACCGGTTCGGCTACAGTAGCTGTGAGCGGGGGTACCGCTGCTTACACTTATTCCTGGAACAGCACACCTTCGCAGAGCACTGCAACGGCTTCGAATCTTGCAGCCGGTATCTATCAGGTCACGATCACCGATGCAAACGGTTGTACCAAGACCTCGAATGCACGGATCACCAATCCAAACGCACCTGTGCTTGCAATGAGCAGCACCAACGAAAGCTGTCATGGAGGTAGCAATGCCACCGCAACCGTTACGGTAACGGGAGGTGTACCGACCTATACCTATAGCTGGACCCCTTCGGGTGGAACAGCAGCCACGGCTACAGGTCTTGCTATTGGTACATACACGGTAGCTGTTGCCGATGCAAACGGTTGTGCTGCTTTTTCAGTTGTCAACATCAACCAGCCTGCCGTCCTGGCAGTGACCACTACACAAACCAATGTATTGTGTAATGGTTCGGCTACGGGTTCTGCAACGGCAAGCTCTACGGGTGGAAGCCCGGCATATACTTATTCCTGGACTCCTTCGGGGGGTAATACAGCTGCCGCAACAGGACTGGCTGCCGGTACGTATACGGTTACCGCTACCGATTCAAAAGGATGTACGGCTACGGCCAACGCTACCATCACCCAACCGGCCACACCACTCTCTTTAACTTCTACCCAGACCAATGTGCTTTGTAACGGCGGTTCAGGCGGATCGGCCACCACTTCGGTGGTAGCCGGAAGCGGTGCACCTCCTTATACCTATTCCTGGAGTACTACACCCAGCCAGACAACTAAAACAGCCACCGGTCTTGCCGCAGGTACCTATACCTGCCTGGTCAATGACCGTAACGGTTGTACCGCCACGAATATCGTGACCATCACCCAGCCTGCCGTCATGGCCCTTACAACTACTACAACGCAATCGTCCTGTGCCGGGGCTACAGGCAGCGCAACCGTGGTTGCTACCGGTGGAACCGGAACCTACTCGTATACCTGGAACATCCCCCCGACCATACAATTCACCGCCACTGCTACCAACGTGGCAGCCGGGACCTATACCGTTACCGTGACCGATGCCAACGGTTGTTCTAAAACAACTACTGCAACTATCACCAACCCCAATGCACCGGTACTGACCATTAGCAGTACGAATATAAGTTGCAACGGATCTGCAAATGGCAGCTCAACAGTTACTGCAACCGGAGGAGTGCCAGCCTACACCTATTCCTGGACACCTGCCGGCGGAACCGCGGCAACGGCAACCGGTCTTGCTCCCGGTACCTATACCGTTGCTGTGAAAGATCAGAACGGTTGTGCATCGGCATCTGCCACTACAATCACTCAGCCAACCGCGCTTACTGCTTCAACCACCACCACCAATGTGCTTTGTAACGGTTCTTCTACCGGTTCGGCTACCGTCACGGCAGGCGGAGGTACCCCTCCTTATTCATATTCCTGGACACCATCGGGCGATAATACGGCTGTTGCCAGCGGTCTTGCAGCAGGCACATACACTGCAACGGTTACTGATGCCAACGGATGTACAAAAACAGCCACAGCCTTTATCATCCAACCGGTTACCGCCCTGGTTTCTACATCTACCCAAACAAATATTTTGTGTAACGGAAGCACCAACGGTTCTGCCACTGCCAATCCAACAGGCGGCACACCTGGTTATACATACTCCTGGTCAACCACTCCTGCCCAGACTACCAAAACAGCTACACCACTTGCGGCTGGTACTTATACCTGTACCATCACCGACCGCAACGGTTGCAGTGCCACCAACACCGTCACCATCACACAACCTGCTGCGCTCGCAGTCACTACCAGTGCTACCCAATCAAACTGCGGCGCTTCTACCGGATCGGCAACGGCTTTGGTAACCGGAGGAGCCGGAAACTATACCTATTCGTGGACTACCGCTCCATCACAAAATACGTCAACAGCTACCGCCATTCATGCAGGGACATATACAGTAACTGTAACCGATGCCAACGGGTGTACAGCCACCGCCACCGCAACGGTAACAAACCCCAACGGACCTACCGTTACTACCAGCACCACCAACGATGCCTGTAACGGAGGGACAAACGGAACGGCAACCGTTGTTGCAGCGGGAGGAACACCTGCCTATACCTATTCCTGGATGCCGAGCGGGGGCACTGCTGCCACAGCCACCGGTCTTGCTGCCGGAACCTATACCATTGCCGTTGTAGACGTTAATCTTTGCGGAACTTCGGCTACCGTAACCATCAATCAACCGGTTGCATTAGCAGTCACCGCCACAAAAACCAATGTGCTGTGTACCGGCTCGTCAACAGGAACAGCTACCGCTGCTGTAACCGGAGGTGTGCCTGCCTATAGCTACTCATGGACCCCATCGGGTGGAACGGCTGCTACGGCAACCAATCTGGCCGCTGGCACCTTTACCGTAACCGTAACCGACCTCAACGGCTGCAACGCTTCGGCAACAGTGAACATTACCCAGCCCGGTGTAGCGCTTGCTTCTACTACCACCCAGACAAATGTGCTTTGTAACGGATCGGCTACAGGCTCTGCCACTGCCACCCCAACCGGAGGATCCTTTCCTTATACCTATTCCTGGACAACAAGTCCGGTTCAGACAACCCGTGCGGCCAATGGTCTTGCCGCTGGTACCTACACCTGTATCGTCACCGACCGGAACGGGTGTATGGTCAGTAATGTGGTAACCATTACTCAACCCGCATCCATCACTGCCACCACCTCCATGACCCCATCGGGTTGTTCGGGGGCTACCGGTACCGCAACCGTAACTGCCAGCGGAGGAGCAGGAACACTTACGTATTCCTGGAATACGGCCCCTTCGCAGACCACTGCAACAGCCACAGCACTCGCTGCCGCGATATACAGTGTCACGGTGAACGATGCAAACGGTTGTTCCAAATCGGTTTCTGTAACCGTTACCAATTCGGGTGCTCCTGTTATTGCGATGGCGAGTACAACTATTTCCTGTAGCGGAGCAGCTACTGGTTCAGCCACAGCAACTGTTACAGCCGGTACACCGCCCTATACCTATTCCTGGACACCTTCGGGAGGCACAGCGGCAGCTGCCACCGGCCTGACTGCCGGAACCTATACCTTGCTCGTAACAGATTTTAATGGTTGTAATGCAACAAAGGTTGTTGCCGTTACCCAACCTGCGCCCCTTGCTTCTACAACCACCCACACAAATGATCTTTGTTCAGGAACGTCTACCGGTTCGGCCACCGTTTCTACAAACGGAGGATCAGCTCCTTACACGTATTCATGGAACAGCAGCCCGGCTCAAACAACAGCAACAGCTGGTAACCTGGCAGCAGGAACCTACACCGTAACGGTGACAGATGCCAATGGTTGTTCGACCACTGCAACTGCTGGCCTTACACAGCCCGTTATTCTTGCCACAACGGTTACTTCGGTGAACGAAAGTTGCAACGCTGGTATATCAGGCTCGGCTAATGTAACGGTAACGGGTGGTTCAACCCCATACACCTACTCCTGGAACACCAGTCCGGTCCAGACATCCGCAATCGCGCAAGCCCTGGCCGCAGGAACCTACACTGCGGTGGTGACCGATCATAACGGTTGTACGTCTTCGGCAGTAACCACCATCACCCAGCCAGCTTCTATCACTGCCACCACTACCAGCACCAATGCCGGTTGTGGCGCCGCTACCGGCTCTGCCACGGTAACAGCAAGCGGAGGTACCGGTACGCTTACGTATTCCTGGAACAGCACACCATCGCAAGGAACAGCTACCGCCACCACGCTGGCAGCCGGGGTTTATGCGGTTTCAATAACCGATGCAAACGGTTGTACACAAACAGCCAGCGCTACGATTAACGCTACGGGAGGCCCTGTACTTACACCTGCCTCAACACCAGCAAGCTGTAATGCCTCCAATACAGGTTCTGCCTCTGTAACGGCTGCCGGAGGCACACCGTTGTATACCTATTCCTGGACACCCGGTGGGGCAACAACAAGCAGTATCACTGCACTCAGGGCCGGAAGCTATACGGTTACCGTTACCGATGCCAATAACTGCAGTACCGCAGCATCTGTTTCGGTTACCCAGCCAAATGCACTCAGCGGACCAGTAGCCACTACCAATGAAACCTGTTTTGGAGGAACAACCGGAAAGGCATCCATCACCGTAACGGGTGGAACACCGGCCTATACCTATTCCTGGGGAACCACTCCGGTTCAGACCACGGCAGCTGTTACCGGTTTGGCAGCAGGAGCTTATCCGCTCACGGTTACCGATTCTCACGGTTGTAGCCGGTCGGGTACAATCACCATTACGCAGCCGGCCGCAGTGACCATTGCTGCCGCTTCGGTGAACGAAGTTTGTAACGGCGCAGCTACCGGCTCCATCAGCGCAACGGTCACCGGTGGTACCGGAGCATTGACCTATTCCTGGAGCACAACACCTTCGCAAACAACAGCCACGATCAACAACCTGGTTGCCGGCACCTATACGGTAGCTGTTACCGATGCAAACGGATGCTCCAATACCGCCTCGGTTGCTGTTACTCAGCCGGCAGCCATTGCAGCCACGGCCACAGCCACCCAAACCGGTTGCGGAACTTCAACAGGTTCTGCAACTGTCACTGCCAGCGGTGGTACCGGAACACTTGTATATTCCTGGAACAGCACCCCAACGCAAACCACGGCCACAGCCACCGGTTTGCCGGCAGCCGTGTATGCAGTAGTGGTAACCGACGGAGGAGGATGTACACAAACGGCTTCTGCAACAGTAACCAGCACCGGGGCTCCTACACTCACCTCGGGTCAAACGAATGTGAGTTGTAACGGTGGATCAAATGGAACCGCCACCGCTACAGCTGCCGGAGGAACCGGAGCCTATACCTATTCATGGTCGCCCATGGGCGGAACAGCCGCACTGGCTACCGGTCTGAGCGCAGGCAGCTATACGCTTACGGTGACCGATGCCGGTAACTGTTCCAGCAGCGCCCAGGTGATAATCACAGAGCCGACAGTGGTTACACTGGTCACGTTTTCGACAAACGAAACATGTAACGGTTCGGTTAATGCCACTGCCGGTGTAACAGCCAGCGGAGGAACGCCATCGTATACCTATACCTGGTCGCCGGCAGTTGGGGCCGGTCAGGGAACAACAAACGCTTCGGGAATCAGCCCTGGAACCACCACCATTACGGTGGCCGATGCAAACGGTTGCACACAGCTGGCTACCGTAACAATAAACCAACCTGCCGCGCTGAGCGCTGCCCTTTCATCGGTAGCTGCCCTGTGTAATGGGGGAGCCTCGGGATCAGCCTCGGTAATAGCCGGCGGAGGAACTGTTCCTTACAGCTACGCGTGGAGCCCAGCTGTTGCGCAGACTACAGCTGCCGTTACCAATTTGATGGCCGGTACATATACTGTTATGGTAACCGATTCGAATCTGTGTACTGCTACTTCAACCATTGTGGTGACTGCTCCTCCGGCCATTACGGCCTCTGCAACAGCCACCACAACAGGATGTGCCACGGCTACCGGTACTGCTACCGTTACAGCCAGCGGAGGAACAGGTGCGCTTACGTATGCATGGAGCTCTACACCGGTACAAACAACAACCACGGCCACAGGTCTTGCTGCCGGAATTTATAATGTAACCGTGACGGATGCAAATGCCTGTACGCAAACAACTTCGGCATCGGTAACCAATCCCGGAGCGCCTACTGTTACCACCACTCCTGTAGCTGCTTTGTGTAACGGGGCTTCGAACGGCTCAGTCAGCACCGTGGTTTCGGGTGGTACCCCTACCTATACTTATTCCTGGACGCCTGCGGGAGGCACTGCCTCGAGCGCAACAGGTCTTGCAGCAGGAATCTATACCATTACCGTAGCCGATGGTGCAGGTTGTATCAGCACAGCTACTGCAACCGTAACACAACCGGTCGTTCTTGCTGCAACTTCTACGGCTACACTTGCTTCGTGCGGAGGTTGTACCGATGGCACCGCTACTGCAACCGGTTCGGGTGGAACACCTGCATACACTTACAGCTGGAGCACGGCACCATCGCAATCAACAGCCACTGCTACGGCCCTGGGTGCAGGAACATATACCTGTACCATCACCGATGCAAACGGTTGTACCACCACCACCGTTGCAACGGTGGGAGTGGTTACCGGAATAGCCTCGTATGTAAACTCCAGCAGCTTCACGGTCTATCCAAACCCTGCGGTAGGGTCAGCAACGGTTGAGCTTCAGACATCGCAACTCACGCATGTGGCGCTGAGCCTCAGTAACCTTATTGGTCAGGAGCTCCTCGTCAAATCGCTTGAAGTAAACGGAACCAGCAAACAAATCCTGGATCTCAGCGGGTTGCCCGAAGGCCTTTACTTTGTGACCATACAAACTGCTGCGGGCAGGACTACACAAAAATTAATTGTGAGATAAAACAAGATTTATTAAACGAAAAGGGCCCCGCACGTTCGGGGCCCTTTTCGTTTGCGCGAAGAG
>Ga0206851_1190_pt1 | contig 15303 bp, 9 predicted proteins | sample Alteio_BWOrgCont_13_FD_152904 | JGI IMG/M metagenome (GOLD analysis project Ga0206851, IMG submission 152904) | Enriched cells from forest soil in Barre Woods Harvard Forest LTER site, Petersham, Massachusetts, United States -... | ecosystem: Environmental > Terrestrial > Soil > Temperate forest > O... | reverse complement strand
GCCTGGCGTAACGCCGTTGTTATCCGAATTCTTATCCAGATAAAAGATCAGCCCGAACCGCAGCGTATTGGAAAGCGGATTCCTGTTGGTCCCGCTGCCTGACGGCACGAGGTAAGAGAAATTCAGTTCCATGACGCTATACCGCAGACCAACGCCCGTGCTGAAATATTTCAGGTCACCCTGCTGCACGGATTCATAGTAATATCCCAGACGCAAAAAGAACATGTCCTGATACGCGTATTCGCCGCCCGCCGAGAACTGCAGCGTCTGGAACTGCTGTCCGCCGCTGAACGATTTGAACCAGCTCTCGGGCACGCTATAGCCGTAATAACTAGCCAGGGAGTTGGTATCCGAAGGCGCCGCCGGCACCAGCAGCTTGTGCATATCCAGACCGAACATGACCTTATTATCTTCATTGAAGACAGCCGTGTAGGATGCGCCCAGACCCAGGTCGGCAGGGATATAGTCCTTGTCGATCGCGCTGTTCGTATACCCGATCTTCCCGCCGAGGTTCTTCAGCACCAGACCGAAATTCCAGCCGCCCTTCTCCGTTGTCACGCCATGCCAGTAAGCGGAAATATCAACCGCAAAAGTTTTCCCCGGCTGATAGGTCGATCCCGCCGCCGCATAGCCCGATGCCAGGTTCGAATAAATATACCGGCCGGTCAGACCAAGCGAAAGGTTCTTACCCAGCGTACGCGAATAGCCCGCATCGAATGCCATCTCCCGCGGATGGCCGCTGCCGAGCTGGTTCCCGTTGATATCCGTGAACTGGATGTTGCCAAGGCTGAAATAACGCAGCGAAGCCGAAAAGGCCTGATCTTCCGCAAATTTGTAATAGCCGGAGGCCGCCAGCAGATAGACATCCTGCAACCCCAGGTCCTGCAGCCAGGGCGTATAGGTCAGCCCGGCCCCGATATCCTTCGTATTGAACGGCGTTTTAGCCAGATTATACCAGGTGGAAGAAGCATCCGGGGAGGTCGCTATTCCCAGATCGCCCATCGCGCCCGCCCGCGCGTCCGGGGAAATCTGCAGGAACGGCACGGCAGTCGTGGTGACATTGAGCGTGTTTGTTTGACCATTCACCCCTTTAATTCCGACAATTGACAAGAGAAATGCAGCAGCTAATCCCTGGTAAGATCGTTTCATGAGTTTGATAAGTTTCGTGTTTTAACGTAATGTCTGGACGAAAGTAGATTTTGTATATAGGCTGCTAAATTGTTAATTCTTAAGTTTTTATATCGATTCCCCTCCCCGGGGTCCTTAGCCGTGCCGCTCCAGTCTGCAAACATCGAACCAAGCTCCCCATCCAACGGTTCTGCTAATATTTTATTGTTTTCCGCCGCTCAAGTTTCTACCCGCTCCGCGCCCTCCCCCGCGCTCATCCCCGGCCTGATATTTGCCTTCCATTCCCGCACCGGCATGGCCTCCGGCCGGCCCCCTTTTCCCGCACCGGGATTAAGTTCCCGAAAAGCAAAAATAAGGCAACTGTGGATAAGTATGTCTCGTATTTTTGTACAATAAGTGGGTGAAATCAACGTTTTTTCTGTTTACGGGCGTTCAACCTAGCGCTCGGTCAAGCGTTCAATCTAAAGTGTCAATCAAATGAAACTGAAAAACCTAGCAATTCTGGCGTCCTCCGTATCCCTCTTTGCTGCCTGTCACAAAAAGCCAGATCAATCCGCTGTCACTGGTTGGAATTACAACGATTCCAAAATGGGTGGATTTCAGGTTTCCAAAGAGAAGGAGCAACGTACCGGGCCCGGCCTGGTCTTCATCGAGGGTGGCACCTTCACCATGGGCGCTACCCAGGAAGACGTCATGCACGACTGGAACAACGTTCCCCGCCGCGTGACCGTCAACTCGTTCTATATTGACCAGACCGAAGTGGCCAACATCCACTACCGGGAATACCTCTACTGGGTCGACCAGGTCTTTGACGCCGACGAATACAAGGCCGTCCGCGACGGGGCCCTCCCCGATACCCTCTGCTGGAGAAGCGAGCTGGCCTACAACGAACCATTGGTTGAATACTACTTCCGCCATCCCTCCTACAACTTCTATCCTGTGGTAGGGGTGACCTGGAGACAAGCTCACGACTTTTGTCTGTGGCGCAGCGACCGGGTGAACGAGTTGGCCCTGATACAACGTGGTTACATTAACGCCAACGCCGTCAAGAACCTCCAAGGTCTCGGCCAGGAGAACTTCAATACCAAGGCCTACCTCATGGGCGAATATCAGGCTACTCCTGACAAAAAAGCCCGTACCAAGGCCAATCCTCTTAAGAACGCCAACGGTACCCCCCGTACTACGGTTACTTTTGAGGATGGTATCCTGCTCCCCAGCTACCGCCTCCCGACAGAAGCGGAATGGGAATATGCCGCTCTGGGCTATATCGGCCAGAACCCCATGCCCAGCAGCAAGGACAAGGTCCACGGGGAAGAGTTGATCGCCAACAAACAAGTATACTCCTGGTCTAACAACGTCAACGGGCTTCGCGAAGAACGCCACGGCAGCTGGCAGGGCACCTTCATGGCGAACTTCAAACGCGGCGCCGGTGACAACATGGGCGTTGCCGGTGGTTTGAACGATAATGCCGTGTATACGGCTCCCGTTACTTCCTTCTTCCCGAACGCATTTGGTCTTTATAATATGTCCGGCAACGTCAGCGAGTGGGTATTCGACGTATACCGCCCGATGTCCGGTCAGGATGTCGACGACGCAGCCCCCTTCCGCGGTAACAAATTCGAGACCGTTGCCCTGGATAAGGATGGCAAGGCCGACCGCGACAGCCTCGGTCGCATCAAGATGCGCTACGTCACCGACTCCGAATCGAAAAACCGCCGCAACTACCAGAAAGGTGATGTGATTAACTATCTCGACGGTGACTCCACCATCGCCGGTATCAGCTACGGCTACGGCTACACGACCCTCATCAGCAACAAATCCCGCGTGATCAAGGGCGGCAGCTGGAACGACCGCGCTTACTGGCTCAGCCCTGGCACCCGCCGCTTCCTCGAAGAAGACCAAGCCAACAGCACGGTAGGCTTCCGTTGCGCGATGGACCGCGTTGGCAGCCCGGCAGGCAATGGCCGTCAGACGGGTATCAACTATAAGACAAGACGTCAGAACACTCGAAAACAATAGATCTTACTCGCACCACACTATAACGAGCCCCGTGCAATGCACGGGGCTCGCTGTTTACCGACCCAGAGCCATTCAACGACCGCCGCCTTTCTGAAAATCATCCGTCCAACCCGCCACGACGATATGCAGTGTCGTATCGGCATGGACAATGATAACCCGCGATTCGATGGGCCTCAACGCCTTAGAAGATTTTACTCCGCTCGTAGGCTTTTGACTGGGTTCGCCATCCCTGCACGCACCGCGTGGAACCCCACTGTCAGCACCGCCACTCCCACTGCCAGTACCGCAGCCAACCCAAACACCCACCACCCGATGCTGACCCGAAACACATAATTCTGGAGCCAGTCATGCAGGAAATACCAGGCCACCGGTGACGCGATCACCAGCGCGATCCCCACCAGCAGCACAAAGTCCCGGCTGACCAGCATCGTTATGTCGACCAACCCTGCCCCCAGTACCTTCCGGATGCCGATCTCCTTTGTCCGCCGCCCCGCCGCCAGGGCCGCCAGCCCGAATAACCCCATCCCCGACACCACGATCGTAATGATCATCGCCAGGTTGATCAGACTGGCCGTCTTCGTCTCCGACGCATATAGCTTAGCGATATATTCATCCATCCATTGGTAGCGGAATGGCTCCTCCGGAAATGCGTCCACCCAATCCTTCCCGATCGCCGCGATCGTCTGCTGAACCTGTGCCGCCGTCAGACCCCGCGTATGCAGCTTGACGCTATAGCCGGTTTCGCTCTCGATACGCGGAATGATCACCAGCGGATTATATCCATATTGCAATGACCGCGCATTGAAGTTTGCCACCACTCCCGCGATCATTGGGTTCTTACTCCACATCGGAACCGTATGACCCACGGCGTCCTGTGGCCGCCGATACCCCAATTGCCGGGCAAACAGCTCATTGATAACGATCTCCCGCATCGTATCCGACGGAAAATAATTCCGGCCAGCCAGGAGCTTCAACCCATACATCGATAGATAATTCGTATCCGCCGCCCGCACATCGACATCACCCTTGAAGGCTGCCGGCAGATACTCGATATGCGTCCGCCACCAACCATGCAATACCGGACTGCTGTAGTCCATCGACACCTGACCGACCCCCGGCAAAGCCCGCAAGCGGTCCGCCAGCAGCCTTCGCTTCGCATAAGGCGCATCTTCCTGCACATCCATCCGGATGACGGCATCGCGGCTAAAACCCATATCCCTGTGCAGCATATAATGCATCTGATCGCCTATGACGATCGCCGAGATGATAAAGACGGCCGAGATCGTGAATTGAAAGACCACCAGCCCTTTTCCCAGCCGGCTCCCCCAATTGCGCGGCGACCCTCCCTGCCCCTTCAGCGTCTGCGCCGGCTGGATTGAAGCCAGCACAACCGCCGGATAGAGCCCCGACAGGATGGCTGCCAACAGCACTACCAGCAACGCAAACCCAATCGTCGCAGGATCAATGACGTTCACCACGAGCCCCGCAGGAACGAAATCCGGGAAGAGGCCCAACAGCGGCCGCAGCAGGAGCAGCGACAGCAACAGCGCCGCCAACGCGAGTAAGATCGTCTCGGTCATGAACTGCGCCACCAGCCCTATCCTGCGGCTGCCCAGCACTTTCCGGACGCCGATCTCCTTCGAGCGCCGCAGCGATTGCGCCGTCGACAAGTTGATAAAATTGATCGAAGCAAGGATGAGAATGAACGCCGCAACCCCCATGAGCTTGTACAGCGTTTTCATATCCGCCATGCTGCCGTAGTCCTTCTCATACAAGCTGCTGTAATGCAGATCGGCCAGCGGCTGCAGCCGCACGCGATAATACGCATCTTTGGCGGTCCCGACCATCTGCGCCAGATGCGGCGACATCGCCGTTTTCAGTTCCGCCTCGATCCGTGTCGGGCTCACCCCGTTGTCCAGTTTCACAAAGGTCTCCGACGAAGTGTTGAAATTCCCCCAGTCATCCAATTGCAGATTCTGCGTAAGCCCCGCAGCCCGTGCCGTTGCGTAGGAAATAAAGTCCTTGAACTGGAAGTCAGTAATCTGATCGAAACCCTCTACGATCCCCGTCACTGTCGTCCGGATCGAATCGTCATAGACAATAGTGCGGCCGAGGATATTCGCCCAATCCTGGCTCCCAAAGTAGCGTTCCGCCTCTTTCGCCGAAATAACGACATGGAAGGGTTCCCGGAGACTTGCCGCATTTCCTGCCAGCCAATGATAGCTGAAAATATCAAAATATTGCGGTTCAGCCAGCACGATGTCGTTATACACGTCGCCCTCTACACTGGGGATTTTTTTGAGTTGTCCATGCAACGCCGGAATCGCGATCATCGGATTGATATTGTGGAACTGCGCCACCGCTTCGAGCCCCGTCAAGGCTTTACGTAGCTCGCCCACCGCCGGCTCGGGCAGCTCGCCCCAATGCGCCGTATCGCCGCTGGCTTCTTTGAACTCCGAGACAAGCCGGTAGATCCGGTCTCCGTCCGGATGGAATTTGTCAAAGCTCAGCTCGTAATGTGTGATCGCCCAGATCGCCATACAGGCGCAGATGCCGACGCCAAGCCCAAAAATATGGATGAAGCTGTTTCCTTTATGCCGGACGATATTCCGCCAGGCGACGACGAGAAAGTTCTTTAGCATTCGCAGTGGTTTCCTCACCCGTCACACAGAATATGCCGAACTTGCAATTTATTGTTTGTCAACAGACTGAATCGCCGCACGCGCGTCCCACTGTTCAATTCCGTACATTGGCTGCCCGAAATCACTCCGCCCGCAGGCTCCCGGCCGGATTCGCCATCGCCGCCCGCACGGCCTGCACCCCCATCGTCAGCAGCGCAATCCCGATCACCATTATCCCGGCCGCCGCAAACACCCACCACCCCAGCGCGATCCGGTACGTATAGTCCTGCAACCACACGTGCATCCCCCAATACGCCGCCGGCGTCGCAATGAGGATCGAGATCAGCACCAGCACCACAAATTCCCGCGTCAAAAGCCCCGTCACCTGCGCCACCGAGGCACCTAAAACCTTCCTTATCCCTACCTCTTTCCGGCGCCGTTCCGCCACATAAGCCGACAACGCAAATAATCCGAGACAGGCGATCACGATCGCCAGGACAGACAGGCTGGTGAACATACTTTGCGTCCGCTGGACATCCGCATACATCCGCGCGTAGGTCTCGTCGAGGAAAGTATACCTCAGATCCTGCTGCGGCTCATACCGCTTCCAGATCCCCGCCACTCCCTTGATCAACCCCGCCATATCCCTTGTATTCGCCTTCACCGCCACGATCGTCGCCCAGTCGCCCCGATGAATGACCAATGCCCCGATCGAGTCCCGCACGCTCTCAAAATTAAAATCCGCCACTACCCCGATCACATGCATCTTATAGGCACCGCCCCGGTCGATCAGTTTCCCCAATGGATCGGCCCAACCCAACTTCGAAGCCATCTTCTCATTGATGATCACCGCCGATGTATCCGACGCCATGTCCCGCGAGAAGGTCCGGCCCTTGACGATCTTCATCCCCAGCGTCGAACAATAATCGGGATCGCCATACCAGCTCTGCGCCCAGATCGCCGGATCGATCTTCGACCGCCCGTCTTTCCAGAAGCCATTCTGATTACGTTTCCCGCCCGACACCGGCAAAAAGTCGCTGATCGTTACTTTCTTCACTCCCGACAAACCCAGCAACTCATTTTTGAACGTCCTCAACCGCTGATGGGGATAGTTTGACGTATCGATCGTCCCCGTGCCCTGGATCAGCATCACCTGGTCTTTGTCATAGCCCAAATCGCTGTTCAGGATAAAATGCATCTGCCGGTAGACGACCAGCGTACAGACGATCAGGATCACCGATGTCGTGAACTGGAACACCACGAGAACGCTCCGCAACCCTGAGCGCCGGCCGCCGAGATTTACAGCTCCTTTCAGCACCTCCACCGGCCGGAACCTTGACAGATATACCGCCGGATACCAACCCGCCAGCAACCCCACGGCCACCGCGGTCAGGATGATCGACGCCAACCACCACCATTCCGACCACGGCATTTGCAGCTTTGTATCGGTCATTCGATCGAATAGCGGGAGGAAGAGCCACGCCAGCCCAATCGCCAGAATGATCGAAATCATACTCAACAGCAGGGATTCCGTCAGGAACTGCCCGATCAACCCGCTGCGCGGCGAACCCACCACCTTCCGCAATCCTACCTCCTTCGCCCGGTTCGCACTCCGCGCCGTCGAGAGATTGACAAAATTGATACAGGCGAGTAACAGGATGAAGACACCGACCGTGCCGAACAACCAGACCATCCGGATATCCCCATGCTGCAACCCGTCGCCAATTCCATTCGACCTTAAATGAACATCCTTTACCGGCTGCAGCTCGAAGGAACAGCGTTTGACGATGGACTCCGCGTCAGGGACACCTTGCGAAATCATCTGCGGCAACATGTAACGTTGATAAAGCGCTACCAGTTTGACCTGTAGCTCTTTTGGATCAACTCCCGGCCGCAGCAGCGCATAGGTAAGATAGTTATTCGCCCGCCAATAGTTCTGTTCCCCGTTCCACAGCTCGTGACCCGCCAGGGAAATGAAAAAATCAAATTTATTCAAATGTGAATTCACCGGCGGGTCGGCCATTACGCCGCCGATCTTATACGGATGGGCCATATCCCCATTGAGATAGAGCACCTTCCCCACCGGATTCTGCCCCGGAAAATATTTGTCCGCCTTCCGCTTAGAGAGCACGATGCTCGCCGGCTGCGTCAGCGCATGCGCCCGGTCGCCATAGATCATGGGCGTCACGAACATGTCCAGTATCGACTGATCCGCGTAGGTGAACCCCTCCTCGTAGGTATCCTCGGTCTTTCCTTCGGGCCGGACCTCGTTGCTGCCAGCGCCATAGAAGAGGTCCCAGGGCATGAACCGCCCTGTCTGCTCCACCTGTGGAAAATCCTTCAACATCACCTTGGCAAGCGGCGCCTGCATCGACGCCCCCAGGCCCGACGTCCCGTTGTCTTCGAGATAGACCTCGATAACCCGGTAAAGCCGGTCGCCCTTCGCATAGTCCCGGTCAAAACTCAGTTCGTGCCGGATGTACAAGGTGATCAGCAGACAAGTGGCGATGCCCAGCGCGAAGCCGCCGATCTTGATAAAGGAATAAAATTTTTGTTTCCCCAGCTGCCGGATGGCAATCTTCCAGTAATTACGGAACATGGCGGGATGGTTTTGGTGTGACCTTAAGGACGCGGCCGGCCGGGAAATGTTGCATGGCGACGCACGGTGTGCGATACTGCCGAAATCCTTTGTCTGCTTGTTGGCATTTTCGCCGGATTCTCCGAAGATTTTGATTACCTTACATTGTCAAATTAAAAACCTGTTTCATTATGGCTGCTGAAAAAAAATCGGCTAACAGGGTAGGAGGAAATTCGACGTACGACGAAAGGGAAATCGACCGTCTTCGTCGGGATATTTATCGTCCGGATATGGACAAATTAAGGCTTTTTACTCAGATGCTCCGCGTCAACACTTTATTCAAAAAGGCCAAGGTCACCCACAAATAGCGAATTATGGATATGTTGGATGATGAGTTGCTCCGATTCTGGAAAGCGCTAAACGATAATAATGTTAGATACACGAATATGAAGGGTTTGGAAAATATTGCCTTCAGTGAATGTCTGAATATGGCTTCGATTGCCGACCTCGAAGGGGTTAGAGTACCGTTTTTGCATATTAACCATCTTATAGAAAACAAAAGAATAGTGAATAGGCCAAAAGATCAGATCGACGTCATCGAGCTTGAAAAAATTCGCAAAATTAGAGAGGAGGAGGGTTGAATTGTTTTTATGACCATCGAACAATTATACGACATCTACCTCCGCCACCCTTCCATCCAGACCGACACGCGCCAGCTGCGTACCGGCGACCTCTTTTTTGCCCTAAAAGGCCCCAATTTCAACGGCAACCAGTTCGCCGCCCGCGCCCTCGAGCTCGGCGCCGCTTACGTCATCGTCGATGAGGGAGAAGGCTCCGACCGGCTCATCCTCGTCCCCGACGTCCTGAACACTTTGCAAGAGCTGGCGCTATTCCACAGGGAGCAGTTCAATATCCCCTGGATCGCCATCACCGGCAGCAACGGCAAGACCACGACGAAGGAGCTGATCAACGCCGTCCTTTCTTCGACCTTCACGACCTACACGACGAAAGGCAACCTCAACAACCATATCGGCATCCCAATCACTATCCTCTCGGTTGGCCGGGACGCCGACCTCGCCGTCATCGAAATGGGCGCCAACCATCAGAAGGAGATCGAAGGCTATTGCCAATATACCCTGCCCACCCACGGGATCATCACCAATATCGGCAAGGCCCACCTTGAAGGATTCGGCGGCCCCGAAGGCGTTAAGAAAGGGAAGGGCGAGCTCTACGATTTCCTCCGCGCCCATAATGGCACTGCCTTCGTCCTGACCGATAGCCCGGACCTGCCGGAGATGAGCCGGGGGATACCGCATGTCATCACCTACGGCACCCACGATGCCGACTTCGTCGGCGGCGCGTTGGAAAGGCGCGAAACCTTCCTTCACGTCAACATCGCAAAAGGCGCGGCCACCGGCACAATAAAAACCCAGCTCGTCGGCGACTACAATCTTCCAAACGTCCTCGCCGCGGTCGTCGTCGGTAAACACTTCGGCGTACCCGATGATAAGATCCGCCAATCGATCGAAGCCTACACGCCCTCCAACAGCCGCTCGCAACTCATCGAAAAAGACGGCCTTCACATCATCCTCGACGCCTATAACGCCAACCCTTCCAGCATGCGCGCGGCCATTGAAAATTTCGCGAACCTGCCGGGCACGACAATCGACCATAAAGTCCTCATCCTCGGCGCAATGGCCGAGCTGGGCCCCGAGAGCCTCGCCGAGCACCAGGGCATCATCGACCTGATCGGCCAGTATCCCTGGCAGCAGGTCGTCCTCGTCGGCGGCGATTTCCGCAAGCTCAGCCACCCTTACCTGAGCTTTGCCAACAGCAAAGAGGCCGGTCACTGGCTGGCCGGCGTTGGCCTCCGGGACGCCTGGCTGCTTATCAAAGGTTCCCGCAGCATGAAAATGGAAGAAGTTCTGGTCTGACCGATGCAACGTTTGCCCCGGATTAATTGTTATGGCAATAAAACCGTCATGAAACATCCCCCGGGAAAGTTGTCTCTTCTCGCCCTCCTTCTGTGTTTGGCGGCTTGCACGAAGACAACCGGCAAGAAAACAATGTTATCGAACGGACCCGAATCACCCGGCATCCCCGGCGAGTGGAACCTGGTAACTGATTCGACCTTTGAGGGTGTGGGGTCGGCAAATCACCCGGTAAATTATACAGGAGAGCCCGGCGACTATTTCAGCTTCAGCGACAACGGTTATGTTTACACCAAAGAAGGCAATGTGCTGGATACCCTCACGTACCAGATGGTTTCTGTTACCAAAATTATTATCAGCGACTTTGGCCTTATTCTTAATGGCGTAGCTGATACCAGCACCGTTACAGGCCTGACAGGTAGTATCGATTCCGGTAACACGGCCGATACCATTGTTATCGAGTCTCCTTTTTTTCTGACGCCCGGCGGCGAGTTTTGGCGAAAGGTCACCCTTTACCGGTAATCACTCCCAATACCACCCCGACCGTCCATCTGAGCTTTTTGACCTATCTTCCTTCATCAAACCAAAGAGCTGATGACCGAAGATCAACCCGCGACACGCGACCAACTCAAAAGAGTGCTTGGCTTGCCCACCGGGATCCTGATGGTCGCGGGCATCATGATCGGTTCAGGGGTATTCAAGAAAATAGTGCCCATGGCGCAATCGCTGCCGGACGAATCCCTGATCATCGCCGCTTGGATCGCTGCGGGGGTGATCACGATGTTTGGCGCGTTCACCTATGCCGGCTTGTCCACGATGACAACCGAATCCGGCGGCGTATATGAATACCTTCGGCTGATCTACGGTGATTTTATTTCCTTCCTGTTCGGATGGGCCACCTTTATGATCTTCGGCGCCGGCGCGCTGGCTGCGCTGTCCTTTGTCTTTGCGCAATCGGTCAATACGCTGATGCCCCTCCCGTTTGCCGGCTGGGGGATCAAAATGCTGGCCGTTCTGACCGTGGCGTTCCTGACCTGGTTCAACATCCGCGGAATAAGAAAAGGAGGGATACTAAACAACATTGTCACTTCCGCAAAGATCATCGGTATCCTCCTGCTGATCACGACTGCCCTGCTGTATACCCGAACGGCAGCGCCGCACCCGACATGGGATGCGGCATCACATCTGGCGCCGGGCCCAGTCATGCACCCGCTGCACGTCCTGGCGTCCCCCCTACACACCGCCGGATGGCTAAGTGCCTTTTTCGCGGCAATGCTGAGCGCCTTATGGGCATATGACGGATGGGCAAATATTACCTTTATCACGGGGGAGATCAGGAACCCCCAACGAAACATCGCCTTCGCCATTTTCGGCGGCGTGGGCATAGCCATGTCGCTCTACGTTCTCCTCAACTATGGCTATATGCGCGTTTTGTCCCTGGACCAGCTCTCCCGCCTTGGACCGGATCAGATCGCCGCGGCGGAAGTTGCGGGTGCATTGATGGGCAAAGCCGGCATCGTGACCATCAGCGTGCTGATCATGGCCTGTACATTCAGTGCACTCAACGGCTGCATTATTACCTACGCCAGGGTCTATTTCCGCATGGCACTTGAGAACGTCTTTTTCACAAACGCGCGCAAGGTCCATCCCACCGCCCGGACACCGCATATCGCCCTTATTTATTCCGCCGGCTGGAGCATCGTGCTGATCTGCACCGGGACCTTCGATCAGATCACCAACCTGATCGTCTTTGCTTCTTACGGCTTCTTCGGCCTGGCGGCCTTTGGCGTGGTCCGAATGAAAAGAAAGGGAAAGATCACCTCCAGCGTGATCGGCTATCCGGTGATCCCCTGGCTGATCATCCTTTTCTGCGCCGCCCTGATGACCAATACGATCATTACCCAGCCCGGCCAGTCTTTCATCGGGTTATTGCTGATATTGAGTGGGATTCCTTTTTATCTTTACTTCAAACGCCGAACGGGGTAGCCCTCCTCGCTTTTACATCGGCAAACTCACCGTCAACGTACATCCCTCCCCAGGCAACGACTGGATCTCAACCTTCCCATTGAACAGCTCCGCCCGGCTAACGATATTCGTTATACCCACCCCCTTCCGGTGCCGGCTCACATCAAACCCGATCCCATTATCCGCCACCGTCAACACGAGATGACCTTGCTCCCCTGACAGCCGGATCAGCACCCGCGTAGCCCGCGCATGCTTGACGATATTGTTTAATTGCTCCTGAACAATCCTGAACACCGTCAGCTTCCGCCGGTCTTCGATCTGGTCCTCCGAGATGTTTTGCAGATCCAGATCGATCGTCAGCCTGTCACCCGCCCTCCTCAGATCGTCGATGATATCCTCGATCGACTCGACCAGCCCAATCTCCCGCAGCCCCGGCGTGATCAGCAATTTCGATATTTTCCGGATCTCATTGATAGCGTTGCTCACCAGCTGCATGCTCCGCTCCAACAGCTCCTGCCGCATGTCTTCTTCGGTCATGGCCGAATTAATATACAGTTTACTCGCCCCCAGGATCTGATTGACATTGTCATGCAGCTCCTTCCCGATCTCGCTCCGCTCCTCCTCCTGCGCGAGGATCACCGCCGCCGTGATCTGTTTCTGCCGCGACAAGAGCTGCTCGTTCAATTCCTCTTCCATTTGCACCTGCAAATCGACCCGTATCTTCCGGAAGACCATCACCGCCAGCACGACGACCGCGCCCGCAAGCGCCCATAATGTCCATTGTAATTCAGCTGCCCTTACCTCGTTGACTGCCCGGCGTTGATCGAGCATCCGCCGCTCGTCTGTCCCGATCCCCATCAGGATGGCCGTAATGCGTTCCGACGCAAAAGGTTCCGCAGGCGCGACCTCGCGATCAAGCCCCGAAAGCGGCGCATAACTTGTCCACCCATGTCGAAAAAAAAATGCTACCAGGGAATCGACCCGCGACCGAACGTCCGGATCGTTTACCGTAAGAGACCTCAACCCGGCAATCTTCGCCTGAAGGCTCAGGACCAAATCGACCGACAAAAGACTGGTGTCATGGGTCAACTGAAAATTCCTGTGATCCAGCTCAACCTGCATATAGGTGACCAGGACATCCCCGGCCCGGTCCGACACCGAATCCGCATGCCTGACCATCGCCGCCGTCCCTCTTATCCGCCGGTATTGCCAGATCGACAGGACCACAATCGCCAGCACGATGGCCGCAGCGACCACGATACCGTTATTCATCCGTTTCCCAATGGTCGCCTTCATAGGAGAAGTAAGATACGAATTTTTTCCGCAAGGTCGCCGCCGTCATAGTCCACCAACCGTCCGGTCGGATCGAACAGTGGATGTACCATTATTTCGAACGACAGGTCCTGCAAGCGTCGCTTAAATTCGGCAATATCGCGCGCCCCTCCTCCCGTGCTCAGAAAATAATTCATGTCCGCGATATCTCCGAAGTAATCCGTGTTGTCGACCAGCCCGCTGTGCCGCCCCAGCCACCAGTAATTGAACAACTTCTTATACCAGCGTTTCGCCCGGCTGGGCACCGGCCCCATATTCCGGGTCAGCCGGATGCGGCGGATGCCATAACTGCGCGCCAGCCGGCAGACCAGCGGGGCAATCGCCCATACCGTATGCGAATGATGATGAGAATCCAGATGAACAGGCCGGATACCGGCAGCCAATACCCGCTCCAGCTGCATCCGCAGCTCCTCGTAGACCGCTTCCCGCTCCTGCCGGCCCAGCCGGAACAACGGCCGGTTCCGGTCATAGATAAGACGCCCGTCCTCAGCACAGAAGGAAGGACAAGCCGTTAAAGCCCGGGATAGAGGAAATCCTTCGGTAAGATTCAGATGTACGCCGACTTTCTGCTGCAGAAAGCTATGTCGCCGAATAAGCCCGACCGCATGATCGAACCCCGGCATATTGGCCATTATCGAAGTACTCGTCAACAAGGAGGATTCGAATCCGCTCAGGATCGCCCCGTTAATCGCCTCACTATAGCCGAAGTCATCCGCGTTCACTATCAGTCTGGAATACACCATAGTCTTACCAATCCATACCTGGCATCCCGATCGGCGCCCCCGGCGGCATCTCCACAGCCGGCTCGATCACAAACTTATCCGCATCCTTCTGGAACTCCCCGATCTGTTCCAACCCGAACAATAACGTACCCTTCCATTTCCCTGTTGCTCCGCCCTCCTGCGCCTCCATCCAACCCTTCAGCTCATCCACCGCCGCAAGACCCTCCGAACGCACATTATCCGCATGCCGCGGGTCGGCCGCCAGCGCGAGCATCCTCCTTAGAACCAGGTTGTCCACCAGCAATTGCAGCTCCCCGCGATAACCCGCCGGCACCGGCGCCTTCCAGGTCCTCGAAACGAGACTATCCAGCACCGCTATCAGACCCGGCTGGCGCTCATCCCTCGCCTGATACTCGATCAGCCGCGACGCGCGCTCCGCATCCAGCAGATACGACAAGGTATTGTCCGCCGCCGCTTCAGCCGCGGCCATCGGATCGAAGGTCGGCCCCGTATGCCCGCGAAAGACCTCGATCGTCGCCGGATATCCCGTGGGTCGCGGCGGGATCTTGCGGATCAACGCTTCCGGCAGCTCCAGGGCCGCGGGCGTGATCGTCTGCATCAGCGCGTCGAACGCCCGCCACTGCTCCGCCGTTTCCACCATCTTCGTGGGTTCCTCACCGTCATTCTTCACCGCATGCGTGAAGTACAGTCCGCCCAGCGACTTCGCCGCCGCCTCCACCTGGTACCGGTGAAGGAGGTAGACCGGCACCAGCACTTCCTGTAAGGTCGCCATCGGGGCCCCCTGCGGGATGGCTTTCTCCGAGAAGTTGTCGAGCAACCGCCGCCGGATCGCCATCAGCTTGTTCAGCTGATCGATCGGGTTCACCCCGTCATCCCATTGGTTCGATAAGGGATGCGCCATGCCGCCTACATCCGGGATATATTTGAATCCCTGCTTAAGGGTCTCCCTCATAACTTTATCCAGCGCCGCATCTTCGTCAACGCCC
>Ga0206851_1189_pt1 | contig 15326 bp, 14 predicted proteins | sample Alteio_BWOrgCont_13_FD_152904 | JGI IMG/M metagenome (GOLD analysis project Ga0206851, IMG submission 152904) | Enriched cells from forest soil in Barre Woods Harvard Forest LTER site, Petersham, Massachusetts, United States -... | ecosystem: Environmental > Terrestrial > Soil > Temperate forest >... | reverse complement strand
GGTATCATCGCCATCAATATCAAGAGCAGCCGCATGCTCCTGGCTTATGGATTTCTCCGGAAGATATTTGAAGTCTTTGAAAAATATAAGACGCCGATTGATATGGTGACCACTTCGGAAGTAGCGGTATCTGTAACTATCGACAATGGCAGTCAGTTAAAATATATTCTGAAAGAACTCGAACCATTCGGAACGACTGAAGTGGAAGAAGGCCAGACCATCGTATCCATTGTCGGGAATCAGATTGCTGAAACCAAGGATGTTTTATTAAAAATCTTTGACGGCCTTTCACATGTGCCTGTGAGAATGGTGAGCTACGGCGGCAGCAAACACAATGTATCTGTATTGATTCCCTCATCCTACAGAAATGAAACGCTGCAAGAGCTGAATCTGAAACTGTTTGGACTTGAATAAACTTATTCAGTTATTAGTTATTAATTATTAGTTATTAATCGTACGCTTGAGTTAATAACTAATAATTAATAACTAATAACTAAGTAGGGTTTTCTCCAATGCACTGTCTCTCCGATATACATCATCCCGAAAATTTACCCTGCCCTGGTTGTCAACAAAAGCAGTCAGGTAACCGATATAGACAGGCACCGGATTTTTCAGGGTTACATATTTTTCAACTCCTGCATGCATGGCCTTGTTGATTTTCTCCGCGGTCCATTGCGGATCATCCCTTAGCAGGTAATCGGCTAATTTTTCCGGCTCGCCCAAACGGATGCATCCATGACTGAATGCACGTGAAGATCTGTCAAAAAGACTTTTTGCGGGTGAATCGTGGAGGTAGATATTATATGAATTCGGAAATAAAAATTTAACCAGTCCCAATGAGTTCTTCGGGCCCGGTTTCTGACGTACGCGGTTTCCCACCCATTCCATATTATTCCTCTTCAGGTAATTCGGATCGCGCCGGATCCCGGGAAGAATTTCATTTTTCAGAATAGAGGGTGGTACATCCCAGTAAGGACTGAACACAATGTATTTGATGTCGCCGGAAAATAAAACCGTTTTATGTACGTCTTTTCCTACAACCACATTCATGGTAAACCGAATTGAATCTGCGTCGTAGGCATACAGTGTAAAGGAGGGGATATTTACAATCAGATAATGACTTTTTAAATCTATCGGGACCCACCGGGCTCGTTCCATATTCACGATAATCTTGCGTATGTAATCCTGAAGGGGCGTATTGATATAATTAAAAAATGCGGGACCCGGAACGCCGTCAGGGGTCATGCCATATCGTTTTTGAAAAGATATTATTCCATTCTTCAGGCTTTCGTCATATAATTCACTGCCGGAATCAGAAGCCAGGTCGCCTAACTCAAACAATCGTTTTCTAAGTCTGGCCACATCTTTTGACTTGTCATTGAGTGCGAGTTTACCTTTTGTATCAATAGGCATCCAGGATCCGGAAGAATCGAGTTGTTTGTATTTTTTTAATGCTTCCTTTAGCAAATTGTATTGCCGGTAACTGTAATTGTCAGAGAAAAGAGGAGCAGATGTGTCTTTGATCAGCGAATCCGTGAGGTAAGGGAGGTTGAGTTTTTTCCGGGGAATATACCATTGGAGTTTGGAAGACTGACTTTCCGGAATTCCGCTCCAGACTTTATCTGCATAGAACAGGTATTCCGCCGTTAGCAATACTTCAAGCACGGAGTCGGCTTTTCCCGTTGCAGCCGGATCATTGATCAGGCTGTCCAGGGTATTTAAATAAGGGGGTTTTACCAAAATGCCCTCGTCACCGAGATTGCTGAGATGAGTGTATAAATGGTTGGCCTGTTCAGTTAGTCCGGATGTTTCATACCACGCATAGCTAAAGTTCCGGTAACGATAAAACTGATTTACATCCGGCGCGTATTTATTCAGCAGCGGAAACATATTCAGAAGTTTGCTGATACGGGAACTATCGAGATGCATCACCTGCTGATTGCTGAAAGATCCCTCCATCGAACGGTCGTATTTTGGAATGGAATCCGTTTTAGGAGACACGGGTTCCTGTCGCGCGGACTGATTATGGCAGGCTGGCAGAATAAGAAGAAACAATAGAGGACAAACAATCAAAAGCAATTGGATCTTCTTCGGCATAAAAAGATTTTTTCAAAAAAAATCCTTCCCGCTACGGCGGGAAGGATTTTGTATGGAATAAGATGAATGAATCAATAATCCTTGTCGTAACCTCCGCCACCACCTCCGCTGTTTCCACGGTTATAACCACCTTTCTTGTAACCGCCACCACCGCCGCTGCCACCACCGCCAAAGCTTCTCTTTTTGAAGCCGCCACCACCAGATCCCTGCTGTTTCGGCTGGGACTCATTAACAATTATTTTTCGGCCCATTACTTCAGAATCATACAGTGCTGTAATCGCCGCCTGCGCTTCAGCATCGTTTTCCATTTCCACAAAACCAAAACCTTTGCTGCGGCCGGACACTTTATCCTTCACGATTTTTGCTGATCCCACCACACCATGTTGTTCAAAAAGATTTCTTAGATCCTCATCGGTCATTTGCCAGGAGAGGTTGCCTACATAAATGTTCATTGTGCTAAAATTAAAAATGAATAAAACGACTCTAAACTTCGTAGCTAGATGAACTAAGGTACTATCAGGTAGAATGGCACCAGCACAGCTTATAACCAGAATTACAGAGCAATGTAAAGATAGGAATTTTTATAAACCGGTAAAATTTTGTGGATCCGGCTGGTGTCCGATTAACCTTGCAGAACCAACAAAAAACCCCGCCCCTTAAAAGGGCGGGGCTCAATAATTATTAAAGAAGCCTCTACTCTGCGGCCACTTCAAACTCAATTTCTGTTTCATTACCATGGCCGAAATCCACTTTTGCTTTATATGTTCCCAGTTCCTTCACTTCTGAAAGAATGTGAATACGGCGGCGGTCGATTTCATAACCTTTCTGATCGCGAATGGCGCGGGCCAACTGAACGGAAGTAACGCTGCCAAATATCTTTCCGCTGGTTCCGGTTTTCGCACCTACTTTCAACGGGGAACCTTTTAACACTTCGATTACTTTATTTACTTCAGCCAGTAGTTTTTCTTCCTTCTTCTTCTGCTGTTTGATTTTTTCATCCAGCTGCTTGAGATTGGAAGGGCTTGCTTCAATTGCCTTTTTTTGCGGAATCAGGAAGTTGCGTGCATAACCGTTTTTAACGTTCACTTTCTCATGTGCAGCGCCCAGGTTATCCACGTCCTGAATCAAAATGATTTCCATTTTTACTTATTTGATCTTTCTCCCGCCTCAGGCGGGAGGGAAAAATATTACTTAAATAAATCTGTAACGTAAGGCAGAATAGCCATTTGTCTGGCTTTCTTGATCGCATCGGCCACTTTACGCTGATACTTCAGCGAGTTGCCGGTGATGCGACGCGGAAGCATCTTGCCCTGTTCGTTCAGAAATTTTTTCAGGAATTCACCGTCCTTATAATCCACATAACGTATATGGTATTTTTTGAAACGGCAGAATTTCTTGGCCCGTTGCTGGGTTTTGATTGCGGTCAGGTATTTGATCTCGTTGGTCTTTGCCATGATTATGCCTCCGCTTTTTCTGTTCCTGCGTAATGTTGTACACCACTTTTCTTTCTGGCATTGTACTCGACGGCGTATTTATCGAGTTTGGTAGCCATGAAACGTAACACGGTTTCGTCGCGGAGAATCTGAATTTTCAGTTTCTCATTGAAGTCGGATGGCGCACTATATTCCATGACCCAGTATAAACCAGTGGTTTTTTTCTGGATGGGATACGCCAGTGATTTAAGACCCCAGGGATTGTCGTGCACCACTTTACCGCCGTTATCTTTAACGAAGGCAGTGAATTTGTTCTGGGCGGCTTTAAAGTCCTCCTCAGACAGCACAGGGGTAAAAATCACCATCAATTCATAATTGTTCATTTCCCTGTTTTTGTTTAAAAAAATTAATTGGGCTGCGAAGGTAAAGACTTTCAGCGATATTACGAAAGGAAAAAGTTGACGGATGATGGTTGACGGTTGACGGTTTTTATGTACAATCTGGTCAATTAAACCTATTGTCAAAATCAATTATCCGTCCTCACGTTAAATTCCGTCAACCGTCAACCGTCAACCATCAACCGTCAACCCTGCCTGCCGGCAGGCAGGCATCAACCGTCAACCTGTCAGAACGCTCCAAATGGTACCATCTTTGAACTGCAGGCCTAAAACAGCCAAATATGCAAAAAGGAAGTATCAGGGTACAGACAGAGAATATCTTCCCCATCATTAAGAAGTTTTTATATAGTGATCACGAGATCTTTCTTAGAGAGTTGATTAGCAATGCAGTAGATGCCTCACAAAAAATAAAGACCCTTTTCTCCGTGGGAGAAGCCAGGGGCGAAATGGGTGATTTAAACATCACTGTCAAACTGGACAAAGAAGCAAAAACCATCACCATCTCAGACAAAGGCATCGGAATGACAGCCGAGGAAGTGGATAAATACCTTAACCAGGTAGCCCTTTCCGGCGCTGAGGAATTCGTAAATAAGTACAAAGGACAGAACGAAAATGCCATCATAGGTAAATTCGGCCTGGGTTTTTATTCCTCGTTCATGGTCAGCCAGCAGGTGGATGTAATAACAAAATCATACAAAGAAGGTGCTCCGGCCGTAAAATGGGAATGTGATGGGAGTCCGGAATATAGTCTGGAGGAATATGATAAAAAAGAAAGAGGAACCGATGTCGTTCTTCATATTTCGGAGGACAGTACTGAATTTCTGGATGATAGCCGTATCCGCGGTATCCTCGAAAAATTTTGTCGCTTCTTACCCATTCCGGTATTTTTTGAAGAAAAGCAAATTAATAATACCCGCCCAGCCTGGACCCGTAAACCCAGCGAACTCACCACACAGGACTATCAGGATTTTTACAAGGAATTATATCCTTTCAACGAACCACCATTATTCTGGATTCATTTAAATGTGGACTATCCTTTCAACCTGACCGGCATTCTGTATTTCCCCAAAATAAAACAGAGTTACGAAATACAGAAAGATAAAATTCAACTTTACAGTAATCAGGTTTTTGTTACCGATGAGGTAAAAGACATCGTACCTGAATTCCTGATGTTATTGCAGGGTGTGATCGATAGTCCGGATATCCCTTTAAATGTGAGCCGCAGTTATCTGCAGGGGGATCCTAATGTTAAAAAGATCAACAGCCATATCACAAAAAAAGTAGCCGATAAACTCGAAGAACTCTTCACGAAAGAAAGAAAGGAATACGAAGAGAAATGGGAAAGCCTGGGACTGTTTGTGAAATACGGAATGATGACCGATGATAAATTCCTGGAGAAAGCGAATAAGTTCCATATCATGGAAAATGCTGACGATTCCCGCTTTTATACATTGGAAGAATACAGGACAGCTGCTGAAGCACTGCAAAAAAATAAAGATGGCAAGCTGGTAATTATTTACACCAGTAATCCGGTTCAGCAGAATAGTTATATCCGTGCTGCACAAGGCAGGGGATATGTCGTGGTTAAACTGGAGACCATTGTGGATGCTGGTTTTATAAACCAGATGGAATTGAAGTGGGATCATGTTCATTTCACACGTGTGGATAGTGAAGTGGTTGATAACCTGATCGACAAACAGGACTCTTCCGAAACTGTGCTCAGTAAGGAAGATTCGGAAAAACTGAAATCATTATTTGCCGTTGATATTCCCTCACTGCATGTAACTGTTGAAATAAAAGGACTGAATTCCGACGCGATGCCGGTGGTAGCTACCAGACCGGAATTTATGCGCCGGATGAAAGATATGGCCGCGCTGAATGGTGGTATGGGCGCTTTTTATGCAAATATGCCCGATGAAGTAACACTGACTGTGAACGGCAATCATCCTATTTATCAGAATGTTTTGAAAGAAGATGATGCTGACAAACAAAAGAAGCTTGTTCATAACCTGGCAGATCTCGCCCTGCTGAGCCAGGGTCTTCTCAAGGGTACGGAACTAACGGATTTTATTCAGCGTAGTGTTGAACTGATAGGCGGGGAGAAAAAGAGTTCGATCATCCTGGAAGCGTAAAGGGGAAAGTGCAAAGCGTAAAGCGTAAGGCGTAAAGCGTAAAACAAATTGGGTGGTGGAATGCACAGCTAAGGCGTAATTTGAATGAAAGTCGCAGCGCTGAACTTTAAAACCTGATAATTAGATAATTTGCTTTGCGCTTTACGCCTTAAGCTTAATATCCAGTATCTTAAGTTGCAGTGTCTTTTCTCCATTCCATTCATTCACATCAAGAGTATATGCGACATCCATTGGCTTACCACTTTGAACGATCGGCCATTTGTCAGCCATATTAAATGCGATTCCCGGGAAAATAATATCGCCTTGTTTTATAACCAGCCGAATATGTTTTTCTTTTAATACACGGGAGTAACCTGTATCTGTTACTTCGGTAGAACTTAGAACCGGTTTATTATTTTCAGGTCCGAAGGGTTCCATTTGTTCGATGATGCGGTAAATCTGGAAATCCAGATCGCTGAACCGCACGACAGTATCAATTTCCAATTCAGGAATGAGGAAACGGGGCTCGATGGTTTCGGAAACCACTTCTTCAAATTTCTTGCTGAACCGTTCTATGTTTTCAGGTGCAAGGGTCATTCCGGCAGCAGCAAAATGACCACCGTATCCGACCAGCCATTCACGGCATGCATGCAGGGCTTCATATAAATTAAAACCGGGTACGCTGCGGGCGCTGCCCGAGGCCAGTGTGCCGTTTTGTGTCAGAACAATGGTAGGGCGATAATATTTTTCTATAAGGCGGGAGGCTACGATGCCCACCACGCCTTTATGCCAGTGGGACTGATATAGAACAGTTGATTTTCGGTTGCGGAGCAATTCGTCTGCTTCTATCAGGCCAAGTGCTTCTTCAGTAATATTCGAATCTGTTTCGCGCCGGTCAGTGTTATCTGAATGTAAGAGGTTAGCATACAATAATGCTTCCTGATATTCAGCAGCAATAAACATCTGCACGGCCTTCCTGGCATCGTCCATTCGTCCCGCAGCATTCACACGCGGAGCAATTGTAAAGACAAGCGAAGTGATCGAAACCGGCAAAGAAAGCGAGCTTAACATCATTAACGCACGGATACCATGATTTGGAACTTCATTTATTTTTTTTAATCCCAGGAAACAAAGGGCCCGGTTTTCCCCGGTCATGGGAACGATATCTGCAGCCACGGCAATCGCCACCAGATCCAGGTAGGCCAGATAATTTTCTTCCGGAAGATTCAGTGTCCTGCACAAAGCGGTTATTAATTTAAAAGCCACTCCGCAACCACAAAGTTCTTTATATGGGTAATTGCAATCCTTTTGTTTTGGATTGAGTATAGCGATTGCTTCCGGCAAAATAATATCCGGCAGGTGATGATCGCATATGATAAATTCTATATCATGCACTTTTGCATATGAAACCAGATCAATGGATTTTATTCCGCAGTCGACAGAAATGATTAAACTAAAGTTGTTTTCCCTGGCAAAATCAATCCCTGCTTTTGATACACCATACCCTTCGCGCTGCCGGTGTGGGATATAAAAGTCAATACAATCTTTTTCTCCGATAGTACGAAGCATTTGGAACATCAGCGCAACAGAACTGGTTCCATCCACATCATAATCTCCGAAAATCAGGATTTTTTCTTTTCGACCGATAGCCAGCAGAATTCTGTCAACTGCCAGGCTCATATCCTTCATCAGAAATGGATCATGCAGCTGGGATAAGGCAGGACGAAAATATGTTCTTGCTTCTTCAAAATTTTCTATTCCCCTACCCACCAGGATCCGGCTGATGAGTGGATGAATCTTTAATGATTCCGCCAGTTCCAGTGATTTCTGTTCGTCAGGCGTTTTTATTTTCCATCTCTTTTCCATGGGGTTGGCGGTTGAAGGTTGGCGGTTGAAGGTTGGCGGTTGATGGCTGACGGTTGATGGTTGGCGGTTGATGGTTGACGGCAATTCAATTTTTCATATGCAAATTTCCAAATTTCATTTTCACACTTTCATATTTATTACAGTTTCACGTTTATCACATTGTTGCTTGGAAAAGTTTGTATTTAGTCAGTAACGTCTATCCGTAGTGAACCTGACAAGTTCTTCAAGCGCTTTTCGAGTGTCACTATCTTCAAATTCATACAGAATGCGCAAAGCTTCATCACGGTATTGATTCATTTTCTCTGTGGCGTAATGAATACCGCCTGCTTTCACAACATGTCCGATCACATATTTTATTTTTTCCGCATTGCGGTTTTGATTCTTTATAATATATATCAGTTCCCGGCGGAGGGTTTTGTTAACCGTATTCAGAGTGTAAATCAGGGGCAGGGTTAGCTTTTTTTCTTTCAGATCATTACCCGTTGGCTTACCGGTATTTTCGTTTCCATAATCAAACAAATCATCTTTGATTTGAAATGCGACACCTACTGCCTCACCAAAACGGTTTAGTTTTTCCGTCACGTTCTCGTCACCACTGGTTGAAAAAGCCCCGGCTGCGCAGGATGATGCTAAAAGGGAGGCTGTTTTATTCCGGATGATTTCAAAGTAAACCTGTTCCTCCAGGTTTAGGGTTCTTGCTTTTTCTATCTGTAATAGCTCTCCTTCGCTCATTTTCCGCACCGCACCTGATAATAGCTGCAAAATTCTGAAATCATTATGATCCAGTGATAGTAGTAAACCCTTAGCCAGCAGGTAGTCACCTACCAATACGGAGATCTTGTTCTTCCATAAGGCATAAGTAGAAAAAAACCCTCTTCTTTCCAGTGATTCGTCCACTACATCATCGTGGACCAGGGTGGCCGTATGCAAAAGCTCAACGAGGGATGCTGCCCGGTACGTGGATTCATTGATGGGCCCGCATAAACGGGCCGACAAAAAGACAAACATGGGGCGGAGCTGTTTTCCCTTACGGTTTACGATGAAACGCATGATCCTGTCCAGCAGGGGTGCCTGGGATTTGACGGCCTCCCGGAATTTTTTTTCAAAAACAATCAATTCTTCCTTAAGTAATGATTGGGCTAGTAGCATAAAATGACCGCCAAATTACTACTTTCTGCTCCCGCGAAGCGAAATACTGGCATACATCTGGATGAATTGGCAATATTCTCTACAATTCTGTGGTTTCCAGCTTATTTAGTAGTAAAAGTTTGCAAATTACACTTTAACTTATATTTTTGTGAAAGTGTAGTATTGTTTTTAATCACGTTCTTCATTACAAACTTCAGTCTATGATAGGGAAAAAGTACGCGGTACTAGCCGGTTGCTTATTGGTTTTTTTTTCACAAAGTTTCGCGCAGGACAATACTTCAGCAGAAAGCAGCAGCAGTTATGACATACGTGATTCATCACTGATTCCTGCAAAGAGGATCCCCCAACACAATGAATTTTTAAATAATGCTTATCCTTTTCCAGCCAAACCCCGCAATCAGTGGGAAATTGGCGTTAAAGGAGGCCTGTCTACCATTTCGGGAGATGTTCGTGCGCAGCTTCCAACCTTTGGTTTCGGTGTTCACGCCAGAAAGGCACTGGGTTATACATTCTCCCTCCGGCTTGAGTATGACTATATGACTATGAAGGGCCAGAACTGGCAGCCTTCTTATTATGGTTATGCTGCGAATCCACAGATTAAACAGTATTATAACCCGGGCATTGGAGGTAACCCGGTGTTCTATAATTATAAGTCAACGATTCAGTCTCTCTCTATTCAGGGCATAGCCACTTTGAACAATATTAATTTCCACAAGGCTAAATCAAATATCGCTGTGTATGCACTCGGCGGTATCGGTGTGGCCACATACAGTACATTCTATGATCTGTTAAACGGAAACACGCCATATGACTATAATCAGATTGTAAGCCAGTTTGGAGGAGGCGGATTTACACATGCCAACCGTAAACAAATTAGAAGTGCTTTGAAGAATTTGCAGGACGGATCCTATGAAACAATGGCCCAGCGCGATCCTTCGCAGAATACCGTTTTCGGAGGAACTCCGATCGCCCCTGTTGTTGAAATCGGCGGTGGTATTGAATACAAACTTTCCAACAAGTTCAATATTGCGCTGGAAGACAAAGTATCTATTACCAAAACCGACCTTTTAGATGGGCAGGAATGGCAGGAAACCGGTAATACCGGGGTACATGCCCTCACATCTAACTTTGATTCTTATAATTTTCTATCGCTTGGTCTGAATTATAATATTGGAAGAAGAGCGGTAGAACCCCTCTGGTGGATCAATCCGCTGGATTATGCCTACAGCGAACTCAATGCACCGCGGCATATGAAGTTGCCAAAACCCGTGCTGGATGATGCCGACGGAGACGGAGTAACCGATCAGTTCGACCACGAACCAAATACCCCTGCCGGCTGTCCGGTTGATACACACGGAGTTAGCCGGGATACAGATGGTGACGGAGTGCCTGATTGCAAGGATAAGGAACTGATCACACCAACTCAATGTCAGCCTGTTGATGCAGACGGCGTGGGTAAATGTCCGGATCCTGCCTGCTGCAAGGAACTCAATGCCAGACTGGATTCAGGTGGTGTGGGAACCATGGGAGGCAGAAATCGCTGTTCTATTGGTGATCTGCCGAGTATCGTATTCAAGGGCAGAACGGTAACACTCAGTAAAGATGGTAAGGCACTGGCTTCCACCATCGCTGAAAAAATGAGAAATAATCCGGCTTGTAAAGTTGCCGTCATCGGTTATGGAGAATCCAGCAAAACAGCTCAACAGCTCAGCTGGGATCGTGTAAATGAAGTGATCAAATACCTGGTTGAAAAAGAAGGTATCAACTCAGACCGGTTCATATTCCGCTACGGCCAGACCGGCGGTGATGAAAATACCATTGATATTAAGGATGGAACGGGCGAAGAAGGACCCAATACGGTTCCGGCTCCGCATCCGAACCTTCGCAAGAGATAAATCTATAGGGATACCAGATGGTCCTGTTCTGCAAAAGCGGAATGGGACCATCTCTTTTTAATGCATTTATTTTAACATAAATAGCTGAAGAACTGCATGAAAACGCCCTATTTTCGTTTTCTTACCTAAAAATTGTAATTTCGCAGGCTTCATGAGATCATTATTCCTTGCATTTACCCTTTTGGTGGCTTTTAGTTCCTGCTCCCTGTTTAAAAAATCAAGCGGGCCGCCGACCAGTTTCAACAAGATCCTGAAGAGTACCGACTACACATTCAAGCTGCAGATGGCTGAAAAATATTACCTGAACAAGGATTATAATCATGCCCAGATCCTGTATGATGATTTGTACCGTGTGATGAAGGGATCTGAACATTTTGAAGATATCTGGTATAAATATGCATATTGTGCTTTCTACCTGAAAGACTATATCAACGCCGAAAATCTGTTCAAGGGATTTGCCGAAGCGTTCCCAAACAGTCCAAAGGCCGACGAAATGGAGTATATGCGTGCATTTTGCTTTTGGAAACAATCACCCAAATATCAGCTTGATCAGACCAATACAACAAAAGCAATGGGTTTTATGCAGGCATTTATAGCCCAGCATCCCAATTCCGACAAAGTAAAGGAAGCCACACAGATTATAGAAGAATGCCGGGCCAAACTGGAACAAAAAGATTTTGAGGCCGCCAAGCTTTATTTTAACCTCAGGGAAACGAATATTGCCTATTTAAAAGCAGCTACTCTTACATTTAACACCCTGATGAATACTTATCCTGACTCCCAGTTCAGTGATGAGTACAAATTATATATTATCAAATCGGAATATCTCTATGCTCTGGGCAGTATGGAAGAAAAGAAAAAAGCACGTCTGGAACAGGTGCTTGCCGATATCAACGAATTTAACGACCGCTTTCCTGAGAGTAAACTGAAAAAGCAGGTTCAGGATTATCAGGAACTCACTACAAATACAATTAAAAAAATAGATCATGAGCAAACTAAGGCGTCAAGTTAGCACCCATATTTCCAATGTTGCGGAAACAAAGAATCTGACTGACCTGAAAAACAAAACGGGCAATCTGTATGAATCCATTGCCATTATTGCAAAAAGGGCTAACCAGATAAATATTACCATGAAGGAAGAACTTCATAGCAAACTGGAAGAGTTCGCCACGCATACAGACAGCCTGGAGGAAATTCATGAGAATAAGGAGCAGATTGAAATCTCCAAGGCATATGAAAGGATGCCCAACGCCGCATTACTCGCTACGCAGGAATTCATGGAAGACAAGATCTATTACCGCAAGAACGAAGACGATCTTTTCAGCTAGGATTTAATTTTATATATGGTAGAAGGAAAGAAAATACTTCTGGGGATCAGCGGCAGCATTGCCGCATATAAGTCCATCCTTCTTACCAGGCTTCTTATTAAAGCGGGTGCCGAAGTGAAAGTCGTAATGACTCCGGCTGCAAAAGATTTTGTGACGCCGCTATCCGTTTCGACCATTTCAAAAAATGAAGTCCTCAGCGAACTAAGCCAAAATGATACCTGGACAAATCATGTACAACTCGGCCGCTGGGCTGACGTAATGCTGATTGCACCGCTTAGTTGCAATACGCTGGCCAAAATGGCAAACGGTCTTTGTGATAATTTACTCCTCGCCACTTATCTGTCTGCAGTTTGTCCGGTTGTTGTTGCACCGGCCATGGATGAGGACATGTGGAAACATCCTTCTACGAAAGCCAATGTCGAAAAACTACAGCAATTCGGAACCAAGGTGATACCGGTTGAAAAGGGTGAATTGGCCAGCGGTCTTTACGGTGACGGTCGGATGGCTGAACCCGAGCAGATCATGTCCTTCCTGGAGATGAATTTTTTTTTTAGCACAGAACTGAAAGGAAAGAAAGCACTGGTCACAGCTGGCCCAACACATGAGCCTTTTGATCCGGTACGTTTTATCGGGAACCAGTCTACCGGGAAAATGGGCGTTGCCATTGCACGGGAACTCGCACAAAGAGGTGCCGAAGTGGAATTGGTTTTGGGTCCGTCATCTATTGAAATCGAAGATCCCCGCATACAGGTAAGGCGGGTGCAGTCGGCCGGAGAAATGTATGATGCCTGTCTTCAAATATTTCCTTTGGTACAAATTGCCGTAATGTCGGCCGCCGTGGCGGACTATACACCGGTTTCTTTTTCTTCCGAAAAAATAAAAAAGAATTCAGAAACGTTCACCCTGGAGCTGACCAGGACAAAGGATATTCTTCATGCCCTGGGAGAAATAAAGAAACCAGGTCAGTTACTCGTTGGGTTTGCTTTGGAGAATACCGATGAAGCATCTTATGCAAGGAAGAAACTGAAATCGAAAAATGCAGATATGATCGTATTGAATTCCCTCAATGATGCCGGCGCAGGGTTTGGGTTTGATACCAACCAGGTAACTATTTTTGAAAAAAGCGGCGGCGAAATACCATACAGCCAAAAATCCAGACAACTGGTGGCAAGAGATATCGTGGACCGGATTATAAAATTATTCTGATGCGCGTAAAGATCCTTATCCTTTTTTCGATGATCTGCCTACAGACGAGGCCGGCAATAAGCCAGGAATTCCAGGCCAATGTAACTGTCTTGTCTAACCGAATCAGTACCAGTGTAAATAAACAGATATTTTCCACCCTGCAAACTGCCCTGTATAATTTCATCAATGGCCGTAAATGGTCAAATGTCGCCTTCAACCAGAATGAAAAAATTCAATGTAATTTTTTACTGAACCTGGCGGGCGCCACGGATAATAATACCTATACTGCTTCACTGACCATTCAGATGGGCCGGCCCGTTTTCAACTCCGCCTATCAGAGCCCGCTGGTGAATTATATGGATGAATCCGTAACGTTCAAATACATTCAGTTTCAGGATATGGATTTCAACGAAAACCGTGTGGGCGGCACGGATCCGCTGACGGCGAACCTGACCGCCGTATTTGCTTATTATGCTTATATCTTACTTGGTTTAAATTTCGATTCTTATGGTTTGCGCGGGGGGGACGTCTATTTTCAGAAGGCACAGAATATTGTGAACAATGCACCTGAAACGAACGCCGTGAACGGATGGAAACCTTTCGATGGACTGCGGAATCGATACTGGCTGGTGGAAAATCTGACCAATCCAAAGTATAACCCGATACATGATGCCATTTATAATTATTACAGGCCCGGGCTGGATCAGATGTTTGACCATGAGTACGATGCAAGGGTGGCCGTTATGAATGCGCTCATTGCTTTTAACAGCATCAATACTGAATTTCCGAATATCATGTTCATACAATTTTTCTTTCAGGGTAAAGGGTCGGAGATTGGTAATGTATTTAAGCACGGAACACCGGAAGAAAAAAGCCGGGCCCTCGACATATTGTCAAGAATCGATGTGTCCAATCTTAACCAGTATAAACAGGATCTTCAGTGAAGCGCCTGCCTGTTTTTTTCATTATGATTTTATTTGCTGCCTGCAGCAACCGGTCGAGTGTTCCGGGAGATATTATCCCAATGGATTCCATGACGCTGATCATGAAAGATATCATTATTGCCAATGAATATTCACTGGCCAGTTTTCCGAAGGATTCAACAAAAAAAGATAAAATACTGGCTAACCAACAGCTGTTGGACGGAGTTTTCAAAATCCATCATGTTACGAGAGAAATATTTGAGAACAGCTATCAGTTCTACGAGTCGAGACCCGACATGAACAAAACGATTTTTGACAGTCTTTCGGCGTATGCCAACCGGCATAAAACAGAACTGTATCGTCCGTTGAAAATACAAAAACCCGTTTCGCCTGCTGCCAAATAAGACGCATCATTTCATAACTTCACGATATGAATAAAGTATTTCCGAATGCCCTGGATGCCGTAAGGGACATTTCCGATGGTTCCACTATCATGCTCGGCGGATTTGGTTTATGCGGCATACCGGAGAACAGCATACAGGCGCTTGTAAAAACCGGCGTAAAGAATCTGACCTGTATTTCAAATAATGCGGGCGTAGATCAATTTGGACTGGGATTTTTGCTGAAAACAAGGCAGATAAAAAAAATGATCAGTTCTTATGTAGGAGAGAATGCAGAATTTGAAAGGCAATTATTGCAGGGCGAACTGGAAGTGGACCTTGTTCCACAGGGTACCCTGGCCACCCGTATACAGATGGCTGCTGTAGGCATTCCGGCATTTTATACACCGGCCGGTTACGGCACAGAGATCGCGATTGGAAAAGAGACACGTGAATTCAATCATAAGATGTACCTGATGGAGTATGCATTGCATGCTGATTTTGCGATTGTAAAAGCCTGGAAAGGGGACCGTTTCGGAAACCTTTTATTCCGGAAAACAA
>Ga0206851_1188_pt1 | contig 15564 bp, 9 predicted proteins | sample Alteio_BWOrgCont_13_FD_152904 | JGI IMG/M metagenome (GOLD analysis project Ga0206851, IMG submission 152904) | Enriched cells from forest soil in Barre Woods Harvard Forest LTER site, Petersham, Massachusetts, United States -... | ecosystem: Environmental > Terrestrial > Soil > Temperate forest > O... | reverse complement strand
CGAGGTGCTCGAGGCTTTTGTCCGTCATGTCCGTGAAGTGAACCTGGAGGGTGCGCATTATATGCGGACGGTGCAATTTGACAACAAAAAGGCGGTCGCCGCGCGCCTCGCTGTGTTGGCGGGTTGTTCCGTCGACGAGTTGGTGATCACGCGCAATACGACGGAGTCGCTCGATCTGATCATCGGCGGTTATCCCTGGGCGGCCGGTGATGAGGCGATCATGGCTTTGCAGGACTATGGGTCGATGCAACAGATGTTCCGGCAGGTGGAAAAGCGATATGGGGTGAAGTGTGTGATGATGTCGGTGCCGAATCACCCTGCCTCCGATGAGGAGGTGGTTGAGGTGTACGCCCGCGCCATCACATCGCGGACGCGGCTGCTGATGGTGAGCCATATGATCAATATCACGGGGCAGATCCTGCCGGTGCGGAAGATCTGCGATATGGCGCATGCCCGCGGGGTGGAGGTGATGGTGGATGGGGCGCATACATTTGCACAGGTGCGGCATTCCATTCCGGATTTGGGGTGTGATTATTATGGGACGAGTTTGCATAAGTGGTTGAGTGCGCCGCTGGGTGCGGGAGTGCTGTATGTCGCCGGCCACGTCCGGACGCCCATCTGGCCGCTGCTCGCGGAGCCGGATGATGCGGCGGTGGGCATTGCGCGGCTGAACCATACGGGTACCGCGCCGGTGCATACGGATCTGGCGATCGGCGATGCGCTGGACTATTATACTGCGCTCGGGCCGGAGCGGAAGGAAGCCCGGCTGAGGTATCTTCAGCAATATTGGACGTCGAAGGTGCGGGGGATGGCGCATGTCGTGGTGAATACGCCGGTCGAGGCGTCGCGCACCTGTGCGATCGGGAATGTCGGGATCAAGGGGATGACTGCGGCGGAGATGGCGGATAGGCTGATGAAGGAGCATAAGATCTATACGGTGGCGATTGACGCGCCGGAGGCGGGGGTGGTGGGGTGCAGGGTGACGCCGAATGTGTTTACCAGTCTGGAGGAGCTGGATAGGCTGGTGGAGGCGGTGAGGGGGATGGGGTAGGGAAAATTTTACGCGCTGGTCAGCCGCTGTTGCTGTTCAATTTGTAATCTCGGCTGTCGAAGGATAGAGATCCTTTCGGTATGCCAAGAGGTGGCTTATGGCCATATCAATATGTTCGTTGGAAAACATTTTGCGCTTTCTCTCTGACCATAATTGCTCTGTAATGATTTTTGCATCAAATGTGTTATTCTCCTTGATAAGGTAATCGATAGTCGCGAGGAGCTCCAAACCATAAGGCGACTCAAAACCGGTGATCAATTCTGCAACTTTGCTAAGCCGATTTCTTTCTTCCACGCTCAATTCATTCATTATGAACTGCTGGATCGCAGGAGCCTTATCCACCATCAACTCCAAGGGCTCAAAAGGTCTGGCATCCTTTTGCTCGTAGCCCTTAAGGTAATATCCATTTACCTCATAAAGGATATGCCGGACCTGGCCTGAATATGGGCCGTAAAAGCCCTTTTGGAATTCCAATTTCATTTGCCTTTCGCCAAACCGTTGCAGGAAATAACTCAGTTTCTCCGCTGCAAATTCGCTCGTGAATTCTCCAAGGGCACGATAATTATACAACAGCTGCAGAAGCATTGCTCGTGCTGGGGTGAGACTCGCTGCAGATGGATTTTCTTTTTTTTTCAATAACTCCTGTATGTTGGCATTTGGTTCGAATATGAGCACGTCCATATCGAGGTCTTCCATTTCCTTCTCTATTAACAGGCGCACCTGGACCCAATCTAACCCCCCGTTACCGCAGCCCAGGGGCGGTAAAGCAATCGATTTGATATTTTTTTCCCGGATTTGTGCTTTGAGGTCCTGCAATCCTGAAGAAATCCACTCCAATTTGGATGGATATCTCCAGTGACCTTTGGTAGGAAAGTTGACGACATATTTGACTGATCCAATAGGATTTACGGGAACAATCAACACTTTGCCCAAATGGAATGAGCCGCTTCTTACCGCATCAAGATAGACTTTGAAATTATCCGGAAAGGCATTCTTGAATTGGATGGCGACACCTTTTCCCATGACACCAACGGTATTCACGGTATTCACAAGCGCTTCAACGGGAGCATCTAATAAGTTGCCTGTTTTATAGGTGATCATAATAGAGTTTTTGAGGACTTATTCGCACCGGAATAGTTAGCTGATTAGCGCTAATCAAAGATATCACTTTTTGCTCAACAATTTTGTTATAAACTCCAATATGTTTGATGCAAGAAAGGGGAACATGCTCTTTCACAAAAAATTCAGCCTGCTTCTTTTCTTTTCTCCTAAGGTCCGTTTGGTCGCTTTTCCAATTGGTTGCATAGATGGCGTTCCAATCCAATTTTTGAAGGTCCTGATCATCCGTATAGGATGTGCTTGTTCTACTGCGCCCGTGACCATCAGTAAAAAAATATTTCAGCCCCGCTGACTTGATTTGATCGATCGAACTAATATAATAGATAATATTGTCTTGCGGGTGTTTTTCAATATCCTCCCAACCTGAGGCAATCTGATAAAGCATAGGTGACCGGGGTCCTAAATAAAAGGGTATATAGTCGGCCAACGTCCCACCGGGAGGGATCGGCGCTGCAATGTCCTTTCGACATGTTATAAGAGTGCTGTCACCAATTTGCAAGTAATCGGGATTGGCCTTGGGCGAGTTTGCAGTATGAAGACCATGCAGCAGATCATGCTCAAGATTCGCTATATGTGTGATCCGATAAAGCCATATTTGAGCAGGCATTTTCATCCGCCACGCTGCTTTAATGTGGACAAATATAGTCAACAAAATTGTGAATTTGCTAACTTTATTAGTTAGTCATATTTTGGGTCTGGTTCCCTTATGTTAGGAGAAAAAGCAATCTCCATATTTCTCAGGCGGTATGCAAACTTCAGTTGGTCTTCAGGCGTTACTTTTGGTTGAAACATATCCGGTTTTGGTAATTGCGGGGCATATTTCTTTAGGAGTAGTTGTTTCAGGTCCGAAGTACTTTTAAGCGTTTTGTCTTTCAAAATATGTAGAATTTCAAGACCAGCCTGTGGTAATGCAACAGTGATCATGGAAAACCGGTGACAATCGAATGGGTCGCTCTCTGAACACATGAGCGCGATCGTGTATCCTTTGTCGATTCCCAGCCACAGTCTGTCTACTCCATTCTTGAAATTTCAGGACTTTCTGACTTTTGCAAAATCTACCTTGCCTTTCTCATCCAGCAGATCGGGGTCACTATGTCTTGTATCGACCCCTTATAACCTGGACAGTTTTCTAAAGGTAGTTTAGTAGTTTTTCATTTTCAAAAGGGACCGGATTAATATTTTGGAACACGTGGTTCGGAGATTGCCTTTGGAGTGCGCCGTGGCGTCTTTTTTCGTTGTACCACTCGTAATAGCGATCGAGGACCATTTGAGCGTGATAGATCGAATCAAATTCGTAGCGGTCGATCACCTCTCGTTGAAGGTTGGAGTGGAACGCTTCGATATACGCGTTGTCCTCCGGCGTACCCACATGCGAGAACTCCTGAAGGACGCCCTTATCTTTCAGATACGCTCGCACGGCCTGGGCGATGAACTGCGCGCCATTGTCGTTGCGGATGGACATCCCTTCGGCCCGGTATTCCAGCAGCATCAGCGATAACATCACCAGGACGTCACCTTTTCGGATGTGGCTGCGCAGTTGGTAGATGAGCACCTTTCTGCTGTAAATGTCGATCACCGTCAGCAGGAGTACGTTTCTGCCGGTCCCGTGGATGTGGACATACTTAATATCCATCGCCAGGTACGGCAAGGGCCGCTCCGGCTTCAGGCTTCGGAACCGGATAAAATTCCGCTTAAACGGTAGGGGCCTGATCCGGGCGCCGTACAGCAATCTGGCTTCTTTCATGAGGCGGTACACTTTTTTGTGATTGATAATCCATCCCAGTTCCCGGAGTTCGGCCGTCATGTTCTTGTAGCCGTAACAGCAGAACTCCTGCCGCAGGACCACTTCCATTTGCACAACGACGACCTTGTTGTCCATCCTTTCGCCCTGGACCGTCAGACTGTGCGTGCTGGGCTTTATGCCCTTTCTGCCACCGGAGCGCTTGTAATAAAAACTGCTGGGCGCCAATTCAGCCCATTTTAACAGACTTCGAACTGGTACGCTCCGAAGGGCGTAGACTTTCACGAGCCCTTGAGCCTCCGCTCGTAGGCCTCGTTTTTTTTTAATAACTCGGTTTTGAATTCGAGCTCAAGTGCCTGGTTGCCGATGATCTTCTTCAGCCGGGCGTTTTCCTCTTGCAAGGCTTTCAGCTCCGGATCCACCTTACGATACTGGGGCTTCAAGGAGGCAGAGCCTCCCTGGTCAAACTGGTGCTTCCACCGAAGAAAAACAGAATGGGAAAGATTGTGCTTGCGGAGAGTCTGAGTGACCCCATGCTGATCTGCTTCCTGGATGATTTGAAGCTTTTGCTCCACCGAGAAACTTCTGCGCTTTGCCATAATACCCTAAATTTAAATGACTAAATTGATTTAATAATTTAGTCCAGCCTTTTAGGGGGTCAGTACACTAGGCAATTAATATTATATTCCTGGAGAAGGCTAAGGAAGTAATTGAGCGGGTGAGTGGAATGGCCTACCGTATAAATGATGGGTTTGTCCATTGCACAATTTACTACTTTATTTAGTTATGATCGATTTTTGGTAATCCCTGCTATTTCATGATATTAAGTGATACGATTGCCTTAAAACTGCTTGTTTTAGTTACTTGATCGTGCGGAATCAAAACATATTTCCAGGGCTTTCCTCCATATTTTACTGTGTATTCCGATGCATAGTTACAGTATTTTACAGCAGCTTGTGCTTTAGCCTGTATTTCTGTGACATCTACGGCATTAGCTGCTTTAGTTTCAATCATATAAATACAATCTTCCATTTCTGCAATAAAATCCGGTTCGTAGATCCTATTATTGTGTTGCCAATAAATACGGAATTGGTTTGGCGCCGGTCTTAGCCATTTTGTTACCACTTTATCATTCTCTAATATGAATGAAAAAGTTTGTTCCGTCCGGCTATCAAACTTGTATTCTAAGTGGCAACTTTTTTGAAAGCCCCTGAAAACGAATTTGGGGACTTGGACAGCCGGGAAACTATCATCCCAGTAATCTTTCCTTCTTACATCGGTGAGGGTGGTAAAATTCCAATTCTCTATGTTAGTGAATGGTCTTACATTGGGTTTGATATATTGGGGCTCATGCAGATGAAAATGCTCCATCATTTGATTATAAACCCGTTTCGCAATCAAACTTCTCCACTGGAACATAAGCTTCCGAATATCCTCTCCATCTTTTACATTACTTTCTAATTTGGCAACTGCTTGCATTGCCAACTTGTGCAATAAGTCAGCGTTTGCGTCATAGTCTATTTCTGAAAAGTTGAGTAGCTCCGCAATGAGCAATTTACTCGGACTTCCAAAATTTACCCCGCTTATTACTTCAATAATATCATAACTTTTGTCTTTTAATCCTATTCTAACTATTTCATCGTTTAGTTGCTCATAAGAGAAGGTATTCATATCCAAATCAAAATCATCAAAACTGGCCGTTGCCTCACCTTGTACCAAGTCCATTCTTGGTATTTCAATAACATTCTTCTTATAATCAGATACAAATATTTCATATATCGTGTCCGCCTCTTTAGCAATGCTTTCGGCCATAAGATTTTCGTGCTCATAGCTCAATTCATTCCTTACTACTGCCATCACTTGCTCTTTAACTTCTGGTTTATTCAGATCATCAACTTTTTTTACTAATGAATTATTGTTGAAATTTGGGATAATGGTCGTTAGCATTTTTTTTGCATCAATTTGATTTTGACGTTGTTGCTTTTCTTCGGCATCTACTATTTTATTTATTGCTTCTTGTTCCTTTTGTAAATTTTGGATAATAACGTTTGGTACTGTCACTACTTCAACCCTTTCCTTTAATTGGATTTCATCAATTTCTACAAACTTTAGCTTGTTTAGAATTGAATTGGGATCTTGCGCTGCAGCAATTACCCGGTTAAAATTATCATGGGCAACAACAGTGAGTTTGTCCACTTTTTCATTGCCTGTCCTTTCGCCACTGAATGGCAAGCGCAATCCTCTACCAATGGTTTGTTCTACCAAAACAGGTGCATTGGCAGCTCGAAGTGGGACAATGGTATAGAGGTTTGATACGTCCCATCCTTCTTTAAGCATGTTTACATGAATGACAATCTCAATTTCATTAGTGTCCTTTTCCAGTGAAATAAACTGTTGTTCTATGACTTCCACATTTCTGGTGGTGCTGTCTATTTGTAGTACTTTGTTTGCAAATGTCCCTTCATAAAAGTCTTCCGATGTTATCAGTTCATATACTGATTTAGCATGCATAGTATCCCGGCATACAACCAATATAAAAGGCTTGATCACTTTTTTGCCTGTATTCAAAGCAAAGAGCTTTAGCTCCTGCTTGGTGTCCTCATGGATGCTTACCGCGTCTTCTAATTTTATTTTTTCTATTTCTTCTTCACTTCTTCCTTGTGGATTAAAATCTTTTCTTGTAGCAATGGTAGGGTTCTTAACATATAACCCATCAGTTAGCGCTTGGGCCAAGCTGTATTCATACACTACATTTCTGAATTGATTCCCACTTTCATCGATGGGCGTGGCAGTAAGTTCAATACCCAATATTGGTTTTAATTCATTAATGGCTTCCTTGCTTTTATCGGCATGGTATCGATGGGCCTCATCCATTAACATGACCAGGTCTTTCAGATTACTTAAATACTGCCAATAGCTTTGTCCTAAATATTCAGATAGTCGTTTTATTCTGGGAGCTAAATTTTTCCCATCTTCTTTGACGGGTTTTGTTTCTCTCGCGAATTTGGAAACGTTGAAGATGTTGATTCGGATTTCAGTTTCATTGAAAAGCGTGCCGCTCTGATTATAGTTATCACCGGTTATGATAACGGGTTTGTTATGTACAAAATCAGCAATTCCGTTAAATACGTACTTAGGGTTACCGCTGTTGCCAAAGTCTTCTATGAGTTTATTGTAAATGGTAAGGTTAGGAGCTAACACAAAAAAGTTTCGGATGCCCTTTTGAAGATACAAATATGCAATACACGCACCCATTAAACGGGTCTTGCCTACACCTGTTGCAATACTAAAACAAATTGATGGAAATGTTCTTTCAAAATCAGTACAAGTTGGGTAAAGTGCTCTTACCTTTTCGAGTTCAGTCTTCAAATTGACTTCCTTTGCCAATTCTATGTCATCTGCAAGGCGAGTTAATATGTTCAGAGCTTCCTGCAGGGGCTTGCGAAGTGAAAGGCGTTGCTTAATATTCTCTTCTACTTGATTCATTGAATTATATGGGTTCATTCGATTAGAAAAGTGATGGTTGGTTGTCATCCTCCCTCTTATTCTTTGATTTAGATTTTATTTTCTCTTTTGCATCTTCAATACTGTTTTCGTCTTTAGATTCATTTTCATCTGGGAGATTTACGATATTCAGGCTGTAATCATCCCTGCCAAATTCGCATCTTCCCAAAAGCATTTGGGGGATTTTTTTTATGGTAATATTGTCGTACCTGTTTTCGCAAGCTTTTGCAAAACTCTTACAGCAAATCAACAAGTTTTCACCAGACTGTAATTCTTCTTGCAACCTGTCTATAGTTTGTACTGTTATAAATTGGGTTGTAGTAAAGATGAAATCTTTTTCACTGCTAAAACCTTGTTTCCAGTAGTAGCTCTCATTTGGCGAATAACGAAAGCCTTCCTGTTTTGCCATGGCTGCAGCCAGCATATTGGCATTGTAGGTTGGGTTGATTACCTCATTTCCATATTTGTCCTTTTGTATCAATGAAGGGGCGAGGGTGTAGAATTTGAAGCCTCCGCCGCCGTTCCAATTTACGATGTTGCTTATTCCTCCATTATCTTCGCCGCTTACAACCTTTTTCAATCGTGGTAAGCAATGTGTAATTGCCTGTTCGCCAAATTCAATTCCAACCCACCTTCTGTTCATTTTTTGGGCTACTGCCGCCGTAGTTCCGCTGCCCAAAAAAGAATCTATAACGAAGTCATTTTCATTTGTTGCCAAATCAAGGCAGCGTTTCAACAGTCGTTCTGGTTTTTTCCCTTTTTTAAATTTAACCGCCCCTTCATTGGCAATGCCTTCCCATGATATATCAGACCAGATATTCGTCAGCAATTTTGTCGCCGTTAATTTGCCTTCTATTTCGGCAACATTTTTTTTGTAAAATGATAGTTGTTTGCCATTGATAACATACACTGTATCCAATCCACCTGACCTGTTCAATTTTAACAGCACATTTGGTTGTTTGAGCGATGCGTATTTCAAATCAACGGTCTCTTTACCTGCCCCCTCATCACTAATTTCGGTGTCCCGATATACGCAATCGGCATTTTCAAAAACGAAGGAATCTATGTCAGATTCAGTGTAATTGTATGAACATTTCTCTAATATATATATATAAACGGAATTCCGAAATGTATCAAACTCCGGGTCTTTCAACTTTCCAAATAAATAGTTTGTAATTTGGGGCAAATTAAAAAGGAAATGAAGAGGAAATATTTTGATTATTAGTTGTCGGAGTTCGGGCTTTGGGAGGGACCTCCCTTTTACGAAAATATCATTTAGGAATTGTTCGATTAATGTCAACCTATCCTGATTGAAAGATTCCAAAAAAGCCAGTTTCAATGATACGAACTTCCATTTCTCTTCAATTGAGGATTTGTTAAAAATGAATTTATTATACGCTGTGTCTCTCTGAGATGGAACCCTCATACTTCTGCTTTCCCATGAAGATTTATTTTTAGCATACCATAAAATATATTCAGATGCTTTAAAGACACCTGGGTTTACAGTACTAAATGCAGATGGGGACCTTGCATCAACTGTAATTCTATTAATAAAATTATTTCTTCCAAAAACCTCATCCATCATCATTTTACAATAGTCCGATTCATTATCATCCAAATGAATGAATATTGAACCATCATCAGATAACAGCCTGTGTAGAATTTTAAGTCTTCTATACATTAAATCAAGCCAAATAGAATGTTCAACTCCATCTTCATAATGATCAAAAGCCGCCCCGGTATTGAACGGGGGATCAATTGCAACACATTTTATTCTGCCAGTGAAACCCTGCTCCAATGCTTTTAGCGCCAGAAGATTATCACCATGTATGAGCATATTTTCAGCCTTTGGGTCTCCGTAACTTTTGACTGGGTCTTCAATTAAGATTCGAGGTTCGAGGATAGGCTCATTTCCTTTGCCTATCCAGGTGAGTTCTAGTTTTTGTAATTCCTTTGCCATTGTTATTTCACTTTCCAGCGTATGGTGAATAATTCGGTTTCGAATGTATTTTGTTTTAATCGTTTTTCTACCTGGTCCAGCAAGTTGTCTTTCTTATGTTCAATATCATCTTCATTTTTATATTGGTTGTATCGGCTTTCTGCCAGTCTCTTTTCAAGGTCTTTAATAATGCGTTGCTCTTTTACCTTTAATTCAAGATTTAGCAGCTTTCTTGCTTCCGTTTTGCGAGTTTTTATTTCTTTATCCAGTTCCTTAATTTGAAGCTTGATGCTGTTTCGAACATCTTCGCTCCATTTTTCCAACTTGTCTACTTCTTCGTCAAAGAAGGAGTGATTTTGTCGAGCGTTATTCTCGCTTAGTGATACTTGTTGTGATTGAAAATGTATATTGAATTGATTTTGTACTTCGGCCGAAATGCTGTTCTCTGCAGTAACCATTTTGGCGGATAAGGAGAACAATCGCTGGCATTGCTCAGGTTCTAAGAGGTAGCCTTCGTCATCTATACCTGCGAAAAGTATGTGATCTTCAACTTCAAAACTTGAGATAGAAATTTCTTTTGCTTGCAACCATCCTCGTTTTCCTTTAAGGTTCTCCAGAACGGAAATCTTTTTATCGCTACCAGAAAGATCGAACTCTAATTCACTTAGCGAAAGGATTTCCTCTTTACATCGGACAATTACCTTTTGAGCCAATGGATGTCTAACACGGTAAAGGTTTTCATTATTGCCGTGCTGTTCAGAATCATGTTTTTCACCAATGTTCTTCTTTCCGACTTTGTAAGGCCCTTTGTGAATGTTTTCCCCTTCAAACGGATTTTGATTAAGGTAGAAACTATTTTCGGAATCGCTGAATGTCGCATATGGCTTCAAATAATATTTGGTGAGTAGCCATAGCCAGCTTTCAAACTTACTCAGGTAATCGCTGCTTTTCTGCAGATTGATTATTAACTTTTCATGGACTTCTTCATCAAAGTTCTCTAATAGCTTTTGCCTTGTTATATTTATGCCCATTTCTATTTCAGGTTCCATCTCTTTTTGCAAAATATCAAAAGCTAACTGTATGTCTTCGGTACTTCGACAGGTTTGGTAAATGTTGATAATTCTCTTTTCGAAATCAATTCCGCTCTCGATTGCACCCAGTACTTCATCACTTGCGCCGAATACACCGTTAAACAGTTTGAATTTTTCGTCTAAAAGTTGGTATACTCTTTGGTCAGCAGCATTCGAGTTGTTCAAAAAATTGACTACTACGACGTCGAATTTTTGTCCGTACCTATGACATCTTCCTATGCGCTGTTCGATTCGCTGTGGATTCCATGGCAAATCATAATTTACCAGCAGGGAACAGAATTGTAAGTTGATGCCTTCGGCAGCAGCTTCGGTTGCGATCATTATAGTGGCACTATCTCTAAAATAATCTACTAAAGCGGCCCTTTTGTCAGCAGTTCTTGAACCTGTAATTTTATCAGTTCCCTGATGAGCCTTAACCCATTCCTGGTAAATCTGAGTACTTTTGGGGTCGTTGTTGGTGCCGTTGAATAGTACTATTTCATCCTTATAACCTCTCATTTCGAGGACGCTTTTCAGGTATTCTTGCGTTCGGGTACTTTCGGTAAAGATTAGTGCCTTTTTATTGGCTTGTAGCTGCTGTAATTTTTCAAAACCTTTCTCTAGTGCAGTAATCAGAACTTCCCCTTTCGAATTGGTTTGTATTGATTTGGCCAACGCTTTGAACTCATTGAGTGCCTCAATCTCCTTTCTTATCTCGCCAATTTCATCCGAGGTATAAGATCTTTCTTCCACCACAGTCTCTTCCTCATCATCAGTTTCCCATTCGTCTAGTTGGTCGTCAAATGTTTCGTAATGGCTGGCAAAGATGTCGTCAACATATAATGCGGTTGTTTGCTGTTTAGTAATTGTTGCCGCTAATTTGTCGGCTAATCCTTGAAGGGTGCCCGATATGGCATAAGTGGATGAGGCCAATAACTTCCGAAGGATCAAAGTCATTAAAGTTCTTTGGCCGGGTGGTAAAGCATATAGATTGGGGCGTTGCAGATAATCGGAAACTAGATCATATAATTTCTGTTCATCTTCGCGAGGTGTGAATTCTTGCAATATGCATGTTCTTTTTGTGTAGTTTATATATTGTTCAACTTGTCTTCTAAGCGTTCTTTTACAAATCGGCTCTAATCTCCTTTTCAGTTCTTCAAAAGTATGCTCATTTGCTTGTTTTGTGAATTGAGTTCTGAAACTTTTTAAGTCGCCAAAGGTAAATTCATCAATAATACTTATCAGGCCATATAATTCCAGTAATGAGTTCTGCAAAGGGGTAGCTGTAAGCAGAACCTTAGGTGTATGGGCCAGCGCGTCTTTAATGGACTTGGCAATTTTGTTGGATGTCTTGTAGACATTGCGCAGACGATGCGCTTCGTCAATGACGACTAAATGCCAGTCAATTTTACTAACGTAAATGGCTTTACTTCTTACAAATTGGTAAGAACAGATGACAATATTTTCGTTTTGTTCAAAAGGATTGAAATTTCCTTTTTGCAATTCTTCGTTGAAAGACCTTGCTTCTAGTATTACTGACGGCAAAAAGAATTTATCCGCGATTTCCTGATTCCATTGTTTACGCAAATTTGCGGGTACGACAACTAGTATTTTACGTTTTCTTTCAGCCCATTTTTGGGAAATGACTATACCGGCTTCGATGGTTTTCCCTAAGCCAACTTCATCTGCTAATAGCGCACCCTTGGAAAGGGGAGAATGAAATGCAAATAAGGCTGCGTCTACCTGGTGAGGGTTTAGATCCACCTGAGCATCCGAAATGGCTGCCACGAACTTTTGTATGCTATTTGAGGAATAGCGTTTGGTTAACTCATGGGCAAAATATTTAGCATGATAAGGAGTTGTGATCATATTGCATTGACAACTAATATATTATAAATCACTGATAAAGGGATACTAAATGACACTTTGGACAAATTATTACAAATGCTTCATAAAAAGACATTTTAAAAAACCAAATTTGTAGATTCGGCTCCGGTTTACATGCCATTCTAGGTGGCCCGGGCGGATTTTGGCGGGCTGCATCTTCCGCTATCTTTTAAAGCATGGAAATGCGGAGCAATAGCCAGCGATCGGAGTGAAGTTAGCTTTTCATCGCCTCCAATTCCGCCTGTATCTGCAACAACCGTTTCATCCCGATCATCGGTTTCTCGGGCAATTCCGGCAGCATCTCCCCAATCAGCCTTTCCAGCGCCTCATTATGTACAGCCGAAACTTTGAATAGCCTCAAGCTCATGAGATCCGTCAGCCGCTTAAGCGGAGCGTATTCCGCCTTTTCCAGCTTCCCGAGGATCCGGCCTAGTTCACGATTGTCCATCGCCACCGCGGACACCGCGCGCAGCCAGGTCTCGGCGGCGAGGGAAGAGAGTGTTTTATCGGCATTAACCAGGCAGCAGCCGAGGAAGAGCAGAGACATCGTATCCGGGCGGCGCCAGATCTCGAAGAGGAACTGCGCGGTGGCGGTGGCCATTTTGCGATCGGGCTCCTCGAGGAATTTGGATTCTTTGAGGCAGTGGTTGATGACGTCGATCAGGATCGGTTCGGGATGATTGGGCGTCAGGGAAAGGATGCGGCGGATATCCATGGATTCCGCAGCTACATATTCGGCGCTGAATCGGAGGAAGTCATACAGCATCGGTTCTTTTTCGGCCGGCCGGTCCAACCAGCGGGAAAGAAAGCCTTTCTTGCCGGTATCGTTTGGCGTCACCTCTTGTCGGACGGCCCGCAGGACGATATTGTGTGCGGTCTGCTCGACCATTTTCCCGTGTACGCTGCTATAAGTGTTATAAGTGAAGGATTCTTTGGCCACACTCCAGGTTGATTGGGCAGCGGGCCGGTCGCTACGGGATAGGGCGGCGACGAGCCACGCAGGGGACGTGCCGGGGCGTTCACGGGGTGGGACCTTATCATAAAACAGGTATTCCAGGATACGCCTGGGCTCCCCGGAAAGTCGATCCAGGTCGGGTAGCGCGGTCGGAAGATAGCAACGAGCGAGCGCGATCTCCCAGTCGATGCCCGACGGAGCCCTGGAGTCGGCCTGCCAGTCGGCCAGACGATCCACGAGCACCTCCGGGGCGATCCAGCCGGGCTCATGCGTCGGGGTTGACAGGGCAGGAATCCGGTTGCCGGCATGGATCCTTCTCAACATCTCCAACAGCCAGGTTTGAAAGGGCAGATAAAACTCCCGCTTTTCCTTTGGCTTCCAGATGGCGGTATAGGAACCGGCCGCGGGCGTTTTGCGGTAGGAGGCTCGCTTCCCGTCCTTCATCGAGTCGGCGCTGCGGATAATCTTGTCGATGCCGGCGGCGGCGCCCGGATTGCGGTCGATCAGCCAGTTGCCAAAATCTATAAAAAAAAGCGCCAGCAACCAATCCAGGTGCCCGAGTTCGGCACGAAACCCTCCCTCAAGTACGCCGATAGCACGCTGGAACGCGGGTTCCAAGCGGGTGAGATTCGCCCGTTGCAGCTCCGGCGCAAACCTCACCAGCGCGGCGGGCAGCAAGTCGAAATGCCAGGGTTTGTTATTGTCAAAAGCCTGGCTAGCGAGAAAGATAAGATCGTCAATCGTCGCGGGGAATGCGATAGGAATGGATGCCGCCTCCGCTTGGGTGCTATCCGCTTCGGGGCTCTTCACTTCAGAGTTCTTGTCGAGAAAGGCGTCCAGGGATTTTCGCGGCGCGGACAGCAGGTTGTCCCGGACGTTGAACAGCTCGTTTCGCAAGGTTGGATCCGTCGGATCGCCCACGTTGACGATCAGCCGGGCCGCCCTGTTTTGCAGCTCATCGACCGGATGGAGGAAGACCGTGACCGTGAGCAGGGCGATGCGGGACCGGAGCGCAGGGAAAGCCTTGCCGAGATCTTCGAGCAGGCCCAGGGTAGCCGTGACGATCGATTTCGTATCGGACGCAAGCAGCAGCGGCGCTGCATCCAGCAGGCCTTCTGCGTTAAAACCGGGTTCGCGCACGATCTTCTTCAGCGCCCGGAGGGCCGCATTTACTGGTTTAGTCGCCGGGGCGCTAAGTACGATGAATAACTCGCGCTGCATCGCCATCAGCTCGGCGGGAGCAGGCTCCAGCGTTTCAAAGAGCCCGGCAAACCAGCCGGATAACGATTGATTGAAATTGCGATGACCCGCGAGCAATGATTCGCGCAAAAGGCGGTCGCGGTCGATCAGCCCGCGGCTGCTAAAGTCTTTGAAAAGCGGCTCCCAGCCAACCTCTCCCCGGGAAAGTTCACCCCGGAAACCCTGGTATCGGCCTACGGAGGATAGATGGGTTTCAAACTGGAACAGATACCAGACATGTTCTGCCAGGGTCACGGGCCGTCGCAGGAGACGCTCCGGCCGGTATTCCCACTTGTTCTGCGGCAGATGGGTCAAAATCGCATCCGGCAGCGCCCGGGCGATGAGCGCCGGTTCTGGACGCAGAAAACCGCGTTCGGTCAGCTCCATCAACCACGCGTATCCCGGCAGCCAGAAACTTGACGGATCCGCAAATGAATTCATATAATCGCTGAACCAGGAAGGGCAATACCAGTCCAGCACCTTATCGGCCCATTCCTTAATCAGCATCCGGGTGGGTGCACCGTTCCGTTCGTAGTCCGTCCGGTTAAAACAGACGAAGGCGACGAGCTGAGCAAGGTGCCTTAGCTTTTCGGGTTTCGCCGGCCCGTACGATCCGCCTTCGTTGACATAGGCATGCGCTTCCTTCACTGCTTTCTTGAGGCCCGGCGTCAGCTTCTTCTTCTCTTCCGGTGTCAGCGTCTTCAGCAGCTCAATCAATCCGGCCTCATCCATCTTTTCCAGCAATCCTAAAATTTCTTCGATCATAGGTCAAGGTTAGCGGTTTAGTTTCTTTTTTACCGCGAGTACGTGTTTGCAGGGCCCGCGTTCGCCCTGATGACGGCTAAACCACGTGCAGGTACAGCGCTGCTGGTCGCCGTCGATGATCACGGTATGGTCAACGCCGCTTCCGGCTACCCTCGCTTCGACGCGGTCACCCGCCGTAAAGAGAATGTCTACCTTGTCTTCAGCCAACAGCTGCTCGGCGGCCTTCAAACGGGGGTTGAGACTCAGGATACGGCTAAGTTTGAAAGGCAGACGGCGGTAGAAGAACTGGTTGTC
>Ga0206851_1187_pt1 | contig 15595 bp, 10 predicted proteins | sample Alteio_BWOrgCont_13_FD_152904 | JGI IMG/M metagenome (GOLD analysis project Ga0206851, IMG submission 152904) | Enriched cells from forest soil in Barre Woods Harvard Forest LTER site, Petersham, Massachusetts, United States -... | ecosystem: Environmental > Terrestrial > Soil > Temperate forest >... | reverse complement strand
TGAGCGTTAGCTTCGTGATTTCCGGCCAAATGCCGAGCCGGCCTGAAAAAGCGAGAAAGCCAAATCCCCGGTTCACATAGAGATAGCGGTCTTTTTCATTGGCAATACCTGCCCAGTCGAGATAACGTCCCTGCACCGGACTCCATCGCAGTTTGTCAGACTCAACGCCAAACTGGGAGCCGTGGGTATGTCCCGATAATGTAAGATGAATCGTTGTTGGATGATATCGTATTTTCTCTTCCCAGTGTGTGGGATCGTGTGATAATAAAATTTTAAATGCATGCGGGTCCACTCCTTCCAGTGCCTGATCGATATCTCCCCGCTGAATGAATCCGCGTCCCCAGTTCTCGACTCCGATCAGCGCCAGTTGATCCGGTCCTTTACGGATAACCGTATTTTCGTTTAGCATTAACCGGTAGCCCAGCGTTTGATGATGTTGTTTGAGTTTTTCAAAGTTGGCTTCTTTTTGCTCCGGATCATCCCACTGCGCATAGTCGCCATAATCATGATTGCCGAGAATGGAAAATTGTCCATAAGGGGCTTTGAGCTGGCTGAACAGCGAAATATAGGGCTCCACCTCCCATGCCATATTGTTTACCAGGTCACCGGTAAATACAAACAGATCACTTTTCAGTGCCTTTGCGATTTCAATACCACGCGTTACTGCTGACATATTATCAAAACTCCCTGAATGAAAATCTGATATTTGTGTAATGGTAAAACCATCAAAGGATGCCGGCAGGTCTTCAAAATGCAATGTGACTTCATGCACGCGATAGTCATATTTCCCCCTGAACATGGCATAAAAAAATCCTGTAAATGGAACAGCCGCGAGCAGGATGCCGGCTTCAGCAATGAACCGGCGACGCGAAGGAAAAAATGGTTCACCGGATGCAGCTTCTGGTTTTACAAGTCTGCGACCAATCCCCCAAAAAAATCGCACGATATCACCAATCAGGAGTACGATCACGAAAAACAATTTGGTGATCAGAAAAGTCAGAAACAATGTCAGCGACCATTCCTGAAAACGGGAAAGATAGGGAGGAGAAAAAGTGACAGCAGCCAGAAATAAAATAGTGACGCCAATAAAAAGCACCAGATAACTGCGTTTAGCTATTTTTTGACGGCGAACTGATTTCCATCCCTTAACCCATGTCTTTACTCCCTGATAAGCATAGATATCCAGAAGAAGGCTGATCAGACTGATCCAGTATAGCATCCTTAAAAACCCGCCATGGTGCATATTACTCTTTTAACGTAATGTAATAAAGCCCGGTTAACGCGCAGTACACAAAGAAAAATTTAACTTTCCGGCGCATGAAACCTGCAGTCCATCACGCCGTTTATCTCCGTCCGTTGAATATAATATTTTTCCTGGCGCTGCTGATATTTATTGTGATCGCTGTATCCGTATCGGTTTATCCGGAAAATAGTTTTGACAGGTTTATACGGACGCAAACACATCCCCTGGCGGATCAGGACCGGTTGCCATTTTGGATCCGCCTGACTTTTTTCGGATCCTTTGAATTTTTATTTCCTGCTTACGTTATTTTTATTTTGATTGTTATATGGCAACGCAAAGTGCGTTTTGGTCTCAGTATCGCCGGAGTGGCCATCGGCGGTTTTTTATCCGTGCAACTATTGAAACAACTATTTCAGCGACACCGCCCGCCCACACCGCTGATACCAAATGTAATTGACTACAGTTTTCCCAGCGGGCACAGCACTTCTTCGCTCATCTTTTGCGCCGTACTTTCTTACACCCTCTGGCATAGTAATGTTCCGCGACCCCTTCGTATCGCTGGTATGGGTTTATTAATTCTTCTGACAGTATCCATCGGACTCAGCAGAATTGTACTCGCCCTCCATTATCCGACAGATGTTATGGCAGGCTTTTGTATCGGGACGCTCTGGTCGATCGTCTGGTATCGGTATGTTCAAAACAAAATATGATTCAATTTTCAAAAACATGATCGTCCCAACAGAAATACGCTGTATAGGGAGGAAGCAATTTATTTACCGGGCGAACAGGATGGGATTCAGTATATTCACTGGCACTCTTCCTCAAACAAAAAATAATCAACCCACATACTATGCGAATCCTGAGACGGGTCATTTTATTCCTGCCTTTTTATATGATCATAACCGCCTCAAAAGACAATCATACAGAAATCAATATTAAATATAAAATGAACCCATCCATAAAAACCGAAGAAGTAACCTATCATTCCGGCGATAAAATATGCAAAGGTTTTGTGGCCTATGACGAAAACATAAAAGGTAAACGGCCGGTCGTGATTATTGTACACGAATGGTGGGGTTTGAACGATTACGCTCGTTCACGCGCACGTAAAATAGCAGCCCTGGGATATTTTGCCTTTGTTGCAGATCTTTTTGGCAATGGACAGATTGCTAAAAATCCGGATGAAGCGAGAGCCTTTACCAAACCTTATTATACACATCCTGAAAATGCATTGCAACCCATGGAGGATGCTATGAAGAAGGCCGCGGAATTTCATCAGGCAGATATCTCTGAAACATGTGCCATGGGTTATTGTTTTGGTGGTTTCATCGTTGTGAATGCCGCAAAAGAAGGCGCGCCTTTAAAAGGTGTTGTAAGTTTTCATGGAAGACTCGTAGGTGTCGGATTTCAAAAAAATCTTCTTCAGGCAAAGATTTTAATTTGTCAGGGCGGAGATGATGAGTATGCCCCGTTAGCAGATCAGCTGGCGTTTAAGAAAAGTATGGATTCAATCGGGGCAGACTATATATTTATCAGCTATCCGGGCGCCAAACACGCCTACACCAATCCGGAGTCAACAGAATTGGGAAGGAAATTCAATATGCCCATGGCATATAATGCCGCCGCGGATTCTGCTTCCTGGAAAGATATGCAGTCTTTTTTTCTGACACAGTTTAAGTAAAAACCTTTAGGCTGTTCCGGTGATATTTTTTTTGATTTTGCTATCCGTAAAAAAAGATTAAATTCATAAAAGAAATCCTCCTCCACTTTTTTTTCATCTTATAACCTTTAGCTATGCAAAAAAATCTACTCATTTTTTTTTGTTGTATTTTATCATGCACTGTAATGGCACAGAAGCAGGTGCCGGGTAATCCAAAACTCAGTGCTCCGGCAGCAACCACCTTACAGGTTGACAAATCCCCCACCAAGCTGAGCCCGGCGCTGAAAAACCTGGCAGCCCAAAACAATGGTGCGCAGGTTCAGAGTTTTAGCATACAGGCCAAACCCATCCCCGCAAACAGCGGAATGGACAAATACATTCAATACCATAAAGGCGGTGTGGTAGTAGATATCTCCGTAAAAGGAAGTATGAGTGCCGCCAAAGCCGATCTGCAAAAAAATGGTTTTCAGGTAACCGGTGTGTACGGACATGTCATCTCCGGCATCATGCCGCTATCTTCCCTGGGCAGTCTGGAAAATCTGGAGTCCATTCAATATGCGAAACCTGCATTTAAACCGGTTCGCCCGCTCAAAATGACCAACAAGGGTTACGGAAAAAAATCAGGTAATAAAATAGTTCCGGTGATCAGCCAGGGAGATACGGCACAGCGTTCTGTGATCGCAAGAAATAAATATCATGTGAATGGTACAGGGGTGAAAGTGGGTGTACTGTCAGACAGTTATGATAATCTGGGTACAGCAAAAAAAGGCGTTAAACAGGGAGAGCTGCCCGGCCCCGCAAATCCTTTTCATTTCAATAAACCCGTAGATGTATTGGAGGACCTGGACAGTGGCGGAACAGATGAAGGAAGGGCTCTGCTGGAGATCATTCATGATGTTGCTCCCGCTTCAGCACTTGCTTTTCATACAGCCTACCTGGGCGAAGCTGATTTTGCACAGGGTATTCAGGATCTTGCCGATAAAGGATGTCAGGTGATTGCTGACGACATCGCTTATCTGGATGAGCCGTTTTTTCAGGATGGCATCATTGCACAATCGGTCGACGTGTCCAAACAGAAAGGTGTTAGTTATTTCTCCTCCGCCGGGAATGATGGAGTGAATTCGTATGAACACCGTTACCAGGCTTCAGACGTTGAATTGCTGGGTCCTGGCAGCGGTACTGCCCATAATTTCAGTGCACCCGGTGATCCGCCCGTATATGCGCAACCGGTGTACATTCCTCCGGGTGGTTTGCTGGTGAGTTCATTTCAATGGGATGAATCCTCATTCTCAGCCAGTGGCGTGGGCTCAACCTCTGATCTGGATATTTATTTACTGGACAGAGGCGGAAATGTGGTCGCTGCCGGAGCAAGTGATAATATCGCCAGCGGAGATCCGATTGAGGTTTTTGGATACGAAAACGATGGCCAGGACTCTACATTTTTTATCGTCATCCTAAAATTTGCCGGCCCCGATCCGCATCATCTGAAATATATATTATTTGATGATGCACTGTTTTATGCTACGACACCGGCCATACCCGGTGTGCTGTCTGGAACCTGTTTCGGACATCCGAAAGCAGCAGGAGCCATCGCAACCGGAGCAACTTATTATCAGCAGACACCGGCCTATGGCGTTGATCCTGCGTTGATAGAATATTATTCTTCTTATGGAGGAGTCCCGAATTATTTTGACATCCAGGGAAATCGCATTCCACCCCTGATCCGTAAAAAACCGGATCTGACCGCTCCCGACGGAGTAAATACTTCTTTCTTCAATCCGTTTGATTATCCTGACGGTGCATTCGACGGCGATTCATATCCCAACTTCTTCGGCACTTCTGCTGCGGCACCTCATGCGGCCGGCGTAGCAGCTCTGATGATCGATGCACAGAAATTAAATACCATCACACCGGATCAGATAAAGGGTGTTATGACTTCCAATACCTCGGATATGGACGATCCGTTAACCCCCGGCTTTGATAAAGGATTTGACGTGGCTTCCGGTTATGGACTGATAGAGGCGGATAAGGCAGTCGGTGCAGTAAAATTTCCAAATCTGTATATTAAAAATCTGAAGCTGACAGCCGCCTGTTCTGATGATCCGAATTTCATCAGAAACTGGACTGTCCTGAACCCAAATCCTTTTGCAGTGGAAGTTGAATGGCTTCTTCCGGGAACAGACCTGAAAGGTGATTTTTTTGCTCCTCCGGGTGATACGACTTTTTCTACTAATATTTCGTCTTGCAGAAATTTTTCGACAGCCAGTGTTGCAGTCATAAATTGGGAAGATAATTTCGGATATACAAGAACCGATGCGGAATTCAGCTGTAACACGAGGTGCGGAAAAGAATCAATTTCTTCCACAACAGGTGATGCATTGCAGACGTATCAGGAAATTTCAAAAAGAGGGAACGTTGCGTCCGTTTATCCCAACCCCGCAACAGATAAATTCAATGTCTACTATTCATTTGAAAGTGACGACCCTGCTTCCATTGAACTCTACTCACAGGATGGAAAACTTTTATTCAGTAAAACAAATATACAGTCGAATGGACAGGTAACTATTCCCGCTTCCGGCTATAACGCAGGTGTTTATATTGTTAAACTGAAACAGGGAACAAATTTGAAGACCTTTAAAGTACTAAAACAATAAATGGAATAGCCCTCGCATAATAGAATGCCTCTCAACGAAACCTGAGAGGCATTTTTCATTCATTTACCCACTTATCAAACGTTCTTCAACAGCCATAGTTCATTCGGCACGAAGGCTCTTCACGGGATTTGCAACAGCCGCGCGGATTGCCTGAAAACTGATTGTAAGCAGCGCGATCAGTAAAGCAAGTAATGTTGTTACGGCAAATACCTTCCAGCCTATATGTGTCCGGTAAGCAAAACTTTGCAGCCATTTGCTCATTATAAACCACGCAATCGGTGAAGCGATGATCACCGCAATGCCGATCAGTTTCAAAAAATCTTTTGACACCAGAGCAACGATACCCGTAACACTTGCACCCAGTATTTTACGCACACCAATTTCTTTTATACGTTGTTCCGCGCTGAATGTTGCAAGACCGAATAAACCCAAACAGGATATAAGAATTGCGGTAAATGTAAAATCCGCAACGATCTCAGACAGTTTGTTTTCAGCGTCATAATTTTTTTGAAAGTCTTTATTCAGAAAACTGTAATCAAAGGGTTCCGTTGCATTGAGTGTATGCCATACATTTTGAATACCCTGTACGGAAGCATTCATATTGCCTTGCTTTACATGAACGATCATGTAATTATACTGAGGTGGCTGATTCAACATAAAGCCATACGGACCAATGGGCACATGCAAATCTTCAAAGTGAAAATCTTTTACAACTCCGGTGATATTATAATTGTAGGTAACACCGTTAAAAGTGGAGTGAAGTTTCTGGTTTACTGCCCTTTCCGGATTTTTAAAACCTAACGTTTTTACAGCTGTTTCATTTATTATAATGGTTCCCGATGTATCGGTTGCAAAATATTCATCGGAAAATATCCTTCCTGCAACCGGCTTTATGTCTAATGTTTGCAGGTAACGGGTGTCGATATAGTTCATCTTGATGTCCTTTGCGTCCTGCATGCTCCCACCGTCTTTATAGTATATATTGTCTGAATAATTGGCGATTCCGGGATAGAATAGTGATGCGCCGACATTGATTACATCAGCACGCTTCTGTAACTCATCTTTTATGGAGGCATATAAGGATTTGGCAGTTCCGCTGTGCAATGGAACGATAATCTGCTGATCTTTCGTAAAACCCAGATCCGCTGACCGCAGATATTTCATCTGGTTCGAAATCACAACAGATGCAATAATTAAAACGATCGAAATGATAAATTGAAAAACGACCAATCCCTTACGTAATGAAACTGCAGAAAGCGAATTGGAAAATCTGCCTTTTAAAACCCTGGCAGGGTTAAATGAGGATAAATAAAAAGCCGGATAACTTCCTGCGATGAGACCGGTAATAACAGATACTACTATAAATACAAGAATAAACAGTATGTTATTTGAAAAAGTGAATGAAAGGTGTTTGCCGGAGACATTATTAAAAACAGGCAATAAAAGTTCTGTTAACGCCACAGCAAATAAAAAAGCAAGTAAACTCATCAGAATGGCTTCGCAGAGAAATTGACCAATGAGTAATTTCCTTTCTGCCCCCAATACTTTTCTTACACCCACTTCCAGAGAGCGTTTTGCCGATTGCGCCGTTGCAAGATTCATAAAATTAATACATGCTATAAGCAGTGTAAACAGTGCAATGGAAGCAAGAATATAGAGGTATGTCGGACTTCCAACCTGAGTTATATTATTTTTTACCTCTTCATTTAAATGAATTTTCAGAATCGGAACTAAAAACTGTTTCTTATTGAAACCAACCGCCTGGAGTTTTTTCCCGGCATATCTTTCTATAAATGCAGGAAACTTTGCTTCAAGTCTTTTGGGATCGGCGCCTGGTTTGAGTTGCAGGTACGTATAATAAAGATTATTGGTGGCGAGATCCCCTTCCTGTTGTTTTATATAATCCGCTATTTTACCGCCCGCCATACTCATAAAAAACCTTGCATCTATATGTGAAGGTTTGTCGAATGGTTTAAAAACCCCGGTCACTAAAAAATCATGATCCCCATTGGTGCTGCTGCTTATATGAATTACCTTGTGTAACGCAGGCTGATTGCCGAAAATCTTCCTGGCTATTTCATCATTCAATACAATTGTATTCGGATTGCTTAAAGCTACAGACGGTTCACCTTCAATAAAATGATATGTGAACATTCTGAAAAAAGTAGAGTCAGCCAGAAAGCCCCTGGTCTCATAAAATGAATTCGATTCGCCGCTTTTTTCCCTGTATTGCAGTAGTGTTTTATCCTCCGAAAATAAAGGAGCAAGTCTGGCGGTTTGCTCGATTTCAGGGAACACATTTTTCATTGTTTCACCCATTCCCGCCGGCGTATTGGGTAATTTCATAAAGTTGCCCAGACCTATAAATTGAGTCCCAAGCTGGTATATTTTATCTGCATTTTTTTGATACGCATCATAACTTGTTTCATTCATTATATACAGCGTTATCAGCATGCAGCATGTTAAACCAACCGATAAACCGAGAATATTTATAAATGAGAATAATTTGCCTTTTTTTAAATTGCGCCAGGCGATACGGAGATAATTTTTAAACATAGCTGTAGATTTCTGATATAACCTTCTCAATGGTCATGCCAGCCGGGAAACTCCTGACGGATAAGGGTTTTACATAGAGTACCCCATGAAATACCGTTCGGAAATGAACAGTTGGGTGTATGTTTTAGGAAATTACCGGTATCCTTGCTGGTCGTTCGGTCTCCATGGAAATAAGAGGTTTATTTAAAATATTTTTCATATGATATCCCGCTATGGCAACTTAATCTGAATTCTCGGGTCAAATGTGTGCTGCCCGTGTTTGTGCCAGACAATTTTATAAATATAATTGATGAAGTGACTGCTGCTGTCATTCGCGGAGGCGATCCCCTGAAGACCCGTTACATCTTTAAGGGTTCCTTTCCAGCTTTTGGAAAAAAATGGTACAGGGTGTGGCTTCTTATTAAAAACTTTATCAGGCAGGGTATTAACTGATTTTTCAGTGATATTATCGATAACAAAATGCGTTATCCCCGAAATTTTCCATCGGATTTTCTGCCCAGGGTAGGCTGTGAAAGGGTCTGCGGAATGATGGGAACCATCCTCCAATATGAGGTGCCCGGTTGTGTCATAACCGGTGACGTAGATAGTGACATATTTCGGCACATGCTCACCGTCCTTTAAAATCAGATCGGATGTACACGAAGAGAAAATAAACACAATGAAAAAGCAGAACGAAAAAATCCTGCAGATAAAAAAGATGGATTTCATAATGGATATTTTTGGGATTAAATGAAATTTGAATTCTTCCCCGTAGCGGGACAGCAGGCTTCTTAAATATAATGTTTTTTTTTAGAAAATGGCATTAAACATCGAACATGGTCTAACAGATGAACCCCTCTGATTAACCCCCTTGCCTTACATTTGTAATGATGAAAGAAAATAAAACCGCGGAACGAGGTCATGAATATTATATGAAATTCGCAATCGACATGGCTCGGACAGCCAAAGCCAAAGGCGATGCACCCGTGGGTTCTGTGATCGTTCAGGATGGCGTTATCATTGCCGAGGGAATGGAAGGAGGAAAAACAAAAAAGGATATCACTTTCCATGCGGAAATAGAAGCTATCCGCGAAGCCAATATCATCACAGGCAATACCGACCTGTCTGATTGCATATTGTATACAACACATGAACCCTGCATCATGTGTTCTTATGTGATCCGCCATGCCAGGATTCACACCGTGGTGTTTGGTCTCTCAGTGGTCGAAACAGGCGGTGTACATTCGGTTTATCCCATACTCACAGATACGAAAATTAAAATATGGGGGAAACCGCCACGTATCGTCAAAGGCATCATGGAGAGAGAAATCAAAAATTACATTGCGCAATGACCCGTCATTTCAAGGTCTCCCATGAAGGAAAGTTGTAATTTGGCTGAAGTCTTTTAGCATATGATCCGAACGGAATTCAGCCATAGATGAATATATTTCCAGCATGAAGAGAGCGGTCAAAATCAGTTTACGTGTGCTGGCGATCCTGATCGCTTTGCTTTTTCTCGCGCTGATCGGCATTTCGTTTTACGTAAAACAACATAAACAGCAGTTTATTTCTTTTTTGGTATCCGAAACCGAAACGGAACTCAATGGGGCGACACTGCATATCGGCGATCTCAGTATAGGATTAAAAAGCAGCTTCCCGCTGATCGCACTGACCATCGACAGTATTTATCTGCGCGATAGTCTGTGGAGCCGGCATCATCACGACCTGGTGAACGTTAACCGGGTGTACGCCACGATAGATTTCTGGCAACTCTTTCATGGAAAAATCAATATTCAGCGTCTCGATCTGGACAAACCGGATATATATTTTTATACCGACAGCCAGGGTTATTCCAATACATCCGTATTTAGGAAAAGGATCAGGCCAGGCAAACCCGGTTCCGTCAGCCAGGCTTATCCGGTCCTGCAGATTACTGACGCCAGGTTTTCGATAGAAGAAGGTGTCAAACACAAATTTTTTGGTTTCCGGATTCATACGCTCGGCTGTGATATACAGGAACAGGCAAAAAATCCCGTACTGGCGATCAATGTAAACATGGATTGTCTGGTGCACGCGATGACATTCAATCAGTCTAAAGGCCCCTTCCTGGAGAACAAATCCGTGCTGGGCGAATTCAGCCTTTTATTTGATAAAGATTCGGGGGAACTGAATTTTGAAAGGATCCAACTGCTGGTTGACCAGCAGCCTTTTGTTTTTACGGGAAAAGTCTTTTTTGCAAAAGAAGGAACGCCTTTTATACTTTCCTGGGATACCAAAAATTTATCCTTCCGGAAAGCGGCAGGTTTTCTTTCTCCAAATCTTCAAAAAACACTCGGGCCATACGATATAGAGGACCCCATCGACAGTCTGACCGGCAGCCTGGATAATTCAGATCCCCAATACCATACCCCGCTGATCCATCTGCATCTGAACGTAAAAAACAGCAATGTAAAAAGTCCTTTCGTTGCCATCGCGCATGCCTCTTTTACGGCGACTTTTAATAATGAAGCCGTACCCTTTCTCGGACATGAGGATTCCAATACCGTGATACATTTTTCTTCATTTCAGGGCAACTGGGAAAATCTGAATTTCCATGCTGACTCCGTTGTCCTCAGCAATCTCATTCATCCCAGAATAAAATTAAATGTGATCTCTGACTTTAATCTGGACGGGGTAAATAGTATGCTGAAAGAAAATGCGTTTACGTTTACGCATGGCACAGGTAAGATCGATCTCGCGTACAGCGGATCGCTCGAAAAATTTCATGATAGTTCAAGATTATTAAACGGTACGATCGCACTGCAGGATGCCGGGTTTCAGTACAAACCGGGAAACCTGTTGTTTAACGCTGTTCAGGGTCTAATACGATTTACAGGTAAGAACATGATCATCGATAACCTGGTTCTTCATTCCGGCAAATCAGATCTGACGATGTACGGGAAAGTAAAAAGCATCTTTTATTTTTTTAATCATCTCAATGAAAAATATTCACTGGACTGGAACATCACATCAAACAGACTGAATCTGGATGATTTTAGCAGTATTCTCCGGAAACAGACAAAACCCGGGACAACCATCAATAAGAAATCCACGCCCTCGATGTCGGTGTCCGAATATATCCGCACGATGACAGCTGCCGATTTTAATATCAGCCTGAAAGTGAATAAACTGATATATAAAAAAATTATCGCAGACAGTTTACAGGCCGCCATAACGATCAAAAATGACGCTGTACAATTCAGTAAAGTAAGCATACAGCATGTCGGGCTGTCTGTAAACGAAGGAACTAAACATAAATTTTTCGGGTTCCGGATACATGAACTGGATTGTAATATCCGGGAAGATGCGAAGAGTCCACTATTCACTTTTGATCTCAACCTGAATTGTCTGGTGCAGGGAATGACATTTAACCAGGAAAAAGGGCCGTTCCTGGAGAATAAACCCCTGCAGGGTACATGCAGGATTTTGTTTAATAAGGAATCCGGAGAACTTAATTTTGAAGAAGCCCGGCTCGCTATAGACCAGCAGCCCTTTGTATTTACGGGGAAATTCTTTTTCGCGAAAGAAGGAACACCTTTTGTTCTATCCTGGCATACCAGCAATTTATCCTTCCGGAAAGCGGCCTCTCTCCTTTCTGCAAACATTCAGAAAAGTCTTGAACCATACGATATCATGGAATCCATTGACAGCCTCACAGGCAGCCTCGATAATTCCGAAACCCAATATTCCACACCACTGATCCATCTGTGGCTGAATGTAAACGACAGGAATGTAAAAAGTCCTTTCGTGGATGTCGGCCATGCATCATTCACCGCGACTTTTAATAATGAAGGTGTAAAAAACCACGGACATGAGGATTCCAATACAGTAATTCATTTTTCACCCTTTCAGGGAGACTGGGAAAATCTGCACTTTCATTCTGATTCCATTGTCATCAGTGATCTCATTCATCCCAGGGCAAAAATGAATGTGAAGTCCGATTTTACACTGGACATGGTAAATGGTTTTATGAAAGAAAACGAACTGGCATTTACGCGGGGCACGGGTAAACTAAACCTCACTTACAGCGGATCGCTCGAAAAACATTACGACAGTTCAAGGCTCCTGACCGGCAGTATAAGCCTGCACGATGCAGGGCTTCACTATGTTCCCAGAAATTTACTCTTTAATCCGGTCAGTGGCGTATTCCGCTTTACAGGTGAGGACATGAACATCGAGAACCTCGTACTTCACTCAGGCAGTTCTGATCTGACCATGAACGGAAAAGTAAAAAGCATCTTTTATTTTTTCAATCATCTCAACGAAAAATATTCACAGGATTGGAACATCAGTTCAAACAAGTTGAACCTGGATGATTTCAGCGGCTTTCTCCAGCAGCAGAAAAAATCCGAAGAAACGAAAAAAAACAAATCAGCCCCTGATATGTCGGTATCGGAGTATATCAGTAAACTGACATCGGCCGATTTTAATATCAGTTTGAAAGCCGGTCAGCTAATCTATAAAAAATTTGAAGTGGACAGTTTACGGGCTGCCGTGGTGCTGAATGATCAGGCCATAGAATTAAAACATGTAATGATGAAATATGGCAATGGCAGCATGTTCGCGCAGGGTCTGTTTCAAAACAATACCGGTTACAATTCTTTCTCCCTGAATACCAAACTGAATAATGTAAATGTAAGCACGCTGTTTTATGCTTTCAATAATTTCGGCATGCAATCCCTGACCGATAAAAACATCCGCGGCAATTTAACAGCAGATATTACATTACAGGGTAAGCTCACCCCCGATGCCCGGCTGATCACGGATGGTTTTAAAAGCCTTGTAAATTTCAATCTGCAAAATGGGGAACTGATTAATTTCAAACCAATGCAGCAGATTCACGATAAAATTCTGAAGAAAAGAAATTTATCGGATGTCCGGTTTGCGGACCTCTACGATTCGATAGAAGTGCGCGGCGAAAATGTAACCATTAACCGGATGGAGATCCGGTCATCCGTTTTAACCATGTTTGTGAATGGGATGTATAACCTGAAAACCGGACCTGACATGAGTATCCAGGTGCCGCTCAGCAATCTCAAAGCAAATAAGGATTCTGTGCTGGTCAATAAGGGCATACAAAAAAATCAGGGTATCAGTGTACGGCTGCGTATGAGGCGGGGCGCCAATGGCAAACTGGATGTATCCTGGGATCCTTTCGACAAAGCAAATAAAGAAATGAATAAACAGGAAGATCCGGGTTTGTAGTCCTTATCCGGTTATTTGATTCTGTTTATTTCACTCGTAATGATCTGTTGATCATAAAGGGTAAGCCTGCCATATTTTCTTTTATAAAAAGCCTTTGCCGCGTCGAATGCCTTTGCTCTGTCCCCGGTTAACCTGGCAATGTCGTAAGCAACCCACAATCTGTACAAATCCCTGTATTTGCGAATAAGCAGGAATATGGATACGGCAAAACAAACGATGAGGGCTAATTCACACGTAATCAGGAGAATATCAGTTATTTTCATGTAGAAGTAATTTCGGATGAATGAAACATTTGCAAAACCCATACCTGCATCGGGTTATTAGCAGCAGGTCCCGGTTACAATTCTGATCCCGCGGTTACAAATACCCGATCATACCCCTCTGACAAGTTCGTACCCCCACAAGTAAAGCTAATCTGACTCCTTATCCTGCAATCGCAATGGGTTATAAAACCCATACAGAACTTTATTGGCTTAACCCTATTTAATCCGTTATGAAGAAGAATGCAATGCACCCTGAAATGGCAGAATTGGAAAATCTGCTAAAATCCAGGACAGAAATGTTTGATCAGGCACTTAAAAAGAACAGCTGCCTGGACGAATTAAGGAAATTATTCCACGAATTAAGAATTCTAAAAGAGCAGGTCGATGCATTATATAAACAAACAACCGCCACTTAATACATCTTATCAATACTCAAACAATCCCAGCTGGCCATCACTCCTGTATCGATTATTATTTGTTGTCTGCCCACTGAAGTTTGAGATACCCACGCCGAGCAGTCTTATAAGTTTATCTCCCGGTTCAGTGCCGTCAAGCAGTTTCCTCGCGGTTGCAGAGATAGTATCTGCATCATCCACATGTTCTGATAAAGAAAAATTCCGTGTGATTTGTTTAAAGTCACTGTACTTAATTTTCAGTGTAACGGTACGTCCTTTCAGATCATTCAGTTTTGCCCGCCGGGCGACCGTTGCTGCCAGCTGCTCAATGGCTTTATACATTTCATCGGGATCGGTCAGGTCATACGCGAATGTATCTTCCGCGCTGACCGACTTGGTTTCGCGATGTGGTTCAACGGCACGGTCATCAATTCCCCGCACAATATTATAATAGAAGTTACCCACTTTCCCAAACTGCTTTGTCATTTCGTTTTTTGTGAGTTTCTTTAAATCAGCCCCGGTATGCAAACCCATGCTTTTCATTTTTTCAGCTGTAACCTTTCCCACGCCATGAAATTTTTCAACCGGCAGCTTTTCCATGAAACTTTCTATTGCTGAAGGGCCGATGAAAGCAAGTCCGTCCGGCTTATTGATATCAGACGCCATCTTGGCCACAAACTTATTCACCGATACACCGGCGGAGGCAGTCAGTTGTAATTCGTCACGAATAGCCTGTCTGATTTGTTTCGCAATGTCAATAGCCGAACCCACCCTGAGTTTGTCATGGGTAACATCCAGATAGGCCTCATCCAGAGATAAAGGTTCTACCAGGTCGGTGTAACGATGAAAAATCGCACGAATCTTCTCCGAAACATCTTTGTAAGCTGCGAAGCGGGGTTTTATAAAAATAGCCGCGGGACAGAGACGAAGGGCCGTTTTAGAAGGCATGGCAGAGCGTACACCATACTTTCTGGCTTCATAACTGGCGGTAGCCACCACTCCTCCACGTCCTTCCGGTGAACCGCCAACAATAATGGGTTTGCCTTTTAACTCAGGGTTGTCTCGTTGTTCAACAGACGCATAAAAAGCATCCATGTCTATATGAATGATCTTGCGTAATGAGTTTCCGGGTTCAGACATGCTGCCAGATTAATCGGCCGGAAAGTTAGTTTTTGTTTTGTTATGCACTGTAATGATGCACGGTGATTCCTCCGGGGAAAGTCTTTACGTCCACCAATTTCAGGTAAAGGGGCATGGTAACACCGGCGAAGATCGGAAGCCCCGAGCCCAATGCGACGGGATGGATGGCCAGCCAATATTCATCGATGAGACCCGTTGCCATCAGGCTTTGCATAAATCCCGCTCCGCCAATGGCTATGACCGGTTTACCCTGCCCGGTTTTAAGTTCCCTGATTCCTTCGGCAAGATCGCCACTGAAAATTCGCGCCCCGGCCCAGGAAACCGCAGCGGGCGACGGATCCGCTCCAGGCGGAATACCCGCAAATCCATTTCTGGTAAAAGTGGCCTTCGGAATTTCGTTCATGGGCGCGGCAAAGGGCCCGGTCGCCGTCTGCCAATAAGGTCCTATCTTTTCAAAGGTC
>Ga0206851_1186_pt1 | contig 15628 bp, 13 predicted proteins | sample Alteio_BWOrgCont_13_FD_152904 | JGI IMG/M metagenome (GOLD analysis project Ga0206851, IMG submission 152904) | Enriched cells from forest soil in Barre Woods Harvard Forest LTER site, Petersham, Massachusetts, United States -... | ecosystem: Environmental > Terrestrial > Soil > Temperate forest >... | reverse complement strand
CGAAATGAATGTGAATGTGAAAAATCCAATCTTCGTATTAGCCCTGCTGCTATGCGTCGGTCTATCTGCCCGCGCGGCTACTTATTACGTATCTTCCAGCTCCGGTAATGATTCTTATACTCCTGCGCAGGCGCAGAATCCGGCTACGCCCTGGCGGTCCCTGGGGAAGGTGAACAGTTATTGGGGCAGTCTGAATCCGGGTGACACCATTAAATTACAGGCAGGAAGCAGCATCAACCAGCCCCTGAACATCTGGAAATCCGGAACGGCGGCGCAGCCTATTGTCATTACCGCATATGGAACGGGATATGCCCCGGTGATCACGGGATTTACGGAACTTTCCGGATGGGGCGGAGGCGGGGGAAATGTCTGGCAGACGACTTGTTCAGGCTGTCTGGCGAGTGCGAATATGGTCATGATCGGCGACAGCTCGAAGCCGATGGGGCGGTGGCCCGGTTCGTGGTCGAATGCGGATGCCGGCTATTCGCAGATCCAATCCTATAATGGTACGGTGAGCATTACCGACAGTCATATCGGGGCGACAGGTCATAACTGGGTGGGCTCAAACGTGGTCATCCGGAAGAACCGTTGGGTGATCGAGACCGACCCGATCACTGCGCAAAGCGGCAACACGATCAGCTATACGACCGGGAGCGCCTTCGCGCCTGCGGTCAATTACGGCTATTTTATTCAGGGGAGTGCCTATTCGCTGAGCAAGCAAGGCGATTGGTATTATAACCCCGCCAACAAGCTCGTGCAAGTGTACTCTGCCGGGAGTCCGGCGTCGATGAATATGATGATCTCCGAGGTGGACACCCTGTTGCAATTCAACGGCGTCCAGTATGTGGTGGTCAATGGTATCGAATTCGAGGGCGCCAATTATGCCGCCGTAACCTTCTACAATTCCAATTATATTACGATGGAGAATTGCTCCATCAAGTTCTCGGGGCGGAATGCGGTAGGTATCACGACCTGCAATTATCTGACCTTTAACAATGTGTGGATCGACTATACGAATAACAACGGGTTCTTTGCGTATTGCAATAATTCCACGATCGAGAATTGTATTGTGCAGCGGACGGCGGCTTTTCCGGGAATGAACCTGCCGGTCAATTCGGGGATCGGCATCTATCTGGTGGGCAATAACAATACCGTTACCCACAATACGATAGATACGACCGGTTATACGGCGATCTCCTTCCAGGGCAACAGTAATACGATCTCGAATAACTTTATCAACTATTTCTGTTTTGTAAAGGATGACGGCGGGGGGATCTACACCTGGAACGGGAATTCGGACAGTACGAACACCCATACTACGGGTTGGATCACCAACAATATTGTCCTGAACGGGATAACCGCGCCCGCGGGGACGGATAGCAGCGTGGCGGGCATCGCGCATGGGATCTATCTCGATGAGAATACGACGGAGTGTGACGTGACGGGAAATACCGTGGCGAATTGTACCGGCGGGATCTTTATCCAGGATGTCCGGGGTTGCGAGATCGAGAATAATACCCTTTTCAATAATCCCGGACAGATCATTCTGCGGCATGCGTTGTCGACGGGCGCCTTTTCCGGTAATAACATCTCGGGCAATTATTGCGTGTCCTATCCGGATACGCAATACATCATGGTGATCAGCAGTATCGGCCCATCCAGCGCGATGCCAAGGTTCGGTTATTTTAACAATAACCACTATGCGCAGCTGACGCCAAGCAGTAATTTCTACCTGGCGGATTTTACGAATAGTAATACAACGGGGAGTTTCGGCTCCTGGCAAAGCAACTGGGGAGAAGATATCGCCCCTTCGGACCTGCTGCCGGTGAATTTCGCCCCGTATACGGTCAGTTCCTATATCGGCTCGAACATGTATACGAAGGGGAATATCACGTTGCCTTTTTTGGATGCGTTGCTGGGAGTGCGGGTGATCACGTCGGCCGGTATTGGCGCAATTGATTCGGGGTATTATTATGTCCTCAATTATACGATGGTGGCGCCGGACAATGCGCATACGATGATCAATTTCCTGGAGGTGGGTGTTTCGCCGTATCCTCAGCTCAGCCCCGTGACCAGTACGCCAACGGCGACACCGAGCTCCAACAATACGATCGTCTGGCAGGCGAAGGGGACTAATTCGAATGCGCTGCTGGTATTCCAGATCAATAGCAATGTACCGACGCTGGCGCTTTCCAATATTTCTCTCTATCATGCGAATGTGACGCCAAACAATCCGGCAAATGATTATATCTTCCATTACAATGCCTCCAATTCGGCGGTGTCGCTGCCGTTAAGCGGGACGTGGGAGGATGCGGCCGGTAATACTCATAGCGGGTCGGTGTCGATCCCGGCGTGGGGGTCGGTCATTTTAATCAGTAAATAATAGAATGGGCCAGGCGGCGGCGCCGGTGTTGTCGGCGACTAACGCCATCGGGAAGGCTCTGTTTGCGGGGGTGACCTTCCAGCCTTTTACCAGGTGGGTGCCGGCCGGGGTAGCCGGATCGAGATAATTGGCGTCGAAGTAACCGGGCTGTGCGGTCAGGCAGGAATCGAGGTAGGGGGGGTATTGGAGCTGGAAGATGTGGTGCAGCGATTCGAGGGATTGGCGGAATGTCGTGTCGGGACCGGGAGGCTGGCCAGTATAATATCTGGATATGACGGGTTGAAAGACGTCGTTGTAGAAAATCAGCACGTCGCTCCACAAAAAGACGGGAAAATTGTAGTACCAGCGATAGGCGGAAACTTCGACCTCGCTGGTGGAGTCGGTGTAGCCCCGGAGAAGATATTGGATGCTGTCGAGGTGAAGGAATTGTTCGTTTGCGGTGGAGAGGTTGTTGAGCCGGAACAGGTTATCGATGGCAGCCCCTTGTGATGGCGTGACCTGGTTGGCCGTTGAGTCCGGGTCGACGGTCACCTCCGAAATGCAGCCGGCGGCCATGTCTTCATGTTTCCGGCAGGATATGGCAAAAAGCAGCCATATGGAGAGAAGGGTCGAAACTTTTAATCCCTTTTTCATGTCCGGGGCTTTATCGGTGAGTGACAATCAAATGTGGCGGACCGTTGCAGGCCGGTGGGGGCGAAAAGGAAATAATAAATTGTTAAATACGGGATCAGGCCGCCCAAATTTCTCAAGACTGCCTTAGTTTTCGGGGGTGAAGGCGCTACCAAGACTTACGTACATGATGATCCGGCCGTGGCTGTTCGTGATCCTCTTTTTATCCGCGCGGTCCGCATTTGGGCAGGTCGTTATAACCGGTACTGTCTATGATAATTCCCAAAAATACAGGATGGCCGGAGTAAGTGTGCAGAGCACGAAAGGGGTCGGGACGTCGACCGATTCGACGGGTCATTACCGGATCCGGATGGACCTTGACGATTCCATCTATTTCTCTTATTTAGGCAAGTCGACTTTACGGTTTCCGGCCAGGGAGATCAATGCAAACCAACCGTTCGATATGGCGCTGGCGGTGTCGATCGATACGTTACCGGTGGCGTATGTGCGAGGCAGCAATTATTTGCTTGATTCGCTGGAGACGCGGAAGGAGTATTCGCAGGTATTCAACTATGGGAAATCCTATCTGAATAACTTCAAGACCAACGGGCGGGGCGGCCTGGGGGTCGGGCTCAACCTGGACCTCATCTTCAATGGCGCAGAGAACCGGCGGATGGAGGCCTTCCAGGACCGGCTGGTATGGCAGGAGAATGAAAACTATGTGGATCATCACTTTTCGGTGTCGATAGTGGCGCGGGTGACGGGGTTGGAGTCTCCGGCGCTGGATACCTTCATGGTGTTGTACCGGCCGACGAAGGAGTTTATTCAAAGCTGCGAAACGGAGTATCAGTACTATCACTACATACGCGAATGGAGCCGTTATTTTGCCGATGACTGGAAGTCGCGGCATCCGGACATTCCGGCCTATCCAAAGAAGGTCGATACGCTTATTTTACCAGACGTCCATCACTGAGTTCGAGGACGCGGTCGCAGTTAGCGGCGAAGTCTTCGTCGTGGGTGACGGCGATGATGGTCTGCTGGCCCTGGCTCGCGATATCGCGGAAAATATCAAAAACGGTCTGGGAATTTTTTGAATCGAGGTTGCCGGTGGGTTCGTCGCCCATAATGATCGAAGGGTCGTTGATGAGGGCGCGGGCGATGGCGGCGCGTTGCTGCTGGCCGCCGGAGAGTTTGCTGGCGAGTTTGAGGGCCTGGTCTTTGAGGTCGAGGGTTTCCAGGTGGCTATAGGCTTTTTGCTCGATCTCGGGGCGGGGCAGGCGTTTGAGCTTGAGCGCGGGGAGCATGACGTTCTCCAGCACTGTGAATTCAGGCAGGAGGTAATGGAACTGGAAGACGAAGCCGATGTGTTTGTTACGGAAGGCGGAGAGTTCATTCTGGGTCTTTCCGGTCATGGTTTCTTCGTTGATGACAACATTGCCCGCGTAATCGGTGTCCATGGTGGAGAGAACGTAGAGTAAAGTCGATTTGCCGCTTCCGGATTTGCCGACCAGCGCAAGAAATTCGCCCTTGCGGGCGGAGAAGGAAATGTCTTTCAGCACCTGGAACTTCTCCGGTTCGTAGAAATACTTTACAATGTTGTTGACTTTCAGGGTTTCCATGTTTATCCTCTTATTATACTAACGGGGTCGACGCGGGATGCTTTCCGGGAGGGGAAGTAACCGGCGACAAAAGTGGTGATCAGCCCAAAGAAAAAGGCTAGCGTATAGTCTTTTGGGTCATAGTCCATGGGTAGGGTCGCGAGACCGGCCACGTTAAACGGTACCTGGTTGACGAGCCAGGATACGAGGTACCCCAGGCCCATGCCGACAAAGCCGCCGACGAGGCCGATGACGGAGCTCATGGTCAGGAAGATGCGGCGGATGTCGAAGCCCGAGAAGCCCATTGCTTTGAGGATTGCGATCTCGCGGATCTTTTCATTGATCGTCATCAGCATGATATTATAGATACCGAAGCCGGCTACGATCAGGATGGTGAGGGATACGGCGACGGCGATCACGTCGCGAAGGTTAGAACCGGCTTCCAGCTGGGCGTTCGCCATCGACCAGGACTCAACTTTGTAGGGGATCAGGGGGGCGATCTCGCTGACGAGCCGGTTGGCGAGCTTAAAGTCGGTGACGTTGACCTGGATATCGGTCACGTAGTCCGCGTTCTCGGCCAGTAATTGGCGGGTAGCCGTGATCGATAGGTAGGCCTTTGTTTTGTCGATGGAAGAGAGGTTGGTCTGAAAGATGCCGATGACCTTGTAGGTATGGGAGACACCGTCGGCGGTCAGAATATTCAGGTTGTCATCGACATTCAAGGAGAGGTTTTTGGCCAGCTCAACGCCGACGATAATGCCATCGGGGCGTGCGGTGAGGTCTTGCCATTTCCCCCGGATCATCATCTGCGACATCAGGAACAGCTGATCTTCGTTGGCTACGTCTACTCCGGAAAGGGTGCCGTTCACCTTATTGCCAACATTTTTGAAGAATACGCTGATGTTGACTTCGGGTGCGACGGTCTGGACGATGGGGATAGTATGGAGGTAATGGACGATCTCCATAGAGTTCTTGATGCCGTCGGTATACTTGATGATCTTACTGTTATGGATATTGGCGATGGTGCCGGCGGGGAAGACGCGGCTGACGAGGTCGCTGCGGTCCGCGGGGCGGTCGTTGTAGATGCGGACGTGGGCAAGGGTGCTAAAGGCGAGGCGGTTCTGGGCCAGGTTAACACCGCTCATGAAGCTGTTCATGAACACGTACATCGAGATCCCGAAGGTCACGCCGAGCACGGCGACGATGGTTTGCTTCAGCTTCGAGACGAGGTAGGTGTAAGCGATCTCGTAATTGATGGGCAGGCGGATCATTTTGGCGCGTTGACGGGTTGGATGGATTGGTTGTCGCGAAGGCCGCCGGTGATCTCGACCCATTCGAGGGTGTGGATGCCGGTTTTGACCGGGATGTGACTGTGGTCGGCCGCGAGGATGACGCTATCGCCGGGGAGCAGGTAGTTGGCGGGAATAACCAGCGCGTGTTTCGTCTCCCCGAGGAGGATATTGGCCTGAAGCTGCGTGCCGTTCCGCAGATCGGGTGGCATCGGGTCGAAGGTAGCTTCGGCGATAAAGGCCTGGTCGTTGGTATTAAAGGAGGGGTAGATCTTTGTGATCGTCGCGTTGAAGACGTGGACTTTGTCGGTATTGAGGGACACGAGGACGCGCTGGCCCAGCCGGATGCGCTGGATGTCTTCCTCAGCGATCAGCAGTCTGGCGATCTGGAGGCCCGCGCCGAGGTCCGCGATGAGGTCGCCTTTGCGGATGAGGTCACCGTCCTTCTTGTAGACGTTTTCGATGGTGCCGTTGGTCGCGCCCGTGATGGTAAAGTAGGCGTTGTTCTCCTGTTGTTCTTTAAGTTGGGCGCGGGTGTTCTCGGTGGTCAGGTTGAGGTTGGTTTGGAGGTCTTCCAGGTTCTTTTGCAATACGGTCAGGTTGGAGGTCGAGGCTTCGTAGGTCAGGCGGGCGTTGTCATAGTCCACCTGGGCGACCGCGTGGGAGGGCAGGAGGCGCTGGTATCTTTCGTAGTTCAGGGAGTCGGTGGTCTTTTTCCGTTGGGCCTGGGCGATCTGGGACTGGAGCTGGAGGATCTGGGGGCCTTTGTCCGAGGCATTACGGAGTGCGAAGTCGTAGTTGGTGGCTGCGTTCTCGACCTGGGTGCGTTGGAGGTCGTTGGCGATGCGGAAGAGGATCTGGCCTTTATGGATGCTGTCGTCTTCGGCGACGAGGGCTTGCTGGAGGTAGCCGTCGGCGTAGGCGGTGATCTTGTATTGCTCTTTTGCCTGGGTGTTGCCGCTGGCGAAGACCGCGTCGACGATGTCTTTATATATTGGGGTCGTCGTTGGGGTATGTTTGCAGGCGACTATGGCAAGTGTTAAAAGGAAGATGGTAGCTTTTTTCATGATCTTGAAATTATGGAGGCCATGGCGTTGAACATCGACGAGAGGTTGTTCAGGTGGGTGTTCTCGGCGCGGAGGTAGTCTTCGAATGTTTTTTGGAAAGAGTCTATACTGATCAGGCCTTCTTCAAACTTGTGGCGCGACAGGTCGACGTTGGCGCGGTAGAGCAGCAGGTTTCGGCCGGATGCGGCGACGAGCAGGCGGTAGTTGTCGTAGGTATTGGTCAGGAGGCTGTCGGATATTTTGCCTTGTTCGATGGCGTCGTGGTATTGTTGGGCGTTGATGCGGGCGGTGGCCTGTGCGCTGCGGTATTTGTTGCGGGTATAGAAGCCGGTGAACAGGGGAACGTTGAGATTAAGCTGGAGGTAGCGGTAATCGTTCCAGGTCTGGTCGCCGAAGGTCAGGCCGAAGTTGTCGCGGAATTGTTCGGAGCCGAGGAAGCCGGTAATCGAGAGGGTTGGATAGAAGGCAGCTTTCTGGAATTTCGCTTGCAGTTCCGCGAGGTGGGTGTTCGCGGCATTGACGTTTAAATTTTTGTCCGGGCCGGGGGTAAGTGTTGTGCTGGTGTCGGTTGTGACCGAGTCGGCGGCGAGGTGTTCGTCGAGGGTCAGGGATTGCTGGGCGGTGCAGCCGGTGAGGAGTTTAAGGTTTTGTATAGCCTGGTCCAGGAGCTGGCGGCTCTGGAGGATGTTCTCCTGCACGTCATTGACGTTAATCTCTGCGGAGTGGACGGCGCTGAGGTCAACGAGGCCCTGGCTATAGCGGTTCCGGACGGTGGTCAGGATGCTGTCGGCCAGCTGGAGGTCGCGGTTTGAGATCTCTATAGACGAGGCGGCGATGAGGCCGGAGAAATAAAATTGGGCGGCGGAGGCTTTGAGGTTTTGTTCGTAGGCTTGTTGTTGGAGGTTGTTGAGGGCGATGTTCTCGTGGGCGATATTGGATTGAAAGACGTATTGCCAGTTGAAGAGGTTTTCGGTGGCGGTGAGTCCGGCGTTATAGACATAATGTTTACCGAATGTCAGGTAGAGGGTCTTTCCGGGTTGGTTGATGATGGCGCCGGGGACGGGGGTGACGGATAGTCGCAGGTTATCCTGGCCGGAGAAGGCGCCGGCGACCTGGGGGTAGAGGTAAGATTGGGAGGCGTGGTAGTCGTAGGTCAGCTGGCCGGTCTTCATGCGATAGATATGTTGGGTCGGGTTGTTTTTGAGCGCGGCGGATAAGACTTCCGGGAGGGAGTGGAAGACGATTTGCGCATCCGCGCAGTCAGCGCAAAGCGCCAGAGACCAGAATAGAACTAAACTTCGCATAGGCCATTGGTTTGAGGTCGGGGGCAAAGGTCGCGGAGGTTGTGGGTGCGCTTGCGGGGAAATGGGGCGAATTGGACAATTTCGACGTTGAATTGACCTACCCTTTCTCTACCCATTCCAGGAAGGGGGTCACTTTGAGGCGGCTGACGAGTGGGCGTTCGGCGGTCGGGACTTTGAGGGTGACGATGACGCGCCGGTTGAAGAAGGGTTCCATTTCGAGGATGGCGTCGCGGTTGAGGATCATTTGGCGGTTGATGCGGAAGAAGATTTGAGGGTCGAGCGCGGCTTCGATGTCGTCGATGGGGCGGAAAACGGCGTGCTTTTCCTTATTATATGTATACAGATAGACCACTTCTTTCTCGAGGGCAATGGCGGCGATGTCGCGGACGGCAACGGGGTACATTTTTTCGCGGAATTTGACAAGGAACGACGACTGGGTGCGGTTGGCAAGGGCTTGCTGGATGCGGGCGGGGAGGCTGGGGGCGAGAAGAAGGGACGAGCGGATCTGGTCGAGCTTGCGGAAGGCTTGTTCGATATCCTTTTCGTGAAATGGTTTCAGGATGTAGTCGATACCGTTAGATTTGAAGGCTTCGAGGAGGTGGTCATCGTAGGCGGTGACGAAGATCACGGGGATATTGATGGAAACTTTGGTGAAGATGTCGAAGCTGCTCCCGTCGGCGAGTTGGATATCCATGAACAGCAGGTCTACGCGTTGGGGCGTCGGTTCGGCGTGTTGGCTGGTTGTTTGGAGGAATTGGACGGTGCTTTCGACGCTGTCGCAGATCCCCAGGACCGTATGGGTGTCGTCGATGGCGACGATAAATTCCTTTAGCAGTTTGGCGGTGCGGGGTTCGTCTTCGATGATCAGGATATTCATGGCTGCAGCAGTTGGAGGGTGACGGAGAATTTGGTGTCGGTTTTTTGGATACTCACGCCGTCGCGGATCTGGAGCAGCTCGTACCTTTTGCGGAGATTATCGAGGCCGATGCCGGAGGATTCGTCGGCGGATGGTTTGGTCTGGAGGTTGTTTTCGATCACTATGCTGTCTTCCTGTTGCTGGAAGATCCGGATGTAGAGGGGTCGTGCCGAGGAGATAATATTGTGCTTGATACAGTTCTCGGCGAGCAGTTGGAGGCTGAAGGCGGGGATCTTGCGGTTCATGCTGTCCGGCCAGATATCGATATCGATATGAAGAAGGGATTCGAAGCGGGCCTGGAGCATATAGATATATGACCGCAGGAATTCGAGTTCTTCGTCCAGGGTCACGGTTTGGCTGGTATTTTTGCCCAGGAGCTGACGGTAGAGATCGGAAAGTTGCAAGATGAATGGCTCGGCGCGGTCGTCTTTTTCGCGGATCATGATCCGGAGGGTGCCGAGGGCGTTGAAGAGAAAATGGGGGTTGACTTGTTGTTTCAGCACCTCAAAGCGGGTGCGGAGGTTCTCGTTTTGCAGCTCTGCATTGGCCAGGAGGATGTCCTCCTTTTCGGCGAGGGAAGCGAGGGTGGCCTGGATGGATAAGATGACCAGGGAGGCGAGGGCCAGCTTGATGAAGGAAAGGATGGGGGAGGTGTTCGCGTTCAGATGAAAGTCGAGCAGGTCGATGAGGCGCATGAAGCCGATGATCAGGATGAGGTTGATCAGGGTTTGGATCGCGAGGCGGAGGATTCCCGGACGGCGGTTTTTCTTAAATCGGTCGGCGATCCACTGGTCCACGGCCCAAAGGAGGAGGAGGAAAATGAAGCCGGAGAGCCAGGAGCTGATGATGCGGCGGGGTTCGACGCCATTAGAGTAGATATTGGTGTTGAGGAGGCTGATGCCCGGCATGAGGAAGGCGCAGAGAAGCGGGAGGAGGATCTTCCTGCCGGTGGATTTGTTTTTGGCCGTAGCGGTGGGCAATTATACTGGCTTTGAACCGCGAAGATATAAAAAAATGACCCGGGGAATTCCGGGTCACCAGGTATGTAAGGTAGTTGGTCGTGCTTAGCGAACGTCTACGTCGACCGACCAGTTGACGCCTGCAGGCTCTGGTTGGTGATGGTCCCGGTACCATTCCCGGTGGTGATGGTGGTAGCGGTGATAGTAGCGGCCTTCATAGCCTGTGTAGCAGCTGGTCAGGGCAAAAGTTACGGTGAGCAGAAACAGAGCCAGACTCAGCACGTTTTTTACTGTGTGCTTCATAAAATTTGATTTTTAAAGTATATTGATTCGAAAATCCTGCCAGACGCAAAACGCGGGTATAGAGCGCATTATTATGACGTTAGTATATGATTAACAAAAATTATGTGGATAAATTGCCCCTATGGGGGGTGGTGCTGGTCTTTTTGGTTCTGGCGCAGTCTGCGTCGGGGCAGGGGGCAGGGCAACGCGAAGCGCGGCAGTTTTTCGAGGGCAGCTGTGTGTACCGGGTGTCGGTGCAGTCGAAGGTTGAGGACCTGAATGACCGGGATATTCATAAGGTCCTGACGGTAGGGAATCTGCTGACCGTCACGATGAAGGGGGGCAATTATAAATTGTCGACGGAGTATGCGGATACCTATATTATCAAGGCCGACCGGAAGGAGTACATCAAATTCCGGAAGATCGATACGGTTTTTTATTTGAATTTTGATGCGGATACGGATCGGGTGACGGGCATTGTCAGGAACAATTCTATTGTTTCGGTTGCCGGGTATCCCTGTAAGGGGATCACGATCGAGACGAGCAAGGTTTCGCGCCAATATTATTATTCGACGACGTTGAGGACGAATCCGGAGGACGACAATTACGATATGCTGGGGCAGGCGGAAACTTATTCTGCGGAAGCGGGGGGCGGGTTGAAGCTATGGATCAGGACGGATTATCCGTATGCGACAGAGGTGGATAGCTGTATTCGGGTGGATCGACGGCGGGTGGGGGATGACGTTTTTCGGCTGCCGGACCTGCCGATCTCGGCGTTGTTCGGGGCGCCGCGGATCCTTTTTCCGCGTTTTCCGGGCGGGGACAGCGCGTGGAAGGCGTGGGTGGCTTCGGTGGTGAATCCGCGGCTTGCGAAGCGATATGTTACCGTCCCGAAGGGGGAGGTGGAGGCGTGGCAGACGGTGATCCTGGAGTTTGTGGTAGCGGAGGATGGGACGGTGTCGGATGTCCGGGTGACGAATCCGAATGAGGTGAATCCGCGGCTGGCGGAGGAGGCGATGCGGGTGATGCGGTTGTCGCCGAAGTGGGTGCCGGCGACGTTTTATGGTGAGAAGGTCAAATGGACGTGTCAGGAGGGGATTGAGTTTGATGTGGAGAAATAGGGGCGCGACCGCGAGGGGATGTGTTTTTTCTTTTTTTGTATTTGTCTATGCAAACCCAAGAAAATTGGCATATTTGCAACCATGAAAAAGAGCCTATTGCTTGTGGGGTGCATTGTATCGATTGGAACGCTATGCGCGCAAACCCCTTCGTTCATTTCGGACAGTCTGGACACCTACATTCAAACGGGGATGAAAGAATGGCAGGTACCGGGGTTGTCGCTGGTCATTGTGAAGGATGGGAAGGTAGTCGTCATGAAAGGTTTTGGGGTGAAGGATACCGTTTCGAAGGAACCGGTGGATGAGAACACGTTGTTCATGATTGCCAGCAACACCAAGCTTTTCACGGCCACGGCGTTGGCGCAGCTGGAATATGATAAGAAGCTTTCGCTGGATGACAAGATCACCAAATATTATCCTGACTTTCAATTGTACGATCCGACCAGTACGGCGCTGGTATCGATCAAGGATATGTTGTGTCACCGGATAGGGACGAAGACGTTCCAGGGCGATTTTACTTTTTGGAACAGTTTGTATACCCGGGACGAGATCATGCACAAGATGCGGCTGCTAAAGCCTATTCATCCCTTCCGGCAGGATTTCGGGTATTGCAACAGCTGCGTGATGACGGCGGGTCAGATCATTCCGAAGGTAACCGGGGAGGCTTGGGACAAATATGTGGAGGACAGTCTGCTGGGACCTCTCGGGATGAATCACACCTATACGAGTATCGGGAAGGTTCCGGGTGGAGTACGGCTGGCGCAGCCGTATACGACGAGCTTCAGCGGCGAGCTGCATACGGTGCCGTTGGATCGATGGGATAATTTGGGTCCGGCCGCGGCTTTGATCAGCAATGTCTCCGATCTTTCGCACTGGCTGATGTGTCAGCTGGACAGCGGGCGGTATGATGGACGCCGGGTGATCCCGTTTGGGGCCATGCTGCGGACGAGGGATATCAATACGATCCTGTCGAGCAGGAAGCGGGGAGATGTGCCGACGCATGTTTCGGGTTATGCGCTTGGAGTGGAGTCCTATGACTATGCGGGAAGGGAAGTGTATTGGCATACGGGCGGGGCAGGGGGGATGGTGAGCGTGGTATGTTTTATTCCTGAGGAAAAGCTGGGGATAGCGATATTGACGAATAACGATAACCAGGACTTTTTTGTGTTGCTCCGGCAGCAGATCATCGATGCGTATCTGGGGTTGGCTTATGTGAATCGTAGCGAGGCGGGGTTGCGGGGTTTCAGCAAACTCATGGCGGATACGTTGCGGAGGATCAATAGCTGGAAGGAGCGGGTTCGCGGGAATACACCGGAGTTGCCGATGTGGGCTTATGCGGGTCATTATATCCATCCGTTGTATGGGTCGCTGGATATCCGCGAGAGCGGGAAGGGGCCGGCGGGCAGTGGGTTGGCGGTGGTTTTTAACGGTCATGCGCATCTGACGGCCCGGATGAGGTATATGGATAATGGGGAATGGCTGCTGGAGTATGATAATATATTGTATGGGGTCTTTGCGACCCGGTTTAAGATTTCAGCGGGCAAGGTGGTTGGGTTGGAGACGAAGCAAAGTGATTTTGTCGAGTATGATCCATATGAGTTTAAGAAGGAGTGAGTGATCCTTCGTGGCGCGAGGAGTTGGGCGACAAAAGGGGACTAAGCCCCTTTTGTCAGGAGCCGGGGAACTATTATTCGGGTACCAGTTCGCATTCCGTAACTTCCGTAGATTGTCCCTTATACGTGCAGGTGCCTACGCCGGCACATACTGTATCGGGATTTGTGAGTTCGAGGCTGCCAACATAGTATCCAGTCACATCAGTACATGTCCAGATAGTCCATTGGGGTTCCCGGCCGCCTTTGATGTTTTTCATGGCTTCGCGGGAAAGCGGGGTCCCGGGAGACATTGCGTTTTGTTTCATGTGATTTGTTTTATAAGTGAAAAAATATTTCAGCCAGATCTTTTGGGGTATAGTCTTCCGGCAGCCGGTAGCCGTTCAGGAAGATCGCAGGGGTGGCAGAGATCGCTGCCTCCCTACACCATTTGTTCATCCGCTCTACTTCTGTTGCGGGAGTTCCCGCGGCATCCTTTAAAGGGTATTTTTTAGAAAATTGCTCATAATCTTTTTTTGGCGCCAAATACCAGTCGGCGATTGCTTGTTGTATAAGGCCGGGTTCTTGTTTTGCAGCAAGGGTTATAAAGTGATTGATGACTTTAGCCTTTTGATCGCTGGCTTTATCCTGGGCTATAAAAATGAGCCGCAACTGAACATTCCCATTGCATTGCATGATCTCATCCAGAATTGGATATGTTCTGGCGCAGGCCCCGCAAAAGACATTGCAGACTTCGATCAATGTCACCGGCGCATTTGGGTTGCCCAACACGATGCCGAGGTCCTGCCAGCCGTCGGGCGCGTGCGGCTGTTGCATCAATAATCCGTGGAAAAGCTCGGGATTGGATCGAAGGCGCCGGTACGCGCCACGGTATTGATCACCATCCTTAGACCGTTGCAGCAAGGGTTTTACAAAAAACCAGATCACGATGGGTAACAAGCTGCAAACGAGGACGGCGGGCAGGGTAGTTGAGGAAAACGCCAGGGGCTGGTTCTTGAATATCCATAGGGACCAGCCACATTCGAAGATGAGCATGGTTTGGATGGCGAGGCAGAGCGGGCACCATCGCCGGACAACCCGCCACTGATAATAGAGACTGAAGGGCATATAGCATACGGCCAGAAGCGCACCCCAGCAGAGCCACCATGCCTTTGCGCCGAAGGTCAGGCCGGGGAACAGCAAACCGGAGAGTGTTGCCGCAAAATAGATAAAGCCGATCTCGCTCCACGAGATGCCGCCGAGTTTCGACGCCCGGCTGTCCAGCACTGCAGAGCAATTGGTTTGGGCACCGGTCTGGCAAAGATCCTGGACAAGGTCGCTGCCGTTTCCGGTTTCGTATCCCAGTAATAACAGAGATATGGCTGTGCCTGCCAGTTTGGTCAATATCATAAAGACAAAAAGAGGAATCGGGTAGCCGACTGCCAGGTTTGTATCCACCAGCGCGAGTAAACCTACTCCTATTAAGAAAATGGCACCCCGTTTATTGACCTGGCGGCGGTATTCCGCGGTGCGTTTTTTGGCAAAATCCTTTTCTTCAGATCTGCCATCGGTATTCGCCGTCCAGACGATTTCTTTATAGTCTTTGAGAAATCTCGCCATGGGCATGGTGCGGGATAGTCCTGATCCCAGATCGACGGTGATGGTCTTCCCGGAAGGCCCTTTGTCCTCTATTCGCCTCACAAGGACGAAATCCTGTCCGCCGGCCGGTGTTTTTGCGTAGGCGATAAATGGCGTTTGCATTTGATCCAGGCTTTCGCCCGGCAGATGCAAGGCGGTATTGGGGATGCCATAACGGTCAAATGTATCCGAGAGACCCAGCAGGCTGGGGTAGTTCGGGTTTTCTTCCAAATCCCGGATCAAGGTTGTTTTAGTGATTTTGATGCCCTGCAGATGGGCATATCGAGCTGCAACGGCAGGCAGCTTTGTATTGAAGGTTGTGGCCATACAAAAAAATAGCTGTGCCCCGTGGATGCAATGGGACCGACCTTAAAGATTTGATTGCTGAAGATTCGCGGGCGGGATATGCGGGGATATCACGAAGAGCGGTTATGCATTAGGACAAGCTTTAAAGGTTTAAAATAATAATGGTTTTCGTTGGAAGGAAATCCACATTGAATTTACGACAAACTGTGATTGCCCGGCATTTTTTTTCAAATAATTTAAAAGTCATGTATTCAATCCTTAACTTGAATCCAGCAATATACCATTAATGACCTTTTCCTTTTACAAGCAGCTAAACAGTATGGATTGCGGGCCGACCTGCCTGCGGATGGTTGCCCGATTTCACGGCAGGCATTTCGCAGTGGAAACGCTTAGAGAAAGGACTGGGGTCGGAAAAGAAGGGGTTACCTTATTGGCCATCAGCGAAACAGCCGAAAGTATCGGCTTCAGGACGCGCGGGGTAATGATTGGTTTTGGGCAATTGAAATCGATTGGCTTGCCGGCGATCCTCCATTGGAATCAAAGTCATTATGTCGTCTTGTACTCGGTTGG
>Ga0206851_1185_pt1 | contig 15659 bp, 17 predicted proteins | sample Alteio_BWOrgCont_13_FD_152904 | JGI IMG/M metagenome (GOLD analysis project Ga0206851, IMG submission 152904) | Enriched cells from forest soil in Barre Woods Harvard Forest LTER site, Petersham, Massachusetts, United States -... | ecosystem: Environmental > Terrestrial > Soil > Temperate forest >... | reverse complement strand
CGCAGCGGCGAGGAGTACCCCGTTGAATACCGTTTTGGTCACCAGGTCCAATGTGACGTTGGTACGTAAAAATCCATGGTTTCGTGATGCCTGAACTTTTTTTGTCTTGACTACGGTGCTAGCATCGGAAATTGGGTGGTTCCGGGCGTTTTGGACTGTTGGACAACATCGGACCCGCGAATCGCGAAGGCCTGAAGGACGCAGTTAGGTCATGGATCTTTAGATCATTGTAAGGAGACAACACCGTATGGCAGTCAAGGTTGGAATCAATGGGTTTGGGCGGATCGGCCGCAACGTATTCCGCGCCTCGCTCGGGAATCCGGATATCGAATTCGTCGCCGTCAACGACCTCACCAGCCCCGCAACGCTCGCTCACCTGCTGAAGTACGATTCCATCCTTGGCAATCTCAAGAATGACATCGTCGCCGGCGATGACTTTATCTCGGTCGATGGCAAGAAGCTGAAAGTATTCGCGCAGCGCGATCCGGCCCTGCTGGATTGGGCTTCAGTGGGCGCGCAAGTTGTGGTCGAGTCCACCGGACACTTTACCGATGGCGCCAAGGCGAAAGCGCACCTGCGCGGCCCAGTGAAGAAAGTCATCATCTCGGCTCCGGCGTCCAACGAGGACCTGACCGTCGTGCTCGGCGTGAACGAAGGCAAATACGATCCGGCGAAGCACAACATTATTTCGAACGCCTCGTGCACGACGAACTGCCTGGCGCCGGTGGTCAAGGTGCTGGTGGAGAATTTCGGCATCGTCTCGGGCATTATGACCACCATCCACAGCTACACCAACGATCAGGTGATTCTCGACTTCCCGCATAAGGACCTGCGCCGTGCGCGCGCTGCGGCTCTGTCGATGATTCCGACGTCGACCGGTGCGGCCAAGGCTCTGAAGCTGGTTATTCCTGAGGTTGAGGGCAAGCTGGACGGGTTCGCGATCCGCGTTCCAACGCCGAATGTTTCCGTGGTTGACCTCACCTTTGTGGCGGAAAAGCCGATCACGAAGGACGCGATCAACGCCGCGCTGAAAGCTGCCTCTGAGGGCGAGTTGAAGGGCATCCTCGGCTACGACACGAATGAGCTGGTGTCGAGCGACTTCAAGGGCAATCCTCTCTCGTCGATTGTGGACGGTCCCCTCACCAAAGTCGTGGGCAACATGGCGAAGGTGATCAGCTGGTACGACAACGAGTGGGGCTACTCATGCCGCGTTCGTGACCTGATCCTCTTCCTTGCCAAGAAGGGTCTGTAAGAGCACTTCCCTGCCAACTTTCCATCGGGCCGTCTTCGCGGACGGCCCCGGTGCGCGGAGTGATTATGCGGCGGAATATTCCTGGTACTTCTCCTTTTGAACCGATCATTGGATTTTCGCGCGCTGTGCGCGTAGGCCAGTCGGTTTATGTTTCCGGAACGGGGCCGATTGGCGCGGAGCCGACGGACGCGGCGACCCAAACCCGGCATACTCTTGAAATCATTCGAACCTCACTTGAAAAGGCTGGAGCGAAGCTGGAAGACGTTGTGCGCACCCGCATGTATCTGACCCATGTCGAAGACTGGGAAGCAATTGGGCGGGCGCACGGCGAGTTTTTTGGGACCATTCGTCCGGCAGCCACCATGGTGGTGGTAGCCGGGCTGCTCAATCCTTCATGGCGCGTGGAGGTTGAGGCGGACGCGGTGGTTCACTCAGCGCCACAGGATTAGGAGGGATACGATTATGGCGAGCACGCTGGAGATTGAGGGAGGCACTGTGACCAAGCTTTCAATTCGCGATCTGGATCTGGCCCACAAGCATGTTTTCATGCGGGTGGACTTCAACGTGCCGCTGACCGAGGATGGCTCGGAGATCACGGACGACACGCGCATCCAGGAAACGCTGCCAACGATTGAATACGCGCTACGCCACAAGGCGAAGCTGATTCTGGCGTCGCATCTGGGGCGTCCCAAGGGCAAGGTGAATCCGAAATACAGCCTGCGGCCGGTGGTCGATCGCCTGCGCACGCTGCTCGATCACAAGATGGGCACGAAGACCAACGTGGGATTTGCGCCGGACTGCATCGGCGACATTGCGAAAGAGATGGCGCGGCAACTGGAGTCGGGCCAGGTGCTGCTGCTCGAGAACCTGCGCTTCCACGGCGAAGAAGAGAAAAACGATTCGGAGTTTGCGAAGCAACTGGCATCGCTCTGCGATGTGTATGTGAACGACGCGTTTGGCAGCGCGCACCGGGCACATGCGTCCACCGAGGGCATTACGCATTACGTGAAGCAGTCCGCGGCCGGCCTGCTGATGGAAAAAGAGCTGACGTATCTGGGTAAGGCTCTCGAAGCACCGGTGAAGCCGTTCGTGGCGATTCTGGGCGGGTCGAAGATCTCGGGCAAGATCGACGTGATCAACAACCTGCTCGACAAAGTGGACACGCTGGTGATCGTGGGCGGCATGGCGTACACGTTCCAGCGCGCGCTGGGCGTGACCACGGGCAAATCGCTGGTGGAGGAAGACAAGATCGACGTGGCTCGCGAGGCGCTGGAGAAGGCGAAGGCCAAAGGCGTGGAGCTGTTGCTCCCGGTGGACAACATTCTCGCCGATTCATTCTCGGCGGATGCGAAGACGCGGCCGTGGGATTGCAGCGTGAACTTCCCGGCAGATTGGCAGGGGCTGGACATCGGGCCGAAGACGGTTGCGGCGATCGAGAAGGTGGTTGCCGGGGCGCGGACGATTGTGTGGAACGGGCCGGCGGGGGTATTTGAATTTCCGCGGTTCGCGGTGGGCACCAACGCCATCGCTCATGCGGTCGCGAAGAACAAGGACGCCATCTCGATTATCGGCGGCGGCGATTCGGTGGCTGCGGTGAAGCAGGCAGGCGTGGCGGATCAGGTCACGCATATCTCGACGGGCGGCGGGGCATCGCTTGAATTCCTGGAGGGGAAAAAGCTGCCGGGGGTTGAGGCGCTTACGGATAAGTAGGTCGCCGGAGGGTCCGTGTATCAGGGGCGGTGTTGGATACGAGCGTGCTGGTGGCCGCGTTGCGTTCGCGGAATGGCGGTTCGTGGAGGCTACTTCAGATACTGGGGAACGGGCAATGGCGACCGAATCTGACGGTCGCCATTTTGCTGGAATACGAAGCTGTTCTGAAGCGGCACGGCGCGGAATTGGGGTTCAGCGAAGGCGATATCGATGTTTTTCTCGATGCCGTCTGTTCACAATCCGGGCTTCACCGCCAGTATTTCTCGCGGAGGCCGACGCTACCTGACCCGAATGATGACCTGATCCTCGAGGCTGCCGTCGCCAGCGCCAGTGATTTTATAATTTCGTTCAATAGAAGAGACTTTGCCGGAGTTGAACGATTCGGCATCCGGTGTCTGACTCCTGGTGAGTTGCTTATACTGTTAAGGGAGCAGCGATGAAAAGCGTCCAAATACCTGACGAGCTGTATCAGCGGGCGGCGGCCCTGGCGTCGCAAGACGAGGTTTCTGTGGATCGCCTTGTCGCGGCATTGATCAGTGAGAGCGTGGGTGATTGGGAACGCGCACAAGCCCGGGCGGACCGTGGCTCTCTCGACAACCTACGCGAGATCCTTTCGCGGGTGCCGGATGTTCCTCCCGACGCTGCCGATGAGATGTAAGGTTGTTCCAACACCGGATGTTAGAAAGATAATGGGCGCCATGCAGAGCATCTTTGCAGCGCCCTTTTCTATTCTTCGAAGATGGACGTTCGTTTCCGCCAGTCTGATGGGCATACTCCTGGTGGGACTACTGCGCGCACAGCAGGATGAGCCCAAACCGCTCAAGCCGAACGATCCGCGGCTGAACTTTTCCTTCGCTGTATCGCCGGATGCTCAGCCGTTCCGATTTCATGTGGACCTCGACAGGAAAGGGACGATCGAGGGAGTTTCTGCTTACCGCAGAGGGGAAACGACGCCGTTCCAGACGCTCTCCAGTTGCGGCAGCTTCCCTGACCAGATTGATACGCAATGGGGTTGGGGAGACTTTACGGTTTTGATTGCTCATGCCGATTTCAATTTCGACGGATATCAGGATTTGGAATTGATGCAGAACTACATTCCGCACCTGGATACGAAGGTCTACTGCATTTTTCTGTGGGACAACCATGCGCATCTGTTCCGCTATTCCAAAGAACTGTCCGACCAGGGCGTCAACCTTGAGCCAGACCCCAAATCAAAAACCCTCCACGCGCGTCAGGATTGGATGGGAGGGCGAGGTGAAGATCGCACCTACCGCTGGACCGGCGGACATTTGGAATTGATCGAGGTGCAGGGCGAAGATGTGAACGGATCTGACGCGGCTTCGCCGGGAAAGGCGTGCGACGAGATTTACTGCATGCAGCGCATTGGCGGCAAGGTGGTCACGACGCTGGATAAATGCGTGAAGGATGGGAAACCACGCCCGGAGTGTCCTGCGGCCCCCAGCCAGATCGCGCCCCAATCTTCTACACCGGCTCCAAATGCGCCGTGAAGTGCCTCAAAAACGGCGCTTCGTAGGTCAGCTTCATGCCGCGAATCTTTTCGCGGTTTCTGAACACTTCGAGGATCACTTCGACTAAGTAGTCGACGTGGCTTTGGGTGTAGACGCGGCGGGGCATGGCGAGGCGCACTAAGTCCATCTGCGCCGCTCCTGCGAACATGAGCGTGCCGATTTCTACCGAGCGGACGCCGCCTTCGAGATACAGTTCGGCCGCGAGGGCGCAGCCGGGAAACTGGTCGGCGGGAATGTGGGGCAGGAACGCACGCGCGTCGAGATAGATCGCGTGGCCGCCGGGCGGCTGCACAATCGGCACGCCTTCCTCCGCGATATGGTTGCCGAGATAGGCCGTGGACGCGATGCGGTAGCGGAGGTAATCCTCTTCGAGCGCTTCCTGCACGCCGACGGCGATGGCTTCGAGATCGCGTCCCGCAAGCCCTCCGTAGGTGGGGTAGCCCTCGGTGAGGATGAGCAGATCTTTCTCCTGCTGGGCGAGCAGATCGTCGTTGGTGCAGAGAAATCCGCCGATGTTGGCCATGCCGTCTTTTTTGGCGGACATGGTGCAGCCGTCGCCGTAGGTGAACATCTCCTGCGCGATTTCTTTCGGTGTTTTGTCGGCGTAGCCGGGCTCCCGCAATTTAATGAACCACGAATTTTCCGCAAAGCGGCAGGCGTCAAAGTAAAGCGGGATGCTGTGTTTGCGGCAGACGGCGCTGACCGCGCGCACGTTTTCCATGGAGACAGGCTGGCCGCCGCCGGAATTATTTGTAACTGTGAGCATGACGACGGGGATGCGCTCGCGGCCCACGCGTTCAATGAGCGCTTCGAGCGCGGCAACATCCATATTCCCCTTGAAGGGATACGAGAGCGACGGCTGCTTGCCTTCCGGGATCAGGAGGTCAACGGCTTCCGCGCCGGTGAATTCGACGTTGGCGCGGGTGGTGTCGAAGTGCGTGTTGTTGGGGATGACGGAATCTTTCTTGCAGCGCACGGTGAAGAGGATGCGTTCGGCGGCGCGGCCCTGGTGCGTGGGGATAACGTGCTTGTAGCCGAAAATATTCTGAACAGAATCGCGAAAACGCGTGAAGCTGCGGCTGCCCGCGTAGCTCTCATCGCCCTCCATAATGGCGGCCCACTGGTGCGTGGACATGGCGCCGGTTCCGGAGTCGGTGAGCAGATCGATGAGGACGTCGTCGGCGGGGAGCAGGAACATGTTATGGTGGGCGGCGGCGAGGAGCTTCTCGCGCTGGGCGCGGGTGGTCCAGCGAATGGGCTCGACGCTCTTGATGCGGAAGGGTTCGATGATGGTCTTGATGGGCATGGGTCTTCAGCGTGTAGCGTATCGCGTCTAGCTTGCAGATAGGCGGATTCATTCGCCGCCCGAATTGGGGTGAGCGCCTGGAGCAAGGACTCTATTCGTAAGCGAGAGCGTCGATGGGGTCTTTGCGCGCGGCCTTCCACGCCGGGTAAATCGCGCCCAGCACTGACCCTACCAGGGCAATCATGGCGCCCTCGAGGCGCAGATTATTCGTGACAAGAAACGGAATGGTGGGAAAGCGCGCGCTCATGGCGATTTTGAGTAGCTGAGTGAGCACAATGCCGACGACTACGCCCAGAATGGAAACCAGAACGGCTTCGCGCAGAAAGAGGTTCATGATGTACAGCTTCGACGCGCCCAGCGATTTGAGAATGCCGATTTCGCGGGTGCGCTCCATGACGGCCGTATACATGGACTGGAAGATGACCAGGAAGCCGACGATGACGGCGATGAAGATGACGACGCGCAGGGCGATGTTGAAACCAGGCAGATGCTCGGGAGTCATCATCGACAGCCATTCCTCCAGAGTCTGCGCCTCATACGTGCCGAGGTTGGGTGCGTTATGAATTTCATCGATGATCGCCTGCTCATTTTTGTCGTCGTCGCTGCGGAGATAAAAGACGGAGGCGTTGCCGGCGGAGCCCATGAGCGCGCTCAGCGTTTTGATAGGCAGGAAAACGCGGCTGCCCTTGCCGTGCTCGACGATACCGGACACATGGAATTCATGATTCAGCAGCTTGAGGGTTGAACCGATCTGGGTGTGGTTGGCGCGGGCATACAGGTCGTCGACAATGGCATCGTCAGGGCCCTGAAATGGCCCGCCGGCGAGGAACTGGAAGGGACGGAGCGCGTCGTACGTGGGGTAATCGATGCCGTAGAGAGACTGCACCGATCCCGCGACGTTGAGTTGGATGGCGACGGGCGCCGCAACCGCAACATGGGGCAGCTTTGCCAGGCGCTTCGGGGCAATGTCGGCAGGAACAGGCGCACCGCCGACCGAACTGATGAAATTGGCATTCGGGGGGCGGACGATGATGTCTGCGCCGATGCCGCTGGTTTGGGTGGCTGCGCCTTTCACCATGCCCACCATGATGGCCACGATGGAGAGGATCATGATGACCTCAATGGCGACCGCAAGCACGCTGATGGCGGAGCGGACCGGACGATAAAGGATATTGCCGACAACAAGCTTATTCATTGGGCTGTTTGGATGAGGCCCTCGCCCCTTCGCACGGGAACCTTCAGAGTAGCAAACGGGCAGGCGGGCCGCCGGAGCCAGGTGATCTTATGTTGCTGATTTGGTTAACTCACGTGGCCCCTCGGTTACTTTGGTTACCTTCGCGGATACGCTTTCTTGAGGAAAATACGGCATTTATCTGATTTTTTCTTTGACGATCGAACGTTACCAGTCTTATTGTGACTGTGATAATCCTATCGACCATCCGGAAGGAATCCAATCGTGGGTCATTTCGGCGAGGAACTGCGCAGAGAACGCGTTTCCCGGGGAATCGAGCTAGAGACGATCAGTGGCACGACAAAAATCATCACGCGCTATCTGACGGCCCTGGAAGACGAGCAATTCGACGCATTGCCGGGCGGGATCCTGAGCAAGGGGATCGTGCGCGGCTATGCCCGCGTGGTGGGCCTCGATGAGTCGGCGTGGGTCGAGCGTTTTCTCGAAGCCAGTCAACCGCTGGGATTACCGAACAGCGACGACGGCTGGGCCGCCTTTGCGCATAACGTTGGCAGTTCGCGGGTGCGCTCGAGCAGCCGCCCTGAAATGCGCCTGCGCTGGACCGGCGTTTTGATGCTGGTTCTGGTGCTGGCGGGATTTGGCTGGTTCGTCTGGCACTATGTGACCGGACATGTGAGCGCGAGCGAGGAGCAGCGGCCCGCAGCGACGTCTGCCGCTGTGGCTGGGCCAGCTGGTGACGCCGCTCGATAGCTTCATTACTTCTGTGACCTGTTGCCGGCGCCCTTCGTTGCATACCCTTCAGGCATGACCCCCGCACAATGTGGATTGGCTGTAGCGCTGGCGTTGGGCTTGCCGGCTGTCGCGAAATGCGCCGCAAAGCCGCACGTGGTGGCGCTGGGCGCGGTGCGGCGGGAACCGTATTCGGTCGAGGGAGATCCCGCCGGCGCGCAGAAAGAGGAGAAGGAGCTGAAGGTTCGTCCGCTGGTGGTGGATGGCAAAGTAAAGGAGTGGACGACCGGCGACGCGCATGATGTGACCGAGCGCAGCTTCGCGGTGCGCCGCGCCGTGCGGCTCAACGATTCCCTTCCCTCCGACCACGCGGTGCGATGGGTGTGGCAGCGGGGACCGTGGCTGCTGGTAGATCGAGGCAGCGGCAAAGTGACGGCCCTGCATTTGCCGGACTTCGATTCTGGTGTGTCGGACGTGGTCTGGTTCCGAGACTATGCGGCCTACTGTGGATTGAACGCCGCGGGCAAACAGTTATTTGCCGTGGTGGCGCAGGTGGCGGCGCGGCGTCCGCTGCTGGCAAAGAAGCTTGCGCCGTGGGATGCAGCGGATCATCCGAGTCCAGCTTGCGCTGCGGCGCAATGGCAGCGCGAGCCGCTGAAGGTGAGCTTCCAGCCGACCGGCGCCGCGCTGGTGAGCTTCGATCTGGTGGGGACGTCGGCGGTGCTGGTGGAGGATGGGGACGAGGATTGAAGCGATAAAGCTGTCAGCTAAGAGGCGGTCAGCTAAGGTCCGGTCGGCGATAAAGCGGCTAGCAGTGATGCTGCCAGCGCAAAGCTGTCAGCGAGAAGCTGTCAGCAAGAGATTGCCAGGAGGCGGAAAACTGTTCCGTTGGCTGAACCGACCTTCAAGGGCTTAGCATGGCCTGCATGGAGTCTTTGGACGAGTTGCTGCGGCAGGCGGAGATTGCGCATGGGCATTTATGCGCTGGGCAGGTGCTGGGTGTGCGGATGGCGATGCTGGGCTGCCGGCGGCTGGGCATCGACGAGCCGCGCGGCCGCGACCGCAAGCGGCTTGTGACCTACATTGAAATTGACCGCTGCGCGACGGACGCCATTGGAGTGGTGACGGGATGCCGGTTGGGCAAGCGGGCGCTGAAATTCCGCGACTGGGGCAAGATGGCGGCCACGTTTGTTGACCTGCAGGGCCGGGCGATTCGAATTGTGGCGCTGGAGTCGTCGAAGCAGCGGGCTCGTGAGATGTTTCCGGAGATTCCCGACAGAAACCAACAGCAGATGATGGCATACCGCGAAATGGACGACAAGGATCTGTTCGGCGAACAATGGGTCGACGTAAAAGTGGCGCCGAAAGAGATGCCGGGTTACAAGGGTGAGCGCATAGCCTGCGATGTGTGCGGCGAAGGCATCAACTACGACCGCTTTGTGAAGCGTGAGGACAAGACGCTGTGTCTGGCGTGCGCCTGCCCCGAGCAGCGGTACTACCAGCCCGCCGGCACAGCAGCTGGGCGCGAGCAAACGGATCCCGCATCGCGTTGCGAATGCGCCTGAGGTTGCGCCGTCAATTTACAATTGCGTAGCCGCGCACGCTGAATAATCAAGTCGGACAACAGGTGGCGGCAGACGAACCCACGGGAGCGAAACAACTCATGCTGAATCTTGAAGGCCGCGTGGCGGCTGTTTTTGGATTGGCGAATAAGCGCAGCATCGCCTGGGGCATTGCGCAAAAACTCCATGAGGCGGGGGCGAAGCTGGCCATCGGCTATCAAAATGAGCGGATGAAGGCCGAGGCTGCGGAACTGATTGACGATCTGCCGGGGGCCGAGCCGTTCCAGTGCGATGTGTCGAACGACGCGGAGATCGAGCAGACCTTCGCGCAACTAAAAGAGCGCTACGGCAAGCTGGACGTGCTGGTGCACTGCATCGCCTTCGCGCCCGCCGACGCCATGAAGAACCCCTTCCTCGAAACATCGCGGGAGGGCTTCCGGATTGCGCACGACGTGAGCGTGTATTCGCTGATCGCGTTGAGCCGCGCCGCTGCGCCGCTGATGACCGAGGGCGGATCGATTATCACGCTGACCTATTTCGGTGCGGAGAAAGTGGTTCCGCATTATAAGGTGATGGGCGTGGCAAAGGCTGCGCTGGAAGCGACGGTGCGGTATTTGGCGTGGGACCTGGGCAAACAGAATATCCGTGTCAATGCCATCTCCGCGGGGCCGATTAAGACGCTGGCCGCGCGCGGCGTGGGCGCACTGGGCGACATGATGAAGTACCACGAGGAACGCTCTCCCCTGCACCGCAATACGGAGCAGCTGGAAGTGGGCAAGACCGCCATTTATCTCGCCTCGGAACTCGCCAGCGGCGTGACCGGCGAGGTGATTTACGTGGACAGCGGCTACAACATCATGGGGTTCTAAGTCCGTGGACCAGGGAAAAGGCGCAACAGCGCTGGGCGTTGAGTTAGTAGCGGCCAGCCGGGATCAGGAGCCGATCCTCGCCAATCTACTCGAGCTGTACATCCACGATTTCAGCGAATTCATCCCGGTCGATCTGGGAGCCGACGGCAGGTTCGGATATCCGAATCTGCCGCTCTACTGGACCGATCCCGACCGTCATTCTTTTCTGATCCGCGTGGATGGGCAGTGGGCTGGATTTGTGCTCACCATCAACACAAAAGCGGAATCCGGGGATCGGCGGCTGTGGGATATGGCTGAGTTTTTTGTCCTGCGTGGTTTCCGCCGGCGCGGTATCGGCCAGATCGTCGCGCACGAGGTGTGGCAGCGCTATTCCGGGCCTTGGCAGGTCCGCGTGATGGACGCCAATGCGGGGGCCTGCCGGTTCTGGGAACGAGCCATCGGAGCGTTTGTCGGGCGACCTGCAGGTCCGGCCTTCGCTGAAATCCGTGGTGTGCCGTGGCACGTTTTCTCGTTTCAAACCGGCCCTCCGGAGAGCAACCCCGCCGCCCGATAAGTTGCCTCAGGTTCGCTCCCTGATTACCGGCATCCTGCGATTCCTGAGTTTTTCCGCGACTGTACACCCTTCTGCGGGGTAGAATTGCCGTTTCAATGGGGGTTTGACGATGGGCGATGTGTTCATGGGCCTCGCCGTGTTCTTCTGTGCGTTGTGGGCGGTCGCTGCATACAACCGTTATCACGACGCGATCGAGACCGCCTCACTGCGAGCCGAGCAGGAAAAACAGCAACAAAAATGGGAAGCGGAATACGTGAAGTCGCAGGAAGGTATGCTGCAGCAACCGAAGTCGGCCTGAGCCGGAACCGCTGCCAGGCTCACGCTGCATTGCCCGGTGGAGCCCCGTCGCCCGTCCGTTTCCGCTGCATCCGCGTGGACTGATCCGTCTGCGCTACGGAAGCAGGCCAAAAACGGCTACGCTGTTGGGCGTTCCCACATACAACTTGCCGTTCGCCACTATCGGCGTGATGAACTTGTTGCCGTTGCCGAATTGATCGCGATTGTTCGCGGCCTGATTGCTGTTGTAGAGCTCCTGCAGACTGGTGGCGTCGTAGGCATGGAGCACGGCAGGTGAAGAATTCTCGACGGCCCAGACGATCCCATTCGATGTTCCGTTGGCCGTGACCGACGGCGTCGTGCCGGGATACCCGAAAGTAGAGGCACTTTGCTGGCTGGGGCTGGTGGCTATCTTCGCGTTAGCGATGGGGTAAGCCTTGAGATAATCCCCGACTGCTCCGTAATAAACGGTGTTGTTGAAGTAAGCGGGCATGGCCCACACGCCGCCTCCACCGCCGTTGATTTCCTGATAGAGGGCATTGTTGTTCGATGGGTTGAACTTGCCCATGGAGTCGCGGTTGGCAATGTAAATGTGGCCATCTTTGCCGGCGCCGACTGCGAGGTGATGAACGACTCCTGAGGTGTCGGTGATATCTGGCAGAACCAGCGCGCCGCCAGAGCCCAGGTCTTCATCGGCGCCGGACTCGGACGTAGTATTGTCCATCTCGAAGTAATCGGCGACGGCGAGCGTGCCTCCCGCGGTCGAGATCTTCATGAACCCGTTGCCATAGTCGTGATTCACGGGGAACCCATTGGCGTCGAGGGTGGTGTCAAACGTTCCGTTGGCATCGAGGAAATAGATGTTCCCGCTGGAATCAGCGGCAAGCCCCGCGCCCGCCATCCAGATGGAGCCTTCGCTGCCATTGGGCGTCAGGTTCAGCACGCTGGTCTGCGCCAGGGTGGTCTCGTTGTAGCCCATCAGCCAGCCGGTATACGGCTCCTCGTCGCAATGCGAAGTCCAGCCCATGTAGAGGACGCCGTTGAGCAGCAGGATGCCGGCGCGCTCAGCATATTGCGCAGGATCGAAGACGACGTTACCGCCGGAACTGTTGGCGCCGGTTCCGGGATACGTGGCCTGAATTTCCTTTGGGCTGCCGGATAGCTCCGCGCCGGTGGTGACGTCGAGAGCGTGGAGCCGCTGGTGCGAAGCGCCTCCGGAATCGAGCGACATGCCTACGACAAAGATGGCGCCGTGCGCTCCGGCGTGGCGATCGATGACCGGAGTTGCCGTGATGCCGATTTCCGGCGATATCTGATTGCAGTTGTGATCGCCGCTGGTGGTTTCGTTCGTGCCAAGGATGGTGGACTTCCAAATCTGCGTGCCGGAATCGGCGTCGAAAGCGTAGACGCTGTCGTGTTCCGTCTCGACAAAGAGGAGGTTGCGCTGCTGGCCGCCGGCAGTCAGGCTGGCCAGGAAGAGCGGCTGCGCATCGACGACACCGTCGACGGGCAGAGTCTTGAGCAAGCCAAATTTTGACGACGTCACGTTGGCAGTGGTCAGCGTGGTCTCAGTGGAATTGAGGCCGGTGCGGGCTACGTCGTAGTGGTAAGTCACGACGTCCCGGCCGGTAACAGCCGCCACGCTGACGCTCACCGGCGCGGTGTGGCTCAACATGCCCGAAGTCCCGACAAACTGTGCGGTCACCGTGGAAGTGGCGGCGGTTGCCGATGCGGCAAAGCTCATCTGCTGGGGACTGCCCACCGTGAGCGACACGGTAGCCGGCGTGGCCGTGACGCCGGTAGGGAGGCCGCTGACGGCCACCTGGATCGTCCCCGAGAATCCATTTTCGGCTGTCGCGGTGAGCGTCACCGGGACGGCGCTGCCGCCGGGCGTGAGCGTCACGCTGGTCGCGCTGGCGTTGAGGACAAAATCCGGCTGTGCAAGGACGCGTGAATTGGAGCCGCAACCGTCGACCAGGATCCCGAGAATCGGGAGCAGCAGACCGAGAAATCGAAACTGCGCGTTGCGGCGCATGGGGTGAGGCACAGTATAGAGCCGCGGAACAGCAATGCGCACAGGTTTTCAATTTGATTCATGCGGGTTTCGGGACCATGGTTCCGCTTGACACCGCTTCGCCCCTAAGGTGTAGTGGAATCAGTCGGAATGGTGAAGGAGTTCACCTTTAACCGCTGTCCCCCTCAGCACGGGACAGATGATGACTCCTGGCAGGGTCCCCTGTCGTGGAGTTGTTCGTCCCGGCGCGATCCCTGCAAACAATCTGCGATGTTGGTCCATAGCTGGATCAGGCGTTTCTTGCGCGCATAGCGGCAAGAAGCGCAGGAACCGCATGCGAGGACCGGAGGAGGGAGTTTGCAGAAGTACTTGCTGATCGCGCTTGGCGGCGCACTGGGGTCGATCGCTCGCTACTGGGTCGGTGCGTATATCATCGACCGCTTCGGGTCCAGGTTTCCCTACGGAACCCTGGTCATCAATCTGACGGCCTGCCTGGTGATTGGGTTCTCGATTACTTTCCTGACCCAGCGATCCGGAATCAACCCGGCGTGGCGCTATCTGGTCCCCATCGGATTTATTGGCGCCTACAGCACCTTCTCCACCTATGAGTGGGAGACGCTGAGTTTGATTCGCGGCGGGACGTTCTCGGCTGCGGCGGTCTATGCTTTTGGCAGCCTGGTGCTGGGGTTGGCCGCGACGTGGTGCGGCATTATGGCCGCGGAGTTCCTCTCATGAGAGGACGGCGAACGGGGCAAACCGAAGGGGGCAATCGATGCTGACGTCAGGAAAGGCGCTCAAGGTCTCCATCACTGTGAGCGAAGGCTCGACCTACCACGGGGCATCAGCGTATTCGAGCATTCTGGATTATCTGTTTTACCGCAATGTCTCCGGCGCAACGGTGTTGAAGGGCGTCGCGGGGTTCGGCGCCGACCATCATCTGCACACCACGGGCGTGGTGGAAGTCTCAGACAAATTGCCGATTCGCATCGAGTTTGTCGATAGCAAAGAAAAGGTAGCCGAACTGATGGCCAAGCTGGAAGAGATGGTTGGCAGCGGGCTGATTGAAGTCCAGGAAACGACCGTCACCCGGGCCGCCGCTGTTTCAAAGAAGCCGAAGCCGGCAAGCGAGCACATGAAGATGGAAGGCAAGGCCCGCCTGATGCGCATTTACATTGGCGAATCGGACCGGTGGAACGATAGGCCGCTGTTCGAGGCGCTGGTGCAGGCCATGCGCGCCAACGACATTGCGGGCGTCACCGTGTATCGCGGCGTCCTGGGATACGGGGCGCACCGGCGCGTTCACAAAGAGAAGCCGCTACATCTTTCCCACGATGCCTCTATTATGTTGTCGGCCATCGATACGGAGGACAAGCTGAACGCATTTCTGCCCGTCGTTGATCGCATGGTGGAAGAGGGCCTGGTGGTCCTGTCGGACGTGGACATCATCAAATACTCCTGGCGCGCAGCCGAGATCGAAGAGGAATAGCACGGAGGACCGCACGTGAAACAGCAATTCGAAGCGCGTATGCTGCGCATTCACTTTGGCGAGAGCGATCAGTGGCAGGGCAAGCCGCTGCATGAAGCGATCCTCGCGAAGTGCCGGGAACTTGGGCTGGCGGGCGCCGTTGTGTATCGCGGGATCGAGGGCTACGGGACCAGCACGCGAGTCCGGCATGCGAGCCTTTGGAGGTTCTCAAAGGACGCTCCCATCATGGTGAGCATCATCGACACCGAAGAGCAGATTGCGAAACTGGTGCCGCATTTGGACGCGATGGTGGGCGAAGGGCTGATCGCGATGTCGAAGGTGCAGGTCATTCGATACACGCGGGCCACGGCAGAGCCGAAAGCGTCCTGAGGCGCCCTATTCCGAACGCAGGGCCTGCATGGGATCGACCGAAGCTGCGCGGCGCGCGGGCCAATACGCCGCCAGCAGTGCTGTAGCGATCAGAAAAACTGCCACCGCCGCAAACGTCACCGGATCATACGGCGTCACGCCATAGAGGTATCCAGCCATGGCGCGTCCCACGCCCAGCGCGGCGCACGCGCCAAGAGCGACCCCGGGCAAAGCGAGGCGCAAGCTGTGGCTCAGGACTCCACTGAAGACATCTCCGCGCCGCGCCCCCAGTGCCATGCGGATGCCGATTTCGCGCGTCTGCTGGCCCACCGAATACGCGATGACGCCGTAAATCCCAATCGCGGCCAGGACCAGCGCCAGCGCACCGAAAAAGCTCAGCAGCAGCATGGAGAACCGGTCCTGCGCCATGGCTTCATCGGTCAGCGTGCTGAGGGTCGCGATTTTTGCCAGCGGCAATCCAGGATCGAGCGAATGAATTGCTTCGCGCACTCCGCCGATTGCCGTTTCAGGACTCCCCTGCGCGCGCAGTACGACCTGCATCTGCGCCAGCGGGGGCCAGACGTTTTGCGTATACGGCTCAAACATTTCTGGAGCGGGTGCCTCCCGCAGCGAAGTATGTTTCATATCGGCAACCACGCCAACAATGGTCGCCGGAACCTGCTGCGAGGGCACGAGGACTTGCTGGCCGATGGGGTCCTGCCCCGGCCAGTACGCCTGGGCCATGGCGCGGTTGATCACGGTGACCGGCGGAGCAGCGAGCAGGTCGGCATCGAGGAAATCACGGCCGCGCAGCAACGGCGTTCCCAGAGCCG
>Ga0206851_1184_pt1 | contig 15688 bp, 10 predicted proteins | sample Alteio_BWOrgCont_13_FD_152904 | JGI IMG/M metagenome (GOLD analysis project Ga0206851, IMG submission 152904) | Enriched cells from forest soil in Barre Woods Harvard Forest LTER site, Petersham, Massachusetts, United States -... | ecosystem: Environmental > Terrestrial > Soil > Temperate forest >... | reverse complement strand
GTTAAGGAGCGGGGGGAACTTCCTTCTTTGGCTCAGGCTCTTCGGCACGAACGAGCAGTGGGCCTGTTTGTGCAACGGGTTTCGGGTTGGCCGTTATCGGTTGGGAAACCTGGGGCGAGGCCGGATCCTCCACAAGCATCGGATGCGGTTCATCTTTGAGTATCTTATCTACATTTAGATTTTCTGTAAGTTCGGCGGCATGTACGTTTACGTTGCGTTCTATCTCAGTCACGCTTTTTTGGATTTCATCCTGTATGTTGTTGGCTGCAGCCTTGAATTCGCGCATGCCTTTGCCAAGAACGCGTGCCATTTCGGGTACTTTTTTTCCCCCAAAAAACACGATGATGACAAAAACAATCAGCATTACTTCGCCTGTACCTAGGCTTTCGAGAAAGAGCAGTGGGGTGTGGTGCAGCATTTTAGAATGTCAGACGACGATTAGCGGGTCTGATGGTTGACAAAGGTACGGAAATAAAAAAGGGGATATTCAATAATTTCAGCGTTCGCCTGGCTATTTTCATTTGAATAACTCTCAACTAAAAAGGCCCCAATCTTCCGAAAGGGGCCTTTTCTCATGTAGCTGTTGACTGATACGGGTGATACCCCACAAATCAAATTCGCATTATTTTTTCACCAATCCTTCATCCTTTTTATCGAAATCAACCACAATTGGTGTGGCGATACAAAGCGAGGAATAGGTTCCGATCACTACACCGATCAAGAGCGCGAATGCAAACCCGCGAATGACATCGCCACCGAAGATAAAGATCGACAACAGTACGAAGAACGTAATGGCCGAGGTATTGATGGTACGGGTAAGCGTACTGTTCAATGCATAGTTGATCATGTTGTGCTGCTCTGCACGGGTCATGGTTTGTTTCTGGGTGAGGAACTCACGGATCCTGTCGAATACAACCACGGTGTCTGTCATCGAGTAACCCATTACGGTAAGCAGGGCTGCCACGAAATCCTGGCCGATCTCAAGCGAGAAAGGAAGGATACCGTCGAAAATCACATAACACGACATAACCACCAGCACGTCGTGGAACAGGGCTGCAACGGCGCCCAGACCATACTGCCATTTCTTGAACCGCACCAGGATGAACAGGAACATCAAGATACAGCTGAAGAAGATAGCCAGCAAGGATGCGTATACAATATCCTTTGCAATAGAAGGACCTACCTTCATCGAACTCATGATCTGATCGGCCCTGAAATTGGGTTGTATCTTTTCCAGACCGGTTTCGAGCGCTTTCTCCACCTTATCATCGATCGAAGGATCTGTTTCGGCAATGAGGTAGGTAGTGGTGATTTTTACCTGGTTGGATGTGCCAAAGGTCTTTACTTCGGGTTCTGCCCCAAAGCTTACTTTCAGCGCCGAACGAACGGCTTCAACACTTACGGGTTTATCAAAACGGATCTGATAGGTGCGTCCTCCCTGAAAATCAACACCCAGGTTGAAACCGCCTTTCTTCACAAAGAAGATCAGACCAACAAGGATAATGGCGCTGGAGAAAATATAGAAGTATTTACGTTTCCCAACGAAATCGATCTTGGCACCGCGCAAGAGGTTTTCGGTAGCCGGCACAGAGAATTTGATGGCTGCTTCTTTCTTTTTCAGCATCCAGTCGAATACCAGACGGGTGATGAAGATAGCGCAGAACATCGAGCTCAGGATACCAATGATGAGGGTGGTTGCAAAACCCTGAACCGGGCCGCTGCCAAAGATGAAGAGGATGATACCCAGGATAAGGGTGGTAAGGTTGGAGTCGAGAATAGACGACATGGCATGTTTATAGCCTTCGGAAATGGCCAATGCAATTCCTTTTCCTTCACGCAATTCTTCCCGGATGCGTTCGAAAATCAGGATATTCGCATCCACCGAAAGGGCGATGGTAAGCACGATACCTGCAATACCAGGCAGCGTCAGGATAGCTCCGAGCGAGGTAAGCACCCCCATGATAAAGAATACGTTTACAAGCAGGGCCACATCGGCCACGATACCGGCACGGTTGTAATAGAACGACATATAGATCAATACCACAATCAGGGCTACGATAAACGACAGCATACCATCGTTGATGGCTTCCTGGCCCAGGGTAGGACCCACAACCGTTTCTTCTACAATACGTGCAGGGGCCGGGAGCTTACCGATACCCAGTACGTTTACCAGGTCATTGGCTTCGTTGATGGTAAAGTTACCCGTGATGGATGAGCGACCGTTTGGTATTTCACCGTTTACGCGAGGCGCAGAGTATACATTATTATCGAGTACGATGGCGATGCATTTGCCGACGTTGTCATGTGTCAATTGTTTCCAGCGGCGGGCTCCATCCGGATTCATGGTCATGGAGATCTCGGGGTTACCGCCGTTCTGCTGGTTAAATTCGGTACGGGTGTCGGTCACCACATCGCCTTCCATGGCGGCACGTCCGTCGCGGCTGCTTACACGAATTGCAAAAAGGGCATAGGCAGTAGATCCTTTCTCGGGTTTAACACCCCAGAACAAACGCAGGTTCTTTGGAAGGATTTCAAGCACCCGTTTCATGTGCAGGTATACATTTACTTTGCCGGTGTCTTTGGCAAGCGAGTAACCAACCACAGGTCCGGGCTGAGCCACAGGGTGACCTTCTTTGTCGCGTCCTACAGCAGGCTGAAGGATTGCAAAGAGGGGGTGCTTCTTCTGTTGATCGCTCAGGCTTTCCTTGCCGGCTTTGAGGCTGTCTTTACCGGTAGCGGTTTTTTCTTTTTTGTTCAGCTGTTCGGCAAGCGAACCGGCTTTATGGGTGGTATCAGCAAGATCTTTCTTTGCTTCGGCAGCATCTGCTTTTGCATTCTTTCCGTCCTTGCCTTTTTTCATTTTGGCGCCGGCTTTCTCCTCTGTCTTTGTAGTATCGGTCTTTTCTGTTTTAGAAGTATCGGCAGCAGGGGAATAAAGCTGACCGAGTTTTTCGTCGGCATTGCTCAGCATGTTGATGACCTCACCACTTTCGTATGTTTCCCAGAACTCCAGATTGGCAGTTCCCTGGAGCAGTTTACGCACGCGGTTTTTGTCTTTTACACCCGGAAGTTCGATAAGGATACGGCCAGAGTTTGGCATCAGCTGAATGCTTGGCTGGGCCACACCAAATTTATTGATACGCTGTTCGAGTATCAGTTTGGCGCGTTTTACCGATTCGTTGGCTTCGTTATTAAGCACTTTCAGCACTTCCGGGTTGGTGGATTGGAAGGGAATTTTGCTTTTCAGCTCAACTGTCTGGAAGAATGCCGCCAGTTTAGCGTTTGGATTGCTCTTTTCGAATGCACGGCCAAAAATCTCAACAAAGGTACCCTGTTCTTTCTTCGACATTTCGATGGCATCGGCTATCGCTTTGTTGAATTCGGGATCGGGATTGTAGTTGCTCATGGCCTTGATGATTTCGGGAACCGAAATCTCCATGGTTACGTTCATACCACCTTTTAAGTCAAGCCCCAGGTTGATGGCATGCTGACGTACTTGTGCGCCGGTATATTTAATGATTCCAAGGCTGTACACATTTTCGTTTGCAATGGAATCGCCGAGGTAGAATTCCTCGCGTTTGGCACGGGTAGAATCGATGTAGGATTTGGTACGGGCGGCATCGCCATGACCGTATTTCGTAGCGCTGTCCTGAATGGCTTTGCGGTTGACGAACCCTTCGGCATAGGCTTTTGCATCTTTATCAATGCCATTGGCGACAAAGGTGAAAGAAAGGTAGAACAAACAGGATAAGGCCATTAGAATGGTAAATGACCTGATCGCACCCTTTAAATTTTGCATATTGTAGTTAAATTTATTTATATTAAATTGAAGCTTATTCCTTATTCTTCAGGAACCTCCGAGAAAAATTGAAGGGTGCAAATATAGAATTTCATTCATTATCTGCCAACTTTAGTTTGAAACCCTTCGGGGAAATGGAAAACTTTCAGTATCATGGGCTTAACCCAACAAACGACGCCCGGGTAAGACAAGGGCTATGGTTCAGGCTGATCGTATCTTTTACCTTCAATTTTCATCATCTTCTAATCCGAATCGCCCTTTCTGCGTCTGGATTCATAACGGGTAGAGCCAAATATTCGGTAACTTTGAGTCCTAGTCAAGCCTTTCCATGAACATCGGAAAAACATCCATTCTCCTGGTCTTTTTGTTTCTTCATATCTTTTCATATTCCCAGACGAGCTTTTTCCGGAACGATTCCATCCGGGTCATCCAGGGAACCGATACGCTTGCCAATGCCTGGACCGGAGGATTGAATTTTTGTCAGTTTTCGGAAATCGATCTGAACCAGGATGGCATCCCCGATCTGTTTGTATTCGACCGTCAGGGAACAAACGGGGGGCGTGTCACTACGTTTTTGAACAAAGGCATACCAAACAAAGTATCGTATGTGAATGCCCCCCAGTATGCCGCTAAATTTCCTCACCTTCAAAACTGGGCCCTGCTGGCCGATTATAATTGCGACGGGAATGCCGATCTTTTTACTTACGACACTACCCACTGGCTCACCTACGGAGCACAGAGCGGGATTGCCCTGTACAAAAACACCTCCAGCGCCGCCAACGGTTTTGGTTTTACCCTGGCATCGTCCCTGCTTTTTTCGAATTACGGATCATCCGGTATCCTGCCTCTCTATGTTAGTCCTTCTGATATACCGGCAATTGTAGATGTTGATAACGATGGGGATCTTGACATCCTGACCTATAGCATTCTCACCACCTATGTTGAGTACCACCGCAACATGACCATAGAAATGTATGGCACCTGCGACAGCCTGAATGGATATGTCAAAAGCCCCTACTGCTACGGGCAGTTTGCCGATAACGGCATTGTTTGCGGAGGGTATATCACCGAAAATGTGGGACCTGCTCCTTGTACCGTCTCCGCCCCTCCTCCACCGGGGACACTTGCTACATCCTCTGGCGGTGGGCTCAAACACCAGGGTAACTGTATCCTGTGTCTGAAAGAAGAAGGCAACAATAACCAGGATCTGGTTCTGGGTCATTATGGCTGCGCCAGTGTTACGGGCATGCGCAATACAGGCACTGTCGATTCGGCCATCTTTGCGACCCCTCCCGATTATTCATTCCCTTCGTACGATGTGCCGGTAAATCTGCATGTTTTTTCGTGCGGCTATCTGGTCGATGTAAATAATGACGGTAACAAAGATGTCTTGCTCGGACCCAACAACCAGGTGGAAGGCCAGGCCGAAGATTTTAACAGTGTCGACTGGTATAAAAACATAGGCACCAACGATTCAACGGTGCTGCATTACCAGCAAAACAATTTCTTGCAGGACCAGATGATCGATGTGGGCGAAGGTGCATTTCCGGTTCTTTACCCTGATCAGGGCGACAGCCTGGCCGATCTGTTTATCGGCAATTGGGGGTATTTCAATGCTGCTACGAGCGGGGTGGTTCCCAACATAGCCTTCTATAAAAACACAGGGACAAAAACGGTTCCCGTGTTCACGCTCATCACACGCGATTATGCCAACCTGAGCACAAAAAATCTGCATATCACCCAGCAGTACGCCCCTACCTTCGGCGATCTGAACGGAGACGGGCTCACCGATATGGTCATAGGCGATTTTGCCGGGCATCTACATTATTTTCAACGCTCGGCCGCAGCCCTCGACAGTTTTGTGTACGATTCAGCTTCCTTCCTTTCGGGGATGTATGTTGGCATGGCCGCCACCCCCCAGCTCATCGACCTGAACCGTGATGGGCTGCTCGATCTGGTAGTGGGCAATCAGCTCGGAGAAATCTATTATTACCAAAACACAGGCACCCCCACCTCCCCTGCCTTTTCATCAACCCCTGTTACCCGTAAACTGGGCAATGTAAAAACCGCCCGCCCGGGTTATTCCACCGGTTTTGCGGCCCCGTTTTTTTATAATGAAGCTGGCTCATATAAACTGATTGTAGGCGACGAGTACGGAAGCTTGCTCAAATATGGAAATATTGACGGAAACCTCGGCGGAACCTTCACCCTGATCGACCCGTTGTTAGCCTGGATCGGAGAAGGCGAAAGATCGGTTCCTTATGGGTATGATATCAACGGGGATGGATTAATGGATCTGTTTGTTGGCAATTTCTCGGGCGGGGTGGAGTTTTATGAAGGAAGCTCTGCCCTGGACATTGTTGAAAACCCAAGCAAACCAACCTTTGAATTTGGATTGGCCCCCAACCCGGCTGCCTCATCTGTAAGCCTTACGATTACCGGGTTTCAGACCGGAGAAAAATACACATTACTGATCACCGATGTGTTGGGCCGGATTATAGTGAACACTGCAATTACAGCTTCAATAAGCGCTGTTTCGCTCGAGGGGCTTGCTGATGGGGTTTATCTGTGCGGGGTGTACAGCGGCGGCTCTGCCGTACGTCATAAGCTGATCGTGAACAAGTAAGTTAATGCAGGTTGAGATACGGTGAGTGACCGCACTCCATTTGTTCAGACGATTACAGAGACGGATTAAAAATTGTTCAACATATATTTGGGAAGAACACACTTCTCCCAAATTATAGAAATCATTGAAGGGGCTTATAGCACCTTACATGAGGCAAAAGTGAATTCGTCAGGCGTCATACAAGGAGCAGAAATGCGTTTCAGGATTCCAGGTGTTTGTATCGCTGTTATCCCTGAGTCTGTTCCCCCGATCACTTTCAGGATCCATGCCTTTGCCTTGGCTAACCTAAGAATACAGATTCAACACCTTCTATTTTTTTATTATAATTTTCTTAATGATCGAATCTCCTCCGTTTGTGATTTTTAAAAAATAGACCCCAGAAGGTAGTATGCTTACATTTATTTTCAGGAAATTCTGACCACTCTGGGTTTCCTGGCTTTCGGAATAAACCAATTCGCCCAGTAAATTGAAGAGTTCCATCTTTTCAAGTCCATCCACATCGGTTGTAAGCTGGACCGTAAAGGCCCCAGCCGAAGGATTTGGATAGAGTACCAATTCCTGATCATCAGCTTTGCTACCCAAATTCTGGCCGATCTCAATCGGACGTTTGCTCCGGTAAACCTGATATTTGGCAAGATAACAGTCGAGCAGTGAAGGTCCGGCGGGCAATGAAATTTCAACTGGGCCATTGAGTGAAAAATAGAAGTCTTCGGTATTCGACACCCCGGAGACGGAGCCTTCCCCGGTTATATAAATAGGGTCATAAGCAACTCCATCGCTGTTATGACCAGAGACGCCCGTAGCTATTCCCCCAACAGTACCAATATTGGAGCCACTTCCGACAGCAGTATTGGCGAATTGAAACAGCCCAAGCGAGTTGTACCCGGCAATAAAACTCATCCAATCGGATGGATTGGCGCTGACATAAGAAACAGTGCTGTGATTGAACAAACAATTTCCCTGCAATGTGCCAACCACATAAACCTTTTCTGAAATGCTATTGTAACAAATGCCTTTTGACGAAGGTTTGCCGTTTTGACCATCCACGTCAATCCAGAGTAATGTACCCTGAGCATTGTAACTGGCAACAAAATAATCGTTTCCATTTGGGATGATAAAAATGTTGCTGGGGTCAAACCGTACCGTACCTTCCACACTTCCGGTTATAAAGCATCCTCCTTTATAATCGCAGGCAACGCTACTAGCTCCTGCTCCGTTCACGAACCCACCGGAAGAGAGAGATTGCTTTGCCCAAGTCACATTTCCTGTAGCCTGATTAAGACTTGCCACAAACATATTTCCTTTGTTTGTAGCCGCATTAGATAATAGCAGCCCGGGCTTAAACAGGATAGTAGGAGAGCTGAAAGTTCCAGCAACAAAACAATTTCCTGAATTGTCGGCAGCTACTCCAAAGGCGATGCCATTTGTTACAATAGAATTGGCCCAGGCCACGGTTCCTGATGCCGTATACTTGGCTATAAAAGGGGCCTGGACAGTGGTTGTTGGCAACGCGATACTTCCTATCAGCGCCTGGTCATTGTAAGAGCCCGCAACGTAACAATTTCCTGATTGATCACTCGCAATGGAGGAAGGAAGAATGGAATTATCCGGATTATGATTCGGATTAATGGGGTTCAAGTCCGAGACTCTCCCAAGATCGGCGGTCCAGATAATATTTCCATTTGAATCATACTTTGCGACAAAACCATCCGTCTGAGTGATGATTTTATTTGCCGGGCCAATACTCGGCCGGCGGGTCAAAACAGTTGAAGCGCTACCGAAATCAGCATCCCCGGCGAACCAGCCTGTCACAAAGATATCTCCGCTTCCATCACCACTCATTGCAACACCAGAGGCATTTCCAAAAGCCCCATCCACTACATTTGGCCAGGTTAATTTCACAGATTTGGCCCAGACGAAGCTCCCGTTTGGATCATATTTTACGATGAATGGCTGACCCTGACATGTCGGTGAAGGCACAGGCAATGCATTTCCATTGAAGGCAAGGTTCCCGGTATAGGAACCAACTACATACGAGTTACCCTGAGCATCTGTGGTAATTCCATTGGGCTCATTGCCCAGCCCTGGAGAAGCCGGTCCGCCGTATAATTTTGCCCATACCCATCCGTTGGTTTGCGAGAACAAAGTACCGGAGAAACAGAACACTAAAATAAGGATAATGAAACGGTTCGGGCTGTTTTGTAATTCTTTGGGGTGCAACATGGCGTATAGATTTAAGTTGAACAATATTCAATTTATATGATCCTCGTAATTAGTCAAATACTTCCGTTTCTCTCGTTTAATAAAACATCAGGAGAACCTGTTTCTGACAGCAGAAAACAGCACACATAACCTACTCGATTATCTGTATTTTTCGCGATTCCCTGTTCCCATCTTTTTCAATAGTCAGCAAGTACACACCTGATGACATTCCATAGTCTTGGGGTTGTATACTCAGTGTCTGAGTCCCGACAGACAGATTACGCTCGTCAAGCACGGTCACTAACTTACCTGAGAAATCATAGATTTTGCAGACTGTAGTCATGCCCTCGCGACTTACCTGATACGCTATATTAATTGTGCCGTTCGAAGGGTTCGGGAACACCTTCAAATCGCCCTCATTCGTCTTAAGACTGTTAGTGGGAGGAGCCGTCAGTCTGTCCGGGTTCTCATTCGCTTCATAACAAGTAAAATAGGCATTGGTTGCTGTGGAATCACCTGCCCCTGTTTGGCCAAAGGAGTGACTGCCTGTCCAGATAAGCTGTTCTTCATTTGTATCGAATGTAAAACCTAATGCAAAATCGCTTCCGGCCGATACCTTATACCAAAAGCTTGACAGCGTTGTACATCCGTTCACACCTCCATTTATCTTTGTGGGCACCTTAACGATGGCAACACCACTCCCTGCCGGGGAGCTGATCTGTCCAACGTTGTTGTCTCCCCATCCCCAAAGAGCCCCGTTCTTGTCAATCGCAAAGGAAAAATCGAGTCCGGCAGACACAGAAGTAAAATCCGTCGCAGACGATATTTTCACAGGACTCAGGACTGCTGAAGAAAGAGAATTATTGCCAACCTGACCATTCATACTGGACCCCCAGGCCCAGAGTGTTCCATCTGAACGTATGGCCAAAGAATGGATTCCTCCGGCGCTACAGGTCAACCACTTGGTTCCCACCATTACCGCTATCGGAATACTGGAGGCCGCAGTGTTTCCTGTACCTAGCTGCCCAAGCGCATTTGTCCCCCAGGCCCAAAGTGAACCATCGGCTGCTATTGCAAGCGAGTGCCGTTCTCCGGCACTGATCATTTGCCAGGAGGAAGGAACACCAGGATGAGTAATCAGTACAGGAGCATGCCGGTCGGTCTGAGTACCATCACCCAGCTGCCCGTATGCATTGCTGCCCCAGGCCCATAAAGCTCCAACGTTTGGGCTGCCTCCGGTTTTTTGGATTGCCAGGGTGTGCAGATACCCTGCGCTTATATTTTCCCATGTTAAATTATTTGGATTTAGAGGAGACACTGGCACGTAGCTATCAATGGTAGTGCCATTTCCTAACTGACCATAGGTGTTTTCACCCCAGGCCAGAATCGCCCCTGTATTACTTAAGGCAACGCTGTGATAACCACCGGCAGTAACCTGGAGATAGCCTTGCCCGGCAAAATTGTCAACAAACACGGGATTATCCGCATTTATGTGATTCCCATTTCCAATCTGCCCTTCAGTGCCATTTCCCCAGGCATATACCGAACCGGTACTGGTAAGCCCCAGTGAGTGGTTAAAACCGGCCTCAACATCCAACCAGGTAACCTGACTGGAAAGTCGTACTTCGAAGTTATCAAGGCTGAATGAAGAGTTGTTGGAAGTGGCTCCAAGCGGGATGATTCTGATCGAAGGCATCCCCCACTCCGTTCCGAAAACGGGTACCGTAAAATGAAATTCCTGCCAGCCATTATTCTGGTTGTTGTAAACAAGTGGAACCTGAGCGGCATCATAAAATTGATTGCCCCCCCCGTTATTATTGGTGGACGAGTACTGCAACAGAACTGCAGTTGGGCCTCCAGCTGCCTGAATACCCTTTGCTTGAAAATAGATAGTATACTCAAAATTTTCGGTCAGGTCATAGTTGCTTACAAAGCTGGCAACATCAATATTATATTGATAAAAATCGCCTTTGTTCGTAACCAGATTGGTTGCAGTCAACGCCTCATTCAAGGTGGTTTGAGGGTTTTGAACCAAGGCTGTTGCTCCGGTAACGGTACCCAGTGTCAGTGCATACGGAAAACTTGAGCCCTGCATATTACACACAGACGAACTCCAGGTAGCATAATTAGAACGAGCCTCCACAATCTGGAAATTATACCTACAATCAACAATAACCTGCGCAAACAGGCTGGACTGCAAACCGATGCTCAGGAATAGGAACAAACCCCGGGTAACTTTTCTTTTCATAATGATTGGTTTTTGTGAGTTGGTGATATTCGATCAAACAGCCGATGGCAAGAAACACGGATCTTGTTCTAATCCATCCGTCCTTCCCAGGCAGAATAAAGGTAGTATCCTGATGCTTTCTTTCCGGACAAACTGATGAATGTTGCTTCGAATTCAATATTCGCCGGGCAGGAGCAAAAAGGTGTCTTTCTCTTTATTAAATGGAAGAATTCGAAACCAGGGAAATAAAAGATGATAGCTTGAGAACAGAATAACTGTGGAGAGCGCTTTTTTTCCTACGGTGCAGACCAACACATAATGAATCACTTTCCATCTTTAAAAAACACAGCCTGTTGCAACGTCACAAAATACACGGGGCAGGTATAATTCCAGGACCGTCCGTAAACAGGAATACCCAGCGATAAATCAAGACGCATATTGGAACGGATGATAAACTGCACCGAAGGCCTGAATTCGATATAGCTGTTGGCTTGCAATGCAGGCGCATCCACAATCCGTATTGAGGCCCCATTATCGGTTATCACGGCTCCTCCATAGGTCATGCACTGAAACTCGGCGTACAGGTTTACATTGAGCTGTTTGTAGCTAGAGTAAACACGGGGGAATAACAGGTACCCCATACTGAGGTTCAGGTAGGCCGCTTTACCGTAATTGATGGTTATTCCCGTAACCGCTTCCTGATAGGGGCTTGGAAGAATCCCCCCGGCATTAACCGAGACTGCAAATTTATGCAGCAGTAATGTAGATATCAGGCCCAAACCTGCTCCCCCGGTATCGCCCATCAGGTTGGGTTCGGCCTCGGCATGTGCTTCATTTCCGCCCGAGAGGTCAAGGTAGGCTGCTACTCGAAAATGCCGGTGTTCAGAATCACGGGCCAAAAACCGGTATTTGAGGTTTAGGTTCATCGACTCAAAAAGGTAGGGATAGTACTTCCCTCTGGCTACCCCTGTTGTGGATGGCCCATGCACCGAATCGGGCCTTATAAAATTGCCGGGCAACAGTGATCCATGATGGTTTGAAAAGAAAAACGATTCAGAAAGCATCCATTTTGAGGAAAGCCCGAAACGGAAACAGATATACTGAAAATCACGGGGCTGACCCAGATCACTGTAAGTCTCAGAAGAGACGCGCACGGCGAGCACATTCTTACCTACGTTGCTGGCTGGCTCATTGTGGGGAAAAAGTTCCTGTCCGGGGAGTTTCAGACTGAACAGGACAAACAGCAGCAGCAGCACACGGGCGAAGGCCTGGTTGGTCACCATAGCACAAAATAACGGTGTCCGCTGCGGCTTTCGCCGATCAAAGAATTCACAGCGTCCACCTGTGGCTTGTAGGATTTATACTCATTCTTTTTCATGTACTTAGGCGCCACAAAGGTGAGTTCTTTATCCCCTTTCAGGTCAGCAGGGGCTGTGTTTAGCAAGGTATAAAAATCGGGGCCTGTCTGCCAGGCGTTTCCGTTGAGTATCTCGGTCGTAAAGTGATACACAGCCATGACCTGGCCAACCGAGAAACCGGCATCATACACCTTCTGAACCAGCTGTTCGATGGAAACGGGGATACCAGCCTTGAAAATGACCGAGGCAATGTTCGTATTCAGATCCATCTTCACATCTTCCACAAAAGGCAACTGCCGAAGTGAACGCTCCGTTCCAAATGAGCAGGCTGAACATGTCAGTCCGATAATCGTCAATCTGGCGCTTACAAATTGCGCCTGGAGAGAAACCGAGAAGTAAGCCAGAAGAAAGAGAGAACACAGAAACCGTTTCATGAACCAAAGTTACCGAAATAACAAGTGTCAGGCAATGGCAGGGGGGATTTGGGATTTTAAGGGTTTTGGATGAAAACTGCCAGAAAAGCTATTAAAAACTGATTAGAGAATGAGAACGGTCTTTGCTTTTTGCGCTGGAAACAGTCGAAGTGGTTGCTGAAAAGAATAAAAAATTTAGTGACCGTAATGAAACCACTCTTTACCCTTGGGCTATTTTCCCTCTATCTGGCGGCATTGCTTGCACCTTTGTATCCGGTGCTGGACTATACCCTGAACAAAGATTATGCAGCAAGTAAATCTTTGGGCAACAGCGTTAAAGCGGGAACCCGTTGCATGAGTTTATATCATCTGCTGAAACTACAGAAAAAAGCAGGAGAACAAAGCACCCACGTTCATGCGGTTCAGATTGTAACCACACATTTCGTCCTCCCTTGTATGCCTGTTGCTCCGAACGTTTCTTTTTTGTTGTCTTTCCTGAAAATCTCACATTCCCCACCGGTCTGACCCGAACAGCTCGTTCGCCCCTTTTTTTTCTGTATTCTATGGCCTAAACACCCAGGTATCTTGAAAACACAGGGCATATTTACCAGAACGCACACCTAGTTCATGCTCCGAATTGAACATACGTGGCCAGAGATACTAAACCCGGGAAGATCGGGTTAATCCCGATGGGCATCTCTGATGTCAGTTAAAGAAGAAGTAGCTATCCAACAACAGGATCTGTACAAATAAGGGCAGTAAGAAATCGATAAGCCAATCTAACCTCAAATGTGTAGATTTGCATACGAATTTCTAAAACCCAATTTTAACCTTTATTCAGTACCCGATCCGAAAAATGGTTTTTCCGGAAAAACTCGCTGATGATAACGAGCTTAATCTATGAACCTACACCATCGCCAATAAACATGAACATTCTCAAAACAACTCTTTTACTTTTTCTGTTATCTATAGGCATCAAAGGATATTCCCAGGAATATCAGCAGCAAACCGGGCCGTTTGACAGCAACCGGCCGGATGGACAGGCCCCACTCGGGATATTGACAGATCAGGTACGTGGCAAGGGCCAGTGGATGATTGCTTATTCTTATCTGAACCTGATGAATTCAGGGAATCAAAGCGCTATCTCGAATATAAGCAACGATGCTGCCTTTCAAAATTACGCCGCAGTGCCACAGACAATGATGATGCAGAGTCACCAGCTCACGGTGATGTACGGATTTTCTGACCGACTTACCTTCATGGCCCAGGGTAGTTACAATTTCAACTCCATGACCCTGAACATGGATCCCACACTCGAAACGCAGCAGGCAACTGGGGCCGCAAGCCCGCCCTCCAGCATTTCTTCCTCATCTTCTGGCCTCGGCGATACAAAGATTACAGCCCTTTATAAGATCATCGACATTAAACCGGCGCGGCTCATCGCAGGTTTTGGGTTAAGTATTCCAACCGGCAGCATCGAACAAAAAACGAACAATGTGGCCGGCGATACGGTAAAATCATCGTATGTGATGCAAAACGGCACAGGGTCTGTAAGCATAATGCCCTCGGTGACTTATCTCGGTCAGAACGATTATGTTTCCTGGGGAATCGTGCTGAATGCCAATATCCAAACAGGATCCAATACCGAAGGGTACGAATGGGGCAATCAGTACAAAGCCAATGTATGGCTGGCTTATAAATTCAGCCCAAACATGAGCGTGTCTCTTCGGGCCGAAGGCAGCACCACGGGCCCCATCAGAGGCTATGATACGGGCATCGCATCGCTGTCAGCAAACGACCCCACTGCCAACACCATAAACTACGGGGGAAATGTGATATATGGCTATGCCGGGTTGAATTTTTATGTTCCATCCGGACCCCTTAAAAATTTTCGTGTAGCCCTGGAGTACGGCATGCCCGTCTACCAGAACCTGAATGGAACACAGATGACACAGACCATGAGTTTGAACGCAGGTATCCGGTACAGCTTTTAACTCTACATTATTTATTAAATACGAGGACATGAACTTTTCAAAAAAATCAGTATTCGCTTTTTCGCTTTCTGCCTTTTTCCTGCTGGCATCACTCAGCTCCTGCACCAAATCTGATAACGTACCTCCCGTTGGGATGGGCCATCTGTACTTCGATCTGCATAATTATATCAACCAGGTGGAAGCCGATTCGGGCACCGTTTTATCAGATGTGACCGGTCGGCGGTTTAAGCTTACCTCTGCCCAGTTCTATATCTCAAGCATCCAGATCTTCAATTTCACAACCAACAATGCCTATATCTTACCGTTAAACACGGTCTTTCTGAAGACGCTGGCCAACAACGTATATTATGTAGCCGATGTGCCTGCCGGGAGTTACGGGCAGATATTATACAATGTGGGTCTGACACCTGCTCAAAACAGCACCAATCCATCCATGTACCCTGCCGGAAACCCGCTTGCCGCACAGACCGCCCCCAATCTTCCGATGTACTGGAACGCTTCGGAAGGTTATATCTCTATGAATATACAGGGCTTGGCAGATACCACCAAGGCACACAATGGCCCGGTCAATTTCCCGTTCAGCTACCAGATCGGAGGCAACAATATGACAGAACATGTTTGGTTGCCTGCCGTGCAGGCGCTTCCTCTGCCCATACAGCAGTTTACCATTCTCCCTGGCCAGAATACGTATGTACATCAGATATGCGATTATGGCAACCTGTTGTATGGAATACCCTTTGTACACACGGCCACTCCATTTAATTCCAATTCAACCACAGCCTGGCAGGTAGCTTTTCGGGTGCGCGACTGTTTTATCAATTATCAGCTCCCGACAGTAGGGCCCTAGTTTGTTGCTGATCTAAAGATTGTCCGCTTTTCATTCTCCCTTCCAAAAACAAGCGCTTTGGCCAGCCGCCCCCGGCTTCGTTTTCTTTTGCCAAAACGCCCCCTTTTTCCTGCTCACCAGCCTGCGAACTCCAACAATGTGTGACCGACAGATTAGAATCCAATCAACACAAAAACATCTTTTCCGAAGCTGATTGAAAAAGTGAAAATAAGTACATATACC
>Ga0206851_1183_pt1 | contig 15751 bp, 18 predicted proteins | sample Alteio_BWOrgCont_13_FD_152904 | JGI IMG/M metagenome (GOLD analysis project Ga0206851, IMG submission 152904) | Enriched cells from forest soil in Barre Woods Harvard Forest LTER site, Petersham, Massachusetts, United States -... | ecosystem: Environmental > Terrestrial > Soil > Temperate forest >... | reverse complement strand
TTTCCGAGTACGATTGCCATTCGCAGGGCGACCTGCCTGGTCCGTCCCAAGTGAAAGGAAAAAAACGTTCTCTCCCATTCGGTGGCTACGTCCACTGAAAATCCACTTCCTATCTCACCCTGGGTTTCTGTCATCGGTCTGTCTTCTGCATGCCGGTAAATCGTTGCCGTGCTTGCGTTGATCCAAAGGACCGGTGGATTCTTGCACAACTCTATGGCCTGCCCGAGTATTTTTGTTGTCAGCGTCCTCGACGTTAATATCTTCTCTTTATTCTTCGCATTGTACCGGCAGTCGACCGACTTACCTGCCAGATTGATCAGAAGATCTGCATTTTCCAGTGCATGCAGGATTCCCTGAAAATCGGTCCATCGAACCGTTCCGGGTCTTCGGGATATGATCAGAACCTCATCACCCGCTTTTTTAAATCCTGATGCCAGATAATTTCCGATAAATCCGGTACCTCCGGCAATGACTATTTTCTTATTCATACTTTTTATTTGTCGGGGGTGGCCAGGTTCTGCACAGCGAGTTGTTCATTGTGTTTCTGTTTGGCCACTTTCTTACCCCTGAAAAACAGGAACAGGTTAAAAAATAACATGATACCGAGATAGATGCTGAAGCCTCCGATTTTTGAACTCAGTACTTCAATAATACCCTGAACGCCGTTGAGTGTGTCATAGATCTGCAGTATATATAACGCGAAGCCGATATTCAACAGGTAAAACCCAATTTTGAATAAGGAGTTTGTTGCCTTTGCAATCTCCTCCCGTCCAAAAAATATATCTCTCATAAAGACGAGACCGTTCCGGAAGAGTGTTTGTGCAACATACCAGGTCAGAAGTAGCGCGATCGGTAAATAAATGAAGTACGCAATGACGGTGTAAGAGTGATTCATGATTGAAACGATTTAATTGTGAGAGATGATTTTTTGGATCTGGAGAGCCACCAGATCAGTACCATATTCATATAATGGGTAGAAGCCAGGATAAATATCAGCACGCTCATATGATGTGCAATGCTGGATACAAGCGTTTCCAATTTATCTATGCGCTGCCAGAAATGAAGCTTTACAAAAGCATAACCAATATTAAAAAGGTAATAAGCGACCAGAAGGATATTATTGAGATGATCGGTGGTTGCCTCCTCTCCTTTCATGAGACCCAGGATGAACACGCGGCCGTTCCGGTAAAAATATTTACCAACAAAGACGATCATAAAAACTGTCAGGATCAGGTAAACGATATATGCCGGGACATTGTAATTCATATCATGCAAACATTTTCAGTAGTTTCAGTAATAACTCACCCTGTGGGGAAAGAAAAAGTTTATCAGCCAGTTTACTGATCTGCTGGGTAAAGAGGTTCAGTTCCTTTATCTGTTTCGCAAATTCCTTTTCTTCCGCTGATTTACCGGTTTCTTTTTCAGAGGCGATTTCATGAAGCAGATCCAGGACCGGGTTCAGTTCTCTTTGCTTACGGACATTTCCAATTTTAAGCGACCATTTCCACACATTTTTCTCCGCAACAAAATACTCCTTGCGATCACCGGCAATTGCTTTTTTATAAATGATACCCCAGTCCAGCAGGGTTCGGATACTCATATTTACATTTCCTCTGGAGATCGTAAGTTCTTTCATGATATCCTCTGCAGAAAGAGGTTCAGGCGATATCAGTAATAAAGCTTGTATCTGGGCGATCGACTTATTAACGCCCCACTGGCTGCCCAGGGTTCCCCAGGTTTCGATAAACTTATCTTTTGACTCCGGATATTTCATATGCTAAAGATAAAAGAATATTTATTGAACTTTCAATATATACTGAAAGTTTATTTTACTCGATATACCAAATAAGGAAGATAGCTCCGTCCATGACGGCGGGGGACCGCTTGAAAATCAGTCTGATATAAGTGATAAAAGGTCCTGTTTTTTGAAGGAAATGTTTACAGGACCCGTTGGCGGGATTTTGAATCAGGAATTACTATCCCTGATATTTTCGGTTATTTCGATGCCCGCGTCTGAACAACTCAGGGTTCTGATATAAATACCGTCTTTTATTTTAATGGACAGCTCCTTCGTTTCCAGATCAGTGAGTTCTGTAATCGTCAGGATTTCGCAGCCGGGGAATTTTTTAAAGACGATTGATTTTATATAGGGTTCAAGAGCATCGGGCCGGTAATATTTTAAGCAAAAATCAAAATTGCCATTAGTCTTATAATATACCTTGTCTGTCGAATCGCCTTCTGTAAATGTGGCGACATAATGTTGCTCGTCCTGGAACCATTTTACCGATGATGAAGGGGAAAAATTCTCTATAAAATGTCTGGCGGCGCGTGCATTCACTTCATTCATGCGCAACAAGGCGAAACCATTGTTATCCAAATGCTGACTGAAAGCGATCAGGCTGAATAAGGTCAGCATCAATATCAGTCCGGGCACCGCAAAGGGGCGGTAAAATATGGCAGGCTTCATGGGAGGTGATTATTAATTAATGATAAGTTAACATTAAATTAATAATTAAGACATTAATTTTTCTGATTGATCGGATTGCCTCCCATCACAAGGCACGCTGGTATCCGCCTATAAGAAAATTTTCTCACCCGACCGGAAAGACACCTGACGACAATCCCTTAAAGAGGCGGGTAAGTGGCTCGCCGTTTTATTTTTCGCATGGTGTCCGTCCATTTATGATTAAATTTATTCAGGTAAACAGGCGGAGTCGCATGTGCGTTGTTATTTACAGTCGTCTGTTATTGAGTATTCAAAAAATTCGAGAATGGAAAGCGGAATTCAGGGACTACATCATATTACAGCCATTGCCGACAACGCGCAAGGAAATCATGATTTTTATACACGGGTGCTCGGACTGCGCCTGGTTAAGAAAACGGTGAATTTTGACGATCCCTATACCTATCATTTCTATTATGGCAATGAAGCAGGTGAACCGGGAACGATATTAACTTTTTTTCCCTGGGAGGGCGTCGGGCGGGGAAAGAATGGAGCAGGTATGGCGACTGAAATCAGTTACCACATCGATCCGCAGTCAATGGATTTCTGGATCGACCGGTTTAAAAAATTAAATGTACCCACCGGAGAAAAAACCGGAAGATTTGGAGAGACCGTACTTCCGTTTACCGATCCGGATGGCCTTCAACTCTCCCTGCTGAGTTCCTCTGTACCGGATAAAAGAAAAGGATGGGAAACGCCGGACATTAAATCCACAGAAGCGACCAAAGGATTTCATAGTGTAACACTCACCATCCGGAAAGTTGATAAAACCGCTGAAGTGCTCACCGACATTCTCGGGTACCGGCTGTTATCGCAAGAGGGCAATCGTTATCGTTTTATCAGTCCGGAGATTTCAACGGCTGCAGTCATCGATATACTGGAAGAACCGGAAGCTGCATACGGTCGAAATTCGGCCGGTACGAATCATCATATTGCCTTCCGGGTGGCTGACAAAGAAGTTCAAATGGCTTACCATGACAAAATCGCAAAAAAGGGTTTACATATAACCAGCCAGATAGACCGCGAATATTTTTTCTCCCTGTATTTCCGTGAGCCGGGAGGAGTACTTTTTGAAATTGCCACAGATAATCCTGGTTTTACGGTGGATGAACCATTAAATGAACTGGGTACGCATCTTAAACTCCCGAAACAATACGAACCAATCCGTAATAAGATTGAAGAAGTGCTACCAGTTCTTCATTAAACAGACTTTTATCGTGCATCAGGAACAGATTTTATATGCCGGCAATACTGTAAATGCGACCAGTGCACTGATCATGATTCATGGCAGGGGTGCATCGGCTGAAGATATTCTTTCACTGTCCGGAAATCTGGACGTACAGAATTATTTGCTCGCCGCACCGGAAGCAACTGGTAACAGCTGGTATCCAAAATCTTTTTTAGCTCCACAAAAAGAAAATGAACCCTGGTTGTCTTCTGCGCTCGATCTGGTTCACAAAACGGTACATAATATTCTTGCCCGCGGAATCAGTGAAAAAAGAATATACTTTTTAGGATTTTCACAGGGTGCCTGTCTTACTCTTGAGTATGCGGCCAGAAATGCTAAACGATATGGAGGTATTGTTGCTTTTACCGGCGGTCTCATAGGCGATCAAATAAACGAAGGTTTGTATAAAGGCGATTTTGTGATGACCCCGGTATTTTTCGGGAGCAGTGACCCGGACTTTCATGTACCGGTAGAACGTGTTCATGCATCTGCTGACATTTTTAAGAAAATGGGTGCGGATATAACCGAAAAGATATATCCCAATTTGGGGCATACTATTAATCAGGATGAAATCAATAAAGCCAATACCTTAATATTTAAATAGTTTCAGATGCAAAGTCAATACTTTCCGGCGGCTGACAGGGGTAAGAAAAATATCGGCTGGCTGAAAAGCAATTTCTTTCTCAGCTTCAGTGATTATTATCATCCTATGAAAAGCGCCTTTGGAACACTGGTTGCTTTTAATGATGACTTTATGGAGAAGGGAAAGGGGTTTGGGATACACCCGCATATCAACATGGAAATCATTTCCGTTCTGATACAGGGAAAAATGAATCATATTGACTCCATGGGATATCGTACTACCGTTGAGCCGGGTGGCGTGCAGATCATGAGCGCCGGCAGCGGGTTAAAGCATGAAGAGTATAATATTGGTGAAGATGAAGTCAATTTTCTTCAGCTATGGATACTTCCAAAAATTCAGAATATCACTCCCAGGTATCAGCAAAGGCATTTTCCAAAGGAGGGCAGGAAAAACAAACTCACCACCATTATATCCGGCGAAGAAGGAACGGAACATTGCTGGATCAATCAGAATGCAAAACTATCGCTGGGATATTTCGATAAGGATCAGAAAATTCAATATTTATTCAACCCGGTCAATAAATGCATTTTTATATTTGTGATTGAAGGCCTTATTGAGGTGAATGGTGAAGCTCTAAATATCAGAGACGGATTGGGAATATGGGACACGGAACAGATTTCTATTCATTGCCTTGAAAAATCGGAATTCCTCATCATTGAAACGCCCGTAAATCAAAAATAAATGAGCGAACTGAATTCAAAATAAAATAAATTTTATGACACCCGTTTTATGGAAAGGAATATATCCTGCTTTTTTAACGCCGTTTCAATCCGATGATTCCATACATTTTGAGATGTTCAAAAAAAACCTGGATGCGCAACTGGCAGCAGGTATCGACGGAATCGTACTCGGCGGATCCCTCGGCGAAGCAAGTACACTGACCCGGGACGAAAAAATGTCGCTGCTACGTTTTACCAAACAGGCAATTACCCGGCCCATCCCGGTAATTATGAATATTGCAGAACAATCCACCATCGAAGCCATACAGTTTGCTATAGATGCAGAGAAAAACGGAGCCGACGGGCTCATGATCCTGCCCCCGATGCGTTATAAAGCAGATGACCGGGAAACGGTTGAATATTTTAGGAGAATTGCTGAAACGGTTTCACTACCAGTTATGATTTATAATAATCCGTATGATTATAAGATTGAAGTAACACTGGGGATGTTTGAGGCACTGGCAGAAATTCACAATATCCAGGCAGTAAAGGAATCCACCCGGGATGTTTCGAATGTAACGCGGATGAGAAATAAATTTGGAGACCGGTTCCGGATCCTGTGCGGTGTAGATACGCTGGCACTGGAAGAACTGGCGCTCGGTGCCGATGGATGGGTATGCGGGCTGGGTGATGCTTTTCCTGCAGAAACGGTTGCTATCTATCGCCTAATGAAAGCCGGCAGATATCCCGAAGCGCTGGAAATCTACCGGTGGTTTTTACCTGTTCTTGAACTGGATATTCATCCCAAACTGGTGCATTATATTAAACTCGCCGCCACGCTCACAGGCATCGGAACAGAATATGTAAGGGCGCCCCGGCTGATGCTGGAAGGAGAAGAAAAAAGAAAAATTTTAACGATTATTCAGGAAGCCATTGCTACCAGACCGTCCATTCCGGATTTTACAAAAGAAAATAAAATCAAACAAACGGAAAGGGTCTAAAATCCATATGCCTTCAAAAAAATTCTTTTGTATCGACGCGCATACCTGCGGCAATCCTGTTCGCCTGATTGCCGGAGGTGGCCCCGTGTTGGAAGGAAATGATATGAGCGAAAAGCGTCAGCATTTTTTAAGGGAATACGATTGGATACGAAAGGGACTTATGTTTGAACCACGCGGCCATGATATGATGAGCGGAAGTATATTATATCCTCCCCATGATTCCTCCAATGATGTCGCTGTCCTGTTTATTGAAACCAGCGGCTGCCTGCCCATGTGCGGACATGGTACAATCGGAACCATTACGATTGGCATTGAAGAAGGATTGATTGTTCCAAAAAAGAACGGCATCGTTCGCATGGAAACGCCCGCAGGACTGGTAACCGTCAGTTATACCCAATCCGGCAATAAGGTAAAATCGGTAAAGTTGGTTAATGTTCCCTCCTTTCTCGCAGTTACTGGTTTAAAAGCGGAATGCCCTGGTTTGGGAGAACTAAACATAGATGTTTCGTACGGCGGAAATTTTTACGCCATCGTAGACGTTCAGGAAAATTTTCCGGGACTTGAACATTTTACCGCAGGTAAATTAGTCGAATGGGCCCGAGCGCTTCGTGATAATATCAACAGGAAATATTCTTTTGTTCATCCCGAAGATCCGACGATCCACGGATGTTCGCACATTCTGTGGACGGGATCCATATTGGATAAAAAATCAACGGCCCGTAACGCCGTTTTTTACGGAGACAAAGCGATCGACAGAAGTCCATGCGGAACGGGCACTTCAGCGAGAATGGCACAGTGGTATACCCAGGGAAAATTGAAGAAGGGAGATCTTTTTATTCACGAAAGTATTATCGGATCAACGTTTACCGGCACGATTGAGGAAGAAACTACTGTTGCCGGAAAACCCGCCATCCGGCCCGGCATAGAAGGCTGGGCAAGAATTTATGGATACAACACGATCAGCATTGATGACGAAGATGATCCATATGCCTTCGGCTTCCAGGTTTTATAAAATGAATACATGAAAGCGGTTATTGTCGGAGCGGGAATCATCGGCCTCAGCACAGCATACTATCTGCAAAAAAGCGGCTGGGATGTAACTGTTTTGGAAAGGAGCGATGGAACGGACAACTGTTCTTTTGGAAATGCGGGCATGATCGTACCCAGTCATTTTACACCACTTGCATCGCCGGGTATGGTGACCCGGGGCATCCGATGGATGTTTGACAGCAGGAGTCCGTTTTATGTAAAACCGTCTCTTAGCTGGCCACTCATACAATGGGGCTTTCAATTCATGCGCAGTGCAAACCGGAAAAACGTGGAGCATGGTGCTCCTTTTTTGCGGGACCTGAGTCTGCTGAGCCACACACTCTACAAAGAATTATCCGCTTCTCCTGATTTTGATTTTGCGCTGGAGGAAAAAGGAATACTTATGTATTTCAAAACACAAAAAACGGCCGAAGAGGAAATACACACCGGTGAGATTGCAAGGACGCTGGGACTGGACGCTGAAGTGCTGACAAGTGCCCAAATACAATTACTGGAGCCGGATATCGAGCTGAATGTATTGGGTGCTGTGCATTATCATTGCGACGCACATGTATATCCGAACAACCTGATGGCCCAGCTAAAAAAATCAATAACCAGTAAGGGAGGTCTTATCTATAACAACGCTGGGGTCTGTTCAATTGAAATTCAACAGGGATCCATCAAAAAAATAAAGACAAAGGAAAATGAATACACGGGCGACGTTTTCATTTTAGCCGGAGGATCCTGGTTGCCGGAACTCACGAAAATGGCCGGACTGAATATACCGCTGATGCCGGGAAAGGGATATTCAGTTACAGAAAATAATCCTGCGGTCCGTTTGAATATTCCGGCGATCCTATGTGAAGCAAGGGTTGCCATTACACCTATGAACGGACTCATGCGATATGGCGGCACAATGGAAATAGCACCGGTGAATCACCATACCAATCTAAAAAGAGTAGAGGGAATACTGGAATCGATACCCAAATACTTTTCCAATCTTCACCCAAAGATGCCGGATACAAAAGAGATATGGTACGGTTTCCGGCCCTGCTCACCGGATGGCCTGCCCTATATCGGCTCAGTCAGAAAGATAAAAAATCTGATGATCGCCGGTGGACATTCTATGATGGGACTGGGTCTTGGCCCCGCAACCGGAAAAGTCATATCGGAAATCTGCAATCATCAAAAGACTTCTGTAAATACGGATGCTTTTGATCCGGAAAGATTTTCCTGAATTTTTTTGTGGCATTCTTTTTTTATAGTTCGCCGTAAAACGGATGCCTTCCTCCGTCATTAATCATTTTATTTATGACGAAACGAACCACAGGTTACGGGTATTCTTTATATCAGGCATCGCCTATGATTACATGAATGTTCCGAAGGAAATGTATGAGAAGCTCCGGCACGCCATTTCAAAAGGGAAATTCCTCAATAAACATATAAAAGGCAAATACCCGTTTGAAAAAGTAGAAGAACCTTAAATCAAAAAATAAGGCTGTATCTCTTCCGAAACACAGCCCTTTTGAACGCTATCCTTCCAGTGTTGTCGAGATTCAATAAAGAAAATGAACAAGGTCGGAAAGAATCGCCATTCGCTAAATTGTAATATCCTAAAACAATGCCAGTTTTTTTCCGCAGTGAGAGCAGAACCGGTGTGGAATAAATTCCAGAAAACATCCGGGTTGATTAAAAAATTCCACCCGTTTAACCGGGACTACGCGAACGGGTAAGTAAAACAGGAACCACTCCCGGAGGAAAGATTCCTGCATTTCTAAATTCAAAATTAACATTACAAAGTTCAGTCGTTTTAAGGCGACCGGTTGTTCACATATAATTTAAATCAAAAAATCTGCCAATCTTGCATTTCGTGTAATATATAGGTCCGGCCTTGTGAGAATTAAACCTGCACGGCTTCCTTATTATATCTTCCCCTGTATTCCAAAGGAGACAGACCTGTAATCTTCTTAAAAACTTCCCTGAACGCTTTATCATCTGAATATCCTACCTCATTCATCACTTCAAAAATGGTTTTTCTGCCTCCTTCCAGTGTTTTCTTTGCCAGTTCCACTTTTACGCGTTGTAAATATTCCACCGGTGTATTACCGGTGGCTTTGATAAATCTCCTGTCAAAATTTCTCCTGCTGATCGACAGTTTGGAAGCCAGCTCTTCAAAAGAAATTTTTTCGCTCAGGTTTTCTTCGATATAATTTTGTGCCTCGCAAATCAAATCGTCTCCATGGCTTTTCTGCGCCTGAAAAATAAAAAAAGGAGATTGGGAGTTTCTCTCCATATCAATTTGAAAAACTTTTGAACAAAGTATGGCTGTCTGGCGGTCAAAATACTTTTCAATCAGGAAGAGGATCAGGTTTAAAAAAGAGTAAGCTCCTCCATTGGTATAAATTCCCTGTGCAGCCGTAATCAGTTTATCTGTCTGCAAATCTGTATTTGGAAACAACCGTTTGAAATCCTGCGCAGCACTCCAATGGGTGGAACAAGTCCTTCCTTCCAGCAGACCGGTAGCGGCCAGCAAAAATGCTCCCGTACAAATACTGGCAATTTCAGCACCGTTTTTATACTGGTCCCGGATCCAGACGATCAGTTCTTTATTCTTTTTTATTACCGTTTCATAATCGTGAGAAAGAGAGGGTATAATAATCAGGTCGGTGAATTGAATGTCCTGAATATTTACCGGATGAATGGAAAACAAACCAGCTTCCGTTGCAAAACCAGCCACCTGTATTTCCATCAGCGGCTTGTTTCCCATTTTTTTCCAATACTGATTGGCCCTTGTCAGGATTTCAAAGGAACCTGCGATACTACTCATATGCGCAGTACCACCCGGGACAATGATCGTGACATGTTTCATATCAAAAATTTGAACAAAGATACGTGGCAATGTTGTCCAAATCAACCCGATAGATTGTCTATTTAACCCCCTTCAACCTCTGTATTAAGACCGTAGATTTGTGCAATGCAGGGCACAATATGCATACGCTTTGCAGCATTCTTTTATCACATACTAAAAACAATTTTATGTCTGCATCAGATTTTACAACGACGCTGCTGGTGGACCAGGGTCCGAAGGAAGTATTCCGCGCCATTACCAATGTGCGTGGTTGGTGGTCGGAAGAAATAGAAGGTGGTACGGAGAAGCTCAATGATGAGTTTACTTATCATTTCGAAGATATACATCGATGTAAAATGAAATTAATCGAAGTCATTCCGGACAAAAAAGTGGTCTGGCTGGTGCTGGACAACTATTTTAAATTCACATTGGATAAAACTGAATGGAAGGGCACGAAGGTCATTTTTGAAATTTCGCAAAAGGGCAATCAAACTGCGTTGGTAATGACGCACCAGGGTTTGGTTCCTGAGTATGAATGTTTCGAAATCTGCCGGGACGCCTGGACCAGTTATATACAAAATAGTCTCCGCAACCTGATCGTTACCGGTAAGGGTCAGCCAAACGGAAAAGACAAACCCGGAACTGAAAACGAAAAGAAATTACTGAAAACAGAAGGATAAAAAAAAGTATATGAAAAAACAGCATTATACAGCAACTATAACGGTGGACAAGCCGGTACATGACACATTCAAAGCGATCAATAACGTTTCCAAATGGTGGACAGATGATCTGACCGGCAGGTCACAAAAACTGAATGATGAATTCACCGTTCAGTTTGGCGATATCCACAAGACCTCTCAAAAAATCATTGAATTTGTTCCGGACAGGAAAGTAGTCTGGCTTGTTACGGAAAGCAGGCTCAATTTTATAGAAGACAAGGAGGAGTGGAAAAACACAAAAATCAGTTTTGAATTATCCGGTCAGGACGACAAAACGGAAATCCATTTCACACATATCGGACTGGTTCCGGAAGTTGAATGTTTCAAATCCTGCAGCAAAGGATGGGACTATTACATAAAAGGAAGTTTATTCAAATTTTTAACGGAAGGAAAAGGAACGCCGGGTCTTTAAAAGTGATCCCGGATCGTCGCATTTTATTTTACAAAAAAACCCGGAGAACGTTCTCTCCGGGTAATACTATTCCAAATCCTGACATTATTTTCTCCAGTCTGCATTGGGCGACAGACTATTGATCACATTATCACCAACAATTTTTCCAAGCCTGAGTCCTGTTTCTATGGATGGCCTGTAATGGATTCCACCATAAAATCTTGAGTCCCCTGCATCCCGAGCAAATTCCCTGAATGTATTAAATGTACGTGCAGGAAACCCGAGATAATCCCATGTATGATCTGTAAGGGGTCCGATATTTCCGAAAGCGGCGGTTAATCCTTCTGCCGCGGATGCAGAAACGACTCCATGTGCAGCCGGGTATTCCGGATGAGCAGGCGTAGCAATAAACGAAAGCCAGGCAGTATCTCCGAATACCCTCCTGATATAAGTGACCGGCCTGATCAGGTTATAAACATATTTGGCTTTGAACACGCTGATGACGGCTTCATTCACACATATACCTACCAGCGCATAGGCCATAGCGGCTTTATCCAGACGGCTATGCGATTGTAAAATAGCCTGCCTTGTAATGCTCATCCAGTGGCCTGGTGTTGAAACGCCCGGAACATCTCTCCAGAAAAGTGCCTGATTCTTTTGATCGGTCGTAAGGACTTTGGATGCCTGGTAAAGATCATTCACCATTTTATAAAAATCTGATGATGGATCTTCAGAAAAAGTAGTAGGCGGACCAGGTTGTGAATTCTCTCCACTGCCGGCAATGATCCGGCGATCGTTCCCCCAGAATGGACCGCTGGCTGCCGCAAAGGCAGGCGGCGTTGGCGCCCAGAGTCCCGGACCTACGGGAGGAGTATAGGGAAGTGCATTATTCTGAATATAACTATCCGTTAGTGACCAGGCAAACACGGCATCGGCTATGGATTTACCAAACGCCACTGACCGGTTCAGGGTTTCCGTATTCTCTCCGTCAAATGTTGAATAAATAGCATTTTCGAGTGAATCAATAGCAGCCAGATCCGTCGCATTTAAATTCGATGTGGTGAAAAAACTTCTGTTGAATTCAGCCAGAGATGCATTAACACTGGATGGCCAGTGATATTTTTTAAACTTGTCCGTTTCCGGCAGACCCGAAAGTCCATTGTATTTATTTTTCCATGAAAATGATCCGGGATCAATGGATTCATATGCGCTGATACCGGAATAAGCAAAGGGCCTTGCGAAAGCGCCGTTGCCAATGCCCGTTGCATCTTTATAAATGCGTGCCTCCAGGGTCATCCATTTGTCTATTACATCGGATGAATACAGGGAAGGAGGAAAATCCTGCCGGAATCCGGGATCTTTTCTGCAACCGGTCATACCGGTGATTGTTATCAGCAGAACGAAAAGCATTTTTTCAGCTGACCATTCCTGAAGCCAGTCTATCATTTTTTTCATAAAATGTTTTTGTTAGGTTAAATGAATATTGAAAGCTATTTCTTGTATTGAAAATAAATAAGTCACAATGAGCGCCTGACCGAATAGGGCTCTGGATGGTCGTTTTGAATTTGTAATTCAACCACCGCTTCTTCCAAAGAAAAGGGCCTTTGGAAAAAGGCCCCGCTTTGATTATGACGATTGGATAAAAAACAAATTCTTACAGGCGACCCGGTTGTAATTTCTGAAGTAAGAGTTCTTTGCGACTGCGTGAAACATCAATATGATTACCGTCGGACATGACCAGGTACCCGCCCTCCCCTTTGCAATATTTATTAATTTCATTCAGATTGACCAGGAAAGAATTGTGTACGCGCAGGAATGCATAATCGGAAAGCAGTTCCTCGATGTCTTTCATGGTTCGTGAAGCCGTCACTTTTTTGTTGTTCTTCAGAATAAAATGCGTGTAATTACTTTCAGAAGAGCAGCTGATGATCGAATCAATTTCAACCATCTGCAATCCCTCCATCGTGGGCAGCGCAATTTTATGAATCGGATTTCTGTGGCCGTTCATTTTTTGCAATAGCATCTCCAGCTGAAGTTCTGTCGGATTTCGAAGAAGTTTCGACACTTTCTCAACAGACTGAATCAATTCTTCCCGGTCTATCGGTTTTAATAAATAATCCAGCGCGCTGAACCGGAAAGCCCTGATCGCGTACTGGTCGTAGCTGGTCGTGAATATCAAACCGAAATGTACAAAATGCACTTTCTCAAGAAATTCAAAACCGTTCATATGCGGCATCTCAACGTCCAGGAAAACCAGTTGCGGATTATATTTCTCCAGAGCTGCCAAAGCCTCTTCTCCACTATGACAGATCGATTCTATGGAAATGGAAGGGCAAAAATTTTCAATCATGATCTCGAGGGTTTCACAACAATAGGGTTCATCGTCTACAATGATTGTCTTAATCATGGCTGGTCCATTTTACTTGTGTTTGCGATTCCGCCTCTATTTCATTATTTTGCCGGAATCTGATTCTGAGACTGACTTTGGTTCCGGCCGGTATACCGGCGTTATCAAACAGATCCTCAATGTCAAAAGCAACTTTTTCATTCTCCAGGTTTCCGTTAATCAACGCCAGTCTTTCCCTGGCAATCTGGATCCCCAAAGATTTATGAGATTGGGATGACTTGCTTCCCGCAGCCGCTGCCGCCGAGCGACCCACGCCATTGTCGACGATGCTGCAATGAAGTATTTCATTTTCCACACAAAAGGAAATGGTCACGAGACCGTTTTCTTTTTTATGCATAAGACCATGCCAGATCGCATTCTCCACAAACGGCTGTAGCAAAAGTGGCGGGATAAACATGGTCAAAGGATCAATGGCCTCATCACAAATGAGCTCGTACCTGAAAGCATTTTTAAAACGGAGCCTCTCCATATCAAGATATAATTTCAGCATATCGATTTCATCTTCCAGGGGAACCCATGATTTTTTTGAATTGTTCAGTACAAACCGGATCAGTCTCGAGAACTGAGTCAGGTAATCAGATGCAATCCGGGGTTCATTTTTCATGATGAACCGGTTGATCGAATTGAGGCAGTTAAAAATAAAATGAGGGTTCATCTGGGCACGCAAAGCCTGTAATTCAATTTCCGATGTGTCGTGCAGGAGTTTTCTCTGGATATTCTCGCTTTTCAGCTTTTCGTTCCTTCGTTTCAACATGGTGTTTCTGATGAACAGGACACTGACGATCAGAATCGCTATGATAAAGGCGATCAGGATATTCCGGAGCTGGCTTTCGTTTTTCAATCGCTGATCCTGTATGTTGAGTCTTTGCTGACTGATTAATTTTTCGTTATTTAAATGGTCGATTCTCTCCAGATATTCGTTGGCCGCAAATTTTCCTTTTGTCTGATCATCGGTTAAAGATTCTTTCGTTTGAATATAAGCCCGGTAATAAAAATAAGCGCTATCCGTTTCACGGCGACTGTCATATATTGAGTATAATATTTTATAAGCATCCCGCATTCGCTGACGGGCACGCGTTTTTAACCCGAGATGAAGACCTTCCCGTGCATACAAAAGAGCCTGGTTCTGATTATGCAAAGCATGATTCGTTTTGGCAAGATCCAAAACAATACGAACAACTTCATTCTGATCATTAAATGTCCGGTGCAGGGAAAGGGATTTTTGCAGAAGTGGGAGAGCCTTTGCATATTCGCCAGTCAGCATAAAATACTCGCCCTTGCTTCCGAGAAACACGCGGAGGTCCTTATCCAACGCATGGACTGTATCAAAGGAATTATAAATCAACAAGGCAGAATCAAATTTATTCAGATGACTATAGATTTCAGCAAATTCCATTTTTGTCCATACGATCGTCTCATCCATTGAATTAGCCAGCGAATCCGCCGCAGTGTAATTTTTAAAATATGTGCGATAATAATTCAGTGCCAGTGGATAATCTTCAATACCCATACAGATCGAACCGAGGTTGGTCAAACAGCCATGAACTTCACTAGAGTCACTTTGGTGCATGGCTAATTGAAGCGCTACATTCGCTGATTCGAAAGCCTGTACAAATTCTCCTCTTTTCAAATGAATCTGTGCGATCATCATCTGAATGTCTGACATTCCATATAGATCCTGATTTTTTTTGCACAGGTCATAACCGGTAAGGGAGATTTTCATGGCCTCATCATATTCGCCCAGTGAAAAACAAGCATAGGCCAAGTGATCGCAGGTCGATGTCAATCCATATTTGTTTACTGTACGCTCATAGTAATCGATGGATTGCCTGTCCAGCTTCTCTGCTCCGGCAAAATCATTATAAAAATGGGTTTGAATCATCCCCTGCCTGGATAAAGATGCCGCTATACCATGGATATAACCGAGTTTTTTGGATTCCTGCTGTGCAGTTCCCGCATAATAAATCGCCGAATCGGCGATGGTTTGTTCAACAAAATGCAGACTCATTTCGTTCAGACAATCGATCCTGGCTGAGTCCCTCAGATGGAGCAAAACAGCTCTGAGACTATCCATAACCGGAGTCTGCCCGAAAAAACAGACTGGCAATAAAAAACCAAAAATGATCAAACCAGGTTTCATCGCTTCTTAAAGTTACAAAATCTCCTACGCGGTTTTGTTGATAGAGGGATGAGAACTGATCAGATTGAGCAGTTGGTCTGAACACGGTATAGAGTGTCCGTTTGACTGAGCCGTTGACACACGAAATGGCTATTCAGCAATTTTTGGTCTTTGATTGCCGATTTTAGTTGCCTGTTCAAATGC
>Ga0206851_1178_pt1 | contig 16079 bp, 12 predicted proteins | sample Alteio_BWOrgCont_13_FD_152904 | JGI IMG/M metagenome (GOLD analysis project Ga0206851, IMG submission 152904) | Enriched cells from forest soil in Barre Woods Harvard Forest LTER site, Petersham, Massachusetts, United States -... | ecosystem: Environmental > Terrestrial > Soil > Temperate forest >... | reverse complement strand
GGTACAGCTTGGTGCATTTAAACGCAGGCTTTCGCCTTCAAACTTCTCCGATGCCGGAAAAGTACTGGAGATGAGTACCGACAACGGTCTTTACCGCTATCTCGCCGGTTCGTATGCTACGTTTGATGATGCGGCCAAGGGCAAGGTCGAAATGCTTTCGAAAGGATATGTAGGAGCGTTTATTGTGGCGTTTAAGGATGGTAAACGGGTAAGCCTTACCGATGTAGGCGCTATTCCTGCCCCTGCCCCGGTAAAAAATGCCGACACCGACGAGAATACGGCTGCACAGGCGGTCACCAAAACGAGTGTGGTCTTTAAGGTACAGATTGGTGTCTTCAGGGCTGAGCCTCCGGCCGAAATGAAAGAAAAATTCAAGACGGTTAAAGATATCGAACACAGCGCCACTTCAGCCGGACTGACACGGTATACGGCCGGTGAGTTTCATACCCTGGCCGAAGCTCAGAAGCTAAAGACTGAACTCAAAGCAAAAGGCATTGATGGGGCATTCGTCGTGGCATTCTACAAAGACGAATTCATCAGCATACAGGAAGCCCAGGAACTCCTAAAATAGATTTGGGATTTGGAAATTACGATTTGTGAGTTAATGAGAGGTTCTGAATTTATTTGTAAATTGATTTGGATTTCTGATTCGACAATATTAAATGTTGCCTGTGAATTTCCCGATCCTCTTACTGGTTTTTGCCACCTCTTGTAAGACAGGACAACAAACCGCAAGTTAAAATCCCAAACCCCTTCTTACTTCATCATCTCCTTCATAATCTGCGTCATCTTCTTTTCTGCGAGTGCAGCTACGTGTTGAACTTCTTCGTGGGTGATTTTAACTATTTTGCCGGGGACACCCAGATCGGTGATGATGGAGATGGCAAAACAGGCGATGCCCATGTGACGGGCCACAATAACTTCGGGAACGGTTGACATGCCAACCGTGTCGGCGCCCAGCACACGCATATATTTGTATTCGGCAGGGGTTTCGAAGGTTGGCCCGCTCAGGCCCAGGTATACGCCTTCCTGTACGGGTATGCCCAATGCATGGGCCACCTTTTTTGCCTTGCCGATGAGTTCGGGGTCATACGCTTCGCTCATATCCGGAAAACGCGGACCCAGTTCGGGTATATTGGCTCCGATAAGGGGGTTGGAAGGAAAATGGTTGATATGATCGTTGATGATCATCAGATCGCCGATTTCAAAATCGGGGTTCACGCCTCCGCTGGCATTCGACAAAAAGAGTTCCCTGATGCCCAGGTATTTCAGTACCCGTATAGGAAATGTCACTTCCTGCATGTCATAGCCTTCATAAAAATGAAAACGGCCCTGCATGGCCACCACTTTTTTGTTGCCCAGTTTACCCAAAATCAGTTTTCCGCTATGGCCTTCAACGGTCGAGAGCGGAAAGTTCGGAATATTTTCGTAGGCAAGGGTATGGGCTATTTCGATTTCGTTCACCAATCCGCCCAGCCCTGTTCCAAGGATGATGCCTGTTTCAGGTTCAAACGATGTAGCCTTGCGTATAAAATCAGCTGCGTTTTTTATGTTCGCTAACATAACTGCTGATGAGTTTTTGGAAACGGAAGGTGTCGTTTTCGTTGAATTCAATATGGATTGGGACATAATAAACCGGGAGTTTTTGAATGATTGCGTAAAGTTCGGGCTGCCTCAGACGCATCGCGTCTTTTTCTGAGGTGACAATGATATTATATTTTTCTGACATAGCCTCATACGCTTCCCTGATTTTATGCAGATCGGCCACTGAATAGGCATGATGATCGGGGAACTCAAGCGTCTGGAGCTGGCCGGTTTTTGTGCCCAGATACTCCCGAAAGGGCTTGTTATTGGCTATGCCGCTCAGCATCAGGATGCCTGTGAGGTTTGCAGGGAAAAGGGTTTCGGCATCATCCTCCAGCCTCCGGGGAGGTGCATAGCGTATGTGCGAAAAAAATACTTCAGGTACATGCACCTTTGCCAGGATCTGCTCCCGTTCGGGTTGAGGCAGGTGTTCGGGGCATTTGGTGATGATGAGGATATGGGCCCTTTTCTCCCCTCCCTTTTGTTCACGCAGATTTCCGGCAGGCAGGATCCAGTCCTTATAATAGGGTGAAGCATAATCGCTCAATAAAATATTCAGCCCAGCCTTCACACTCCGGTGCTGGAAGGCATCATCCAGCAGAATGAGCTGTACTTCGCGGTGATCGGCGAGGAGGTGGATAATGCCCCGTTTCCGTTTTTCATCCACGGCTACCACCACATTACTCCGAAATTTCCGGCAGAACTGCAGGGGTTCATCCCCGCTGACAGACGCAGGGGTATCGGGGGTAACATATGCAAATCCTTTCGTGCTCCGTCCATAGCCCCTGCTGAGTGTGGCCAGCGGGTACCTGTTTTGCAACATTCGGATGAGATACTCCGTATGGGGCGTTTTTCCGGTGCCACCCATAGCCAGGTTACCGATACAGATAACCGGCAACGGAGGGGTATAAGCTGGCAACACTTCCATATCAAACAAAAAGTTGCGGATATAGACCACTATCCCAAATAATAAGGAAAAGGGAAGGAGGAGAAGGCGGAATTTTGCCATGCCCAAAAGTAGTAAAACAATGGTTTGGTAAGGCGCTTTACACTGCTCGGAACAGGGCAGATCGAGCCAGAAATAGGTTCGGAATTCGGCCCTAAATAGGGGCACTCAAAAATTCCGTTGAACACAAAGTTCGTCCACGTACTGCTTGGTGCAAGGGTTTCGATGGTAAACGGCATATTATCTTGCAACTCAAATATGAAAACGAGACACTATCTATTGATTGTATGATGGTTGGGGGGGGTGAACCCTAAACACCCGGTTTTGACAAGATCTTGAATTCAGGATGGGAATGGCTGTGTTTCCTGATTCTCAGCGGCATCCGAACCGAACGGCTGGGCGGTTCAGGAATCAGGCCGTGCGATTGCTCACTACTTGCCGTGATTTTAGTCATGTAAGAAACTTGATCTATTCATCCTCTGGTCAAATACATGCTGTCTACAGACAAATACATTCCTCCTCTTGACAAACATACTTCTGCTTCTGATAGACCTCCTTGTTCTGCTTCCCGACATACTCTTTGGCTGAAAGGAGGCGCTAATTCATCACGTTTTGTGAGGTTCGTCACCTCTTTTTGTGATGCTAAGCAGGTAACATACAGGAGGCTTTCGATCTATCGATGAAGACTCTTTATCTCCTTCCAAAGAGTCTCCATCCCCCTTCAAAGACCCGCTATGTACTTCCACGCATGCCGGGGTCAATAGCTTACAGAAACGAACGGGGTTCCGATTCTTCCGTATCTTAGCCTGATATTTTTTGTATGCCCATGAAAATCAAAGAACTCTGCCAGTGGCTGGAAACAATTGCCCCGCTTGCCTATCAGGAACCGTATGATAATTCGGGTTTGCTTTGCGGGGATGCGGCACAGGAACTTACCGGCGCACTGATCTGTCTGGACAGCACCGAGGAGGTGATAGAAGAGGCTATCCGGATGAAATGTAACCTGGTGATTGCACATCATCCCATTATTTTTTCGGGGTTGAAAAAGCTTACAGGCCGCACCTATATTGAGCGTACCGTCATCAAAGCCATCCGCAACGATATTGCCATTTATGCCATCCATACCAATCTCGACAATGTACTGAGCGGGGTGAACGCGCGTATCTGCCAGGTTTTGGGGTTGAAAAACACCCGGATCCTTTCACCCAAAAAGCAACTCCTGCGTAAACTCGTGACCTTTGTACCGGCAGGAAATGCCCCGGCCCTGCGCGAAGCCTTGTTTGCTGTAGGAGCCGGACAGATTGGCGAATACGACCGGTGCAGCGCGAATACCGAAGTCATAGGCACCTTCAGGGCTTCTGCCTCGGCCAATCCGGCAATAGGCAAGCGGGGAGAGGAGCACCACGAAAAAGAAACCCGGGTGGAAGTCATTTTTCCGGCACCCATCGAGCTGCGTCTGCTTACGGCACTGCGCCATACCCATCCGTACGAAGAGCCTGCGTTTGATATCTATGCCCTTGAAAATGAGTATAAAGAGATTGGTTCGGGGATGCTGGGCGAGCTGGAAACGCCTCTGTCGGAAACCGAATTTTTGCTCCGGGCGAAACAAACCCTGAAAACAGGGTGTATACGGCATACCCGGTTGTTGGGAAAACAGGTCAGGAAAGTGGCGGTTTGCGGAGGTTCGGGGAGTTTTTTGCTGGGCGATGCCATCGCCTCTGGGGCCGATGTTTTTTTGACATCCGATTACAAATACCACCAGTTTTTTGATGCCGATGGAAAAATTGTGATTGGCGATGTCGGACACTTTGAGAGTGAGCAGTTTACGAAAGAATTATTATTTGACGTTATTCGTGAAAAATTCACTACTTTTGCAATCCATTTATCGGTAACAAACACCAATCCTGTAAATTACCTCTAGCAATGAGCAAAGCCAAAACAGACGAAAAATCCGAAGTAAGCGTTGAGGAAAAGTTGAAAGCCCTGTACGAGCTTCAGCAGATTGACTCCAAAATTGACAAGATAAAAATCGTTCGCGGTGAATTGCCCCTGGAGGTCCGCGATCTGGAAGATGAAGTAGCCGGTCTCGAGACCCGCCTCAACAACTTTACCACCGAAATTGATCACCTCGAAGAGATGATCAACGAGAAAAAGAATACCATCAAGGATGCACAGGCTGCGATCAAGAAATACGAGTCGCAACAAGGCAAGGTGCGTAACAACCGCGAATACGATTCGATCACCAAGGAAGTGGAGTTTCAAAACCTCGAAATCCAGCTGAGCGAAAAACGCATCAAGGAATTCAAGGCCCAGATTGCTTCAAAGAAAGAAATCATCGAGAATTCGACCGGGGCTTTTGAAGAACGCAAAAAAGATTTGTTACACAAACGCGAAGAACTCGATGAGATCATCGCCGAAACGCAAAAAGAAGAAGAAGGCCTGCTGAAAAAATCAAAGGTTTCGGAAGCCAAGATCGAAGCACGTTTGTTGAATGCCTACAAACGCGTTCGGTCGAATGCCCGTAACGGTCTGGCCGTTGTACCTGTACAACGCGATGCCTGCGGTGGTTGTTTCAACAAGATACCCCCACAACGTCAACTTGATATCCGGATGCACAAAAAAGTTATCGTGTGCGAACATTGCGGACGGATCCTGGTGGATGGAGAAATCCTTACCGGCGAGAAAGTTGCTGAGAAAGCATAAAAAGCCAATCTTTTAAAAAGCAAAAGCCGCTCTCAAGAGCGGCTTTTGCTTTTTAAAAGATTGGCTTTATTGGGGATTTGGGAATTACGATTTGGGATTTAATAAAGGATTCTGAATTTATTTGTAAATTGTTTTGAATTTCTAATTCGGCAATTTTAAATTTTGCCTATTAAAATCCCAAATCCCGTTAGAGCTTCACGCCCAATGTTACCATGATGGATGATACGCTGTTGGTGTTCACAGCCGGTCCTTCGGGCATAAAGGCCGAATCATACATATAGTAGTTTGTCTTGGAGAGGGTGAGTACATAGGCCAGATCGGCAAACAGACGTTTGTGACGGAAGCCCAGACCTCCGGTGAAACTAGTGCGGCTGGCATCGCCGCTGACGGTTGAATTGAAAGGGCTCTGGTAATACGCATACCCCAGACGGATGGCCATTGGTCGCAATTTGATCTCACCACCTACGCGGATAATGCTGGCACGGGTAAACTCTTTTTGAATGGCTGTATTGGCATCGGTAAATACGCCTGCATCGGCACTGCTCAGGTTCATCTGGGTATAGTCAACCGATTCGTAATCCACATTGATGGCGCCCATCTTGCCCACGATGAAACCAACGCTGCCAATGATACGGCCCGGAGTGGTGATGTTGTAATTGTAATTTCCGTCGGGCGATGCAGCAGAGGAGTTTTTCCATTGGTCGGCCCCGGAGAACTGAGATGTCATGTTGGCGCTCCAGGCATCCGAAAGGCTTAGCCAGGTCTTGCTGTGAAAGGCAAGCCCCACACGCAGGAATTCCATGGGTTTGTAGATGGCGCCAATCTTAAAATTAAAACCCGAACCCGTTGTATTGAGCGTTTGATTGTAATTCAGTTGTTGAAAGGTAGAGCTGTTGCCGGGAGCGGCCGTCTCCACATAACTGGTGTTCTGGTTGTAGTTTACAAACGGGATGCCCAGTGTTCCACCCAGAAAAAACTTGTCCTCAAAATTACCTGCCATGGAGATGGCCATTTCGTTGTAGCTTCCGCTGCTGTTGATGGTTTCTACATGGTTAACCTGATCGCCTACGTTTTTGGCTTCAGAATAGTTTGTTCCGCCGCTGCCCTGTATGGTATCGATGAGGTAGGTATTAAAGGCCAGTGCATTCCCGAAATTGTCGAGGTTGCCGGGTGTAACGCCAACGGCATTCGACCTAAACTGATCCATGATAGAACCAGTGCTGGTCCCGGCAATGGTGGTTTGGTTGGTATAATCGGCCAGACGGTTCATGCCGATGCCAAACTGGATAAATTTCCAGCCCGTATGGTTGCGTTCGCGTTGAAGATTATGCGCCACAACCAGGCCTATGTTGTTAAATGTTCCGGCCACCTTCCCATCGGTGCTCGAGGTGTTGGCATAAACCGAGGTGGTGTTCTGGTTCATAAAACCCGGGGTGATCGAGATTTCGCTGCGGCGGTAAACGCCCAAACCGGCAGGGTTGGAACTCAGACAACTGAAGTCGGCTCCCAGGGCGCCGAACGAACCGGCCATGGACGAAGATCGTGCTGTTCCGCCGAAGCCCAGAAAAGAATAACGCAGCGCATCTGTTTCATTTTGGGCAAACAGCGAGCATGCAACCATCAGCAGGGCTGAAACGGTTGAAATTGATTTTTTCATTTCCGATACGTTTTTTGATGTGATTATCTACCTGTGTCCACCGCCGCCGTGCGAACCGCCGCCGCCGCTGTGTGAACCTCCACCGCTGTGGCTTCCACCTCCGCCTCCGTTACCCGATGAGCCACCGCCCATCTTGAAACCTCCTGCGGGAGCAGCATGCGACTGGGGAGCCGCCTGACGGGGTTGGGCATTACCCCTGTTATTTGAACCGGCATTGCCACGGGAGTTGTTCCCTGAATTTTCATTCCGGCTGTTGTTGGGTGAAGCCGAATTCGACCGTCCGTTATTGTTTCCGTTTGATGCACCCCGGGCGTTGCTTTCGTTGCTGCGTCCGTTGCTTTCGGTATTGGTAAAGACAGGTTTGGAAGTCATGCGGCTAGCGCCGTTGCCGGATGATTTGCTGTATACATCGGCATTTGCGCGTGAATTCGTGGTAGACATCGAGCGTGGAGCGCCTGCACCGGCATTCGATACGCCTGCACCGCCCCTCGAAAAGTTGGATGCTGAACCGGCGCTCCTGGCCGAAGCCATGGCTGTGGCGGTACGTGCCCCGAAAGAATTGTTTACACCCCCACCTCTGCCGGTAGAGCTGGCCGAAGCGCGTGGGCCGTAATACGTTCCGTTACGATCAAAGCTGTTGGCATAATAGCTGTTGTAGTATCCTCCATAACCGCCATAACCCATTCCATACCCCATGCCATAATAGCCCATGCCGTATCCTCCAAAGCCATAGCCAAAACCCATACCGAAACCATACCCAAACCCGATGCCTATGTGCGGACCAAATCCCCACATATAGGCAGGGTAGTAGGCATACATGCTATAGGTAGGGCCCCACCAGCTGTAGCCGTTGTAAATGCTGCTGCCGTACATCCAGGGATCGCCGGAATAGTAATAAGAGTTGGTATAAGGGTCGTCATAATAACCAAAATTGCCGGTAGGGTTCTGGAAACGGTTCAGACGGGCTGCGTATTCATAATCGTAATAATCGTCTGAATTATAGCCTTCATCACCGTTCTCGCTGTAGGTTGTGCCGTTACTTGCTCCGTTGTTGCCCATGGCGGGGGTACGCTGATCGGCCGGGGGAGTGTTTACATTGCCCTGGGCCTGGCCCGGGGATGCTGCGCCTACGCCACCCGAATAGTACATGTCGTCATTAGTACCCGTGCCGGCGCTGTGCGCCACAGGGGCAGGTTTCTGGCTGTTATCCGGATTGCCGGATGCCGAGTAGTACATATCGTCGTTATTCGAAGGAGCAGAGGATGTACTTGCGGTTTGTTGTCCTGTCTTACAGGAGGTGGCAAAAACCAGTAAGAGGATCGAGAAATTCAGCAGCGTCTTCATGACTGTGTGGTTTTGGTGATTAGAGCGATTTACTTTCAATAGGTTTAATATGTTTCCTATTTTTGTCATCCTTGAAAGCAAACCTGGTTATAAAGTTACAACTATTATACCAGTATTGGAATCAACCGATTAGAGAAAGATTAAAATAGTTATCCCCCAACAGCCCTATGAGCAAAGAATTCGCAACGCGTGCCGAGAATTATTCAGAATGGTACAACCACCTCGTTCAAAAGGCCGATCTGGCCGAGCATTCAGCCGTGAAAGGATGTATGGTCATCAAGCCGTATGGGTATTCTATCTGGGAAAACATGCAAAAGGCGCTTGATCAGATGTTCAAAGATACGGGCCATAGCAATGCCTATTTTCCTCTGCTCATCCCCAAATCGTTTTTCAGCAAGGAAGCCAGCCATGTCGAAGGGTTTGCAAAAGAGTGTGCCGTTGTGACCCATTACCGTCTCAAAAACGGCCCCGATGGAACCATTGTGGTGGACGAAGATGCCAAACTGGCCGAAGAACTCATCATACGCCCCACCTCCGAAACCATTATCTGGAACACCTACCGGGGCTGGATACAAAGTTATCGTGATCTGCCCCTGCTTATCAACCAGTGGGCCAATGTCGTGCGATGGGAGATGCGTACCCGTTTGTTCCTGCGCACAGCCGAGTTTCTTTGGCAGGAAGGGCATACGGCGCATGCCACCGCACAAGAAGCCGTAGAAGAAACCGAGCGTATGCTCGATGTCTATGCCGATTTTGCCGAAAACTGGATGGCTGTACCCGTCATCAAAGGCCGTAAGACCGCCAACGAACGGTTTGCCGGAGCACTCGATACCTATTGCATCGAAGCCATGATGCAGGATGGGAAAGCCCTCCAGGCCGGAACCTCGCACTTTCTGGGCCAAAACTTTGCCAAGGCTTTTGATGTGAAATTCACCACCAGGGAAGGCAAGCTCGAACATGTCTGGGCCAGCTCCTGGGGTGTCTCTACGCGTTTGATGGGAGCATTGGTGATGGCCCATTCAGACGATCAGGGTCTGGTGCTTCCCCCCAAACTGGCGCCTTATCAGGTGGTGATCGTGCCCATTTACAAAACACCCGAAGAACTCGAAAAAATCAACAGCAGGGTGGACGAAATACGGAAAGCTCTTGTCAAAAAGGGCATCCGGGTAAAATACGATAACCGCGATACCCAGCGCCCGGGCTGGAAATTTGCCGAATATGAGTTCAAAGGCGTACCGGTGCGTATAGCCATAGGCCCGCGCGATCTCGAAAGCGGTACGGTAGAAGTAGCCCGGCGCGATACAAAGGAAAAAGAAACCCTGCAACAGGTTGATCTCGATACCAAGATCGAACACCTGCTTACCCAGATACAAGACAACCTCTACAAAAAGGCCCTGACCTTTCGCGAAGAAAACATACAACGCGTAGACAGCTACGAGGAGTTCAAAACCGTCATCAACGGCAAGGGAGGATTCGTGATGGCGCATTGGGACGGAACCTCCGAAACCGAACAAAAGATCAAGGAAGAAACAAAGGCCACCATCCGTTGCATTCCCTTAAACCAGCATGAACTCGACAAGAAGCCAGGGGTTTGCATGTATTCGGGCAAGCCTTCGGAGCAACGCGTGGTTTTTGCCCTGTCGTATTGATGTGTCGGGTGATGGAACGCTGATTCTTATGATTCGGATGATAAAATATGATTTATCTGGTGATCTTAATAAATCATTCTCATCCTAAAGATCTGCATTCCATCACAGCCCTCATTATTCGCAATTGCAAAACTATTTCCGTAGATTTGGGTTCACCCTAACCACCAGCCTATGCCCAAAGAACTCTCCAAAGACGCGATATTACGACTGTTAAAGACCAAATCGTCGATGAAACAGGACGTGTACGACCGTACCCTGGAGATTTTTAAGCTCCTAAAGACCGTTAGCAAGGACCTGGCATCCGAACTCGGCAAAGAGGCCTCCAAGGCCGATAAACGCATAACCGTTCAATACACCGACAAAGGCGAGTTCGAAGTAGAGCTGAAAGTAGCCGGCGATACCCTGTTTTTTCACATGCATACCAATGTGTTCGAATTCGAACGCAACCACCTCATCCGCAAATCGGGCTATGTAAAAGAAGATGAATACCGCAGCTATTGCGGACAAATAAGCATCTACAATTTCCTAAGCGATTCATTTAAATACAACCGGGTAAACGATATGGGTTACCTCATCGGGCGTATCTTCATAAACCGCGAAAAACATTATTTTGTGGAAGGAAAGAAACAACTGGGCTTTTTATACAGCGATTTCTCCAAAAGCATACTCGACAAAGATTCTGTACGCAATATTGTCGAAGCCTCAATCCTCTACAGCCTCGAATTCGATCTGTTTACCCCTCCTTTTGATGCCGTACGCGAGCTGCGCGTAAGCGAAATACTCGAAACCAGTCTGAATATGAAGGTCCAGACCGGCAAACGGCTTGGGTTTAAGTTTAAATCGGAGCCGGATGCGGGGGAGTAGATGGCATAGATCCTGCTAAAAAAGCAATTCGGAAAATATTTTTTTGTTCAAGCGTAAATTCTTTTACATTTGCACTCCCTAAAAAACTGAAAGGGTTTTAATGGGGAGTAAATAAAATTGTTCTTTCGATTTCAAGGGTAGGTTGTTTAGCGGTTAAAATCTCGGCCATCGTCAGTTTATGGCATTTTATATCCTAAATCATACATCCTTGTCTTAAATCATTTTCATGGCCCGTTCGTCTAGGGGTTAGGACACCAGATTTTCATTCTGGTAACACGGGTTCGATTCCCGTACGGGCTACCATACGGGACTGAAGCGAAATTACGCTTTCAGTCCCGTTTCTGTTTTCACATAACTTGCTGATTTCCGGACATATATGGGAAACGGCTGGGTTCATTTTCGGGGTTCGATAATGGTTTTCGTCGAATACAAGCTTTTCCACAAATATCGAATTTATCAGGGCTTGCTTCAGGGCAACGTCTCCGGTCTTATAATAATGGGGCAGAAACTGGAGTAGGGTTAGGCCAAAATCAATGTATTTCTTGTATTCGTGGTCGGCTGCCCCGGTATAGGCATTTTGCCTCAAAAGGCGGTCGATTTCCGGCTCTGTTTGCTTTTTAATGGCTCTGTACTCCTCAGAGTCTAGTTTCCCGTCCAGCATCAAATTTTGGGCTTTATTCAGCCTCTGGCGAAGGACGTCGATTTCCCCCTTAATCAGCTTTGCTCCCTGATTTTTATCGGTAAGGTTTTCCTTGAATATTTGAGCGATTGCGTCATTGTACAAGATGATGGATTCTTCTGTGAAGGAAGGCTTGCATAATATTCTCAGAATTTCCTTATTGGCTTCAGGAGCCTTTATCCGTTCATTGCAACCCGGCTGGCAATGGTAATAGAAATACCGGACTCCCTTTTTACCTATCGAAGCACTTCCGGTAAGCATCCGACCGCATTTCCTGCAAATCAAATAGCCACGCAACGCGAATTCATCCTTTCTCGTGTTCTTGGTTGGCACATTTCGTCTTTTCCCGGTCAAAAAGTCCTGTACCTGAAAAAAGGTATCCTCTGAAATGATGCGTTCGTGGCTTCCTTTAACTAAAGTTTCATCTTCTTCTTTGTAGGCAGGTAAACGAATCAACCCGCAATAAACCGGATTTCGGAGCATCAGGTGAAATTGGGTTTTGCTGTGAACGAACCCTTTCTCCTTCGCCCTCACCATGATATCACTAACAGTATGTGATCCGGTTGCCAGTTCTTCGAAAATCCAAGCAACCATTTTCGCATCCTTGCTTGGAATGATTATTTTATCATTCTGCTCGCTCCGGGCATTTTTATATCCCTTCGGTGCGGAAGAAACCCACCGGCCTTCTTTCTTCGCCCTTCTCATTCCAACAAAAGTATTTAAAGCCCTCCGGTCGTTTTCAACTTCTGGCGAGGCAAGATAAAAGGCAAGCATGATTTTGTTTTCCGGAATATTCAGATCAAGAGGCTGTTCGAGTGCTTGAGGTTCTACACCCAGCTTATTCAAAGTGTTGATCATGGCATACGCATCTCCTGCATTTCTGGAGAAGCGATCCCATTTTGTGAAAAGCAGAATATCAGCAACACCTTTTTTCTTTTTCAGGGAAGCAAGGAGTTCAATGAATTCCGGGCGGTCGAATGTTTTGGCAGAATAGTCGTCTTGGAAGGTTGCAACGACCTCAATATTGAATTGCTCGCAGTGTTTTACTAAATGCTCTTCTTGATAACGTAAACTGTAACCTTTATCAGCTTGCTCGTCTGTACTCACTCTGATGTAGAGTATCGCTTTCTTTCTCATTTTCTGGTTTTGTTAAGGTGTCTGCTTTTAGGTGTTCAGTGAAATATAAATAATCCAATGTTGCCATTGCATAAAGGAAATCCCGGATCAGAATGATTTGCTCATCGGTATAATTTCTTCCATTGCTGTTCAATATTTTCTTGCAGTGCTTTAACGGCAGCTTCGCACTAACTGTGACTTTGCCGTTTTTCGTTTCGGCAAGCACTTCTCTCTGGTCTCTTACGATTTTCATTTTCGGTTTTTACTTTTAAAGTGAACCCGTTCTACAAAAGTGGCATCCGTATTCAGGACAGGCAAGCTAAATGGTCGGTATTTACCAGCTTTGATAAATACTCTGCATGCGACTTGGTTGTGTCAAAATTAATTGCCATGTTCAATCGGGGGCAATAACCCAAGCCTTCATTTCAATGAATGCAGGCATTGGGCTTTGAATACAAAAGTATGGAGGGGTTAAAGGGGAGGTGACGGTTTGGGTACCGGTTGTCCTGTAACGGGGGTATTGTGGGGTGAACTAACTAACTCCTACTGACATCAATTTCAAATAATCTCACAACATCTTCAGAAACAGTTTCCATTGTCTCTTAATGGTCATTAACTTACCTGAAAAAGGTAAAGCCGTTCAGTTCAAGCGAATTAACGAAGAGGGTGAATTGGAAGTATTTAGAACGGGCAACATGGCCGATCTACAAAGCTTTTGCGCGCCCTTTTGTCTTGAATATCAAACGGATATGGGTGCTTTTTCAACAATCATCTTTTGATAAAAGAGCTTAAATTTTGCAATGGGTAATTTAAACTTCCCTATATTAACACCTTAGTTTAAATCAATAAATTATATGCGTAAAAAACAAGCTAAATTAAAGGCGGTAGATTTTTTCTGCGGAGCAGGCGGGATGACGAATGGATTTTCAAAAGCAGGGATTAAGGTTTTGGCTGGTGTGGATATTGATAAAGATTGTAAAGACACATATGAAAAAAACAACATTGGCTCAAAATTCATAGAAGCTGACATAAAAAAAATGCAAGTTGAGGGTTTGGCTGAACTTGCAGGAATTAAAAGAAATGACGATGCCCTTGTTTTTATTGGTTGCAGCCCATGTCAATATTGGAGTATAATAAATACAGACAAAACCAAGTCGAAAAAATCTCGAAATCTTTTAAAAGATTTTCAAAAATTTGTCGAATATTATAATCCCGGATTTATTGTAATTGAAAATGTCCCAGGATTATATTCCAAGAAAAAGGAAACACCTTTAACTCATTTTCTTCGCTTTCTTGAGGAAAAAAAATATGTCACTGACAAAGGAGTGCTGAATGCTTCAAAACATGGCGTCCCGCAATCGAGAAAACGATTTCTTTTAGTGGCATCACGTGTGTCCCCAAAAATATCTTTGCCTCAGCCAACAAAAAAAGTCGCGATAGTTAAAGATTTTATTTTCAATGAAAAAAAATTCTATCCTATCGGTGCAGGTCATAAGGATGGCACTGATTTTATTCATACAACTGCCGGATTGTCTGCTACAAATTTGAAAAGATTACGAATAACCCCAAAAAATGGAGGCACAAGGATGGCATGGAAAGATAATCCAGAACTTCAAATTAAGGCATACGCAAACAAAGACGATATTTTTCGTGACGTTTATGGAAGAATGCGGTGGGGTACTCCAGGGCCAACAATAACTACAAAATTTTTCAGTATTTCAAACGGGAGATTTGCCCATCCGGAACAGGATCGTCCAATTTCCTTACGTGAAGGCGCAACCCTGCAAACATTTGATACAAAATATAAATTTTTTGGTAACAGCATGGCTTCTATCGCCAGGCAAATTGGAAATGCGGTCCCACCGGAATTATCAAAGCGAATAGCAAAGGCAATTATTAAGCATTCTCACTAAATGGCACAATTTAGAGCAAAAGCAAGAGCGGTAGAACTTCTGGGGAAAGGGCAAATTTCTGATTTGCCAACCGCCATTTCAGAACTGTGGAAAAACGGTTACGATGCTTATGGAGACAAGCTTCAGGCTTTTCTTTATTTGGAGGGCTACGAGGGCCTCAAAAGCCCCTTCTTTGTACTTTCTGATGATGGAAAGGGAATGACGAGAGACGACATTCTGGATAAGTGGATTGTACTCGGAACCGATTCCAAATCCAGAAATGAAAATGAAAAACCTGGTGAAGAAACTCTTTGGAAAAAAACAAGAATAAAAATGGGAGAAAAAGGGATCGGGCGGTTGTCCGTAGCCTATTTGGGATCTCAAATGTTAATGTTAACCAAAAAAATCGGCAGTCCTTTACAAGCTGTTTTTTTTGACTGGAGGATTCTTGAAAACTATAACCTCTTCCTTGAGGAAATAAATATTCCGGTTAAATCAGTCAATTCGCTCAAAGAATTCAGGAAAATATTTGAAGAACTTCGGACAGAATATCTTTTAAACTTCACTCCATCCAATAAAACTGCTGACCCATGGAGCGAACAAACTGAAATAAAAAAAACAATTATAAGTGAATGTAAATCAATTCAAGTTCCGGACTTTTTTGAAGAGGAAATACTGGAAGGTATGCTGGGAGATTCAAAAGACGTACATGGAACAAAATTTGTTATTTTCAATCCCGACCCCCAATTATTGCTCCTTAAACCATCTGTCATAGATAAAAAAAATCAGGAAGAAGTGGACGATGGCACTATAAACCATATCAGGGCGGGCTTGACAGGGCTATTTAATGTGTTTAAAGAAAAAAAACCTGATTACACTACAAATTTCTGGTTGATAGACAGGGAGGGGAAATATGATTTCATTGACAAAAGGGAATTTTTTGATGCAAAAGATTTTAAAATATGCGACCATCTTATTGAGGGTACCTTTGATGAACAAGGTACGTTCGAAGGATCTATCAGAATATTTGAAAAAAGCATAAAGCATAAATTTAAGCCAACAAGGCTGGCAATTGGGTCATCTTATGGCCCTTTTAATATTAAACTTGGGTACGTTCAAGGGGATCGGGGATTCGAAACACCCATGTTACAAGCTGAGGAGCGCGGAAATTTCTTTGAGCGATTAAAGCTTTTTGGCGGAATTTATATTTACAGAGACGGTTTTCGGGTGTTGCCTTATGGCAGGACCGAGTATGATTTTCTTGAATTTGAAAAAAGGAGGACAGAAAGAGCAGGCTCCTATTTTTTTAGCCACAGAAGGATGTTCGGTTACATAGAAATCAGCAGAAATGAAAATGAGAGGTTAAAAGATAAGGCTGGAAGAGAAGGATTTATCAACAATGTGGCTTATCGCGAATTTAAAAAAGATCTTGAAGACTTTTTTATAGATTTGGCAAAAATGTATTTCGCCGATAATGCCAAAACTGACATTAAAAATATTCAGCAAAAAAAATATGAAGAGCTTGCAGAAAATGAAAAATTGGAACGAGAAAGAGAGAAAATAGAACGCAAGGAATTTGCCAAGCAACTCAAAGAACTACCAGTGCAATTATCCAATGTGGGGAGGGAGTTTGAAGACCTGACAA
>Ga0206851_1174_pt2 | contig 16173 bp, 19 predicted proteins | sample Alteio_BWOrgCont_13_FD_152904 | JGI IMG/M metagenome (GOLD analysis project Ga0206851, IMG submission 152904) | Enriched cells from forest soil in Barre Woods Harvard Forest LTER site, Petersham, Massachusetts, United States -... | ecosystem: Environmental > Terrestrial > Soil > Temperate forest >... | reverse complement strand
CGCTATCGCGGGAGTTTTCTTTTCTGGAAAAAGATTTACTACTGCTGGAAAGAATAAATCAAATTGCTTGTGAATGTGCTGAAATATTTGGCCTTTCTGGGTATGCGCGCATTGATATGCGTACAGACGAGAGTGGCAATCTGGCATTGTTGGACATAAACTCTAACCCAAGCCTAGAGCCGGATGGAGGTTTTTTCTTAGGTTCCCAGCAGGAGGATATTGATTGCCAGGAAATCATCGCTAATATTATAATTGCTGCATTAAGGAATAAGGTAAAAATTCATGCTCCGGCCTTCCATATATTTTTCCGCAAACCATTTTCCGCCGAATGTAGCGGTACATTCTTCGATTTTATTTTTCACTTCTCCGTCAGAAACGATATTATTGTCAGAAAGTCCAGCCGAGCAGTGCTCATAGGCGGATTTCACGATATAAAGGCTAGGCTTGATATCAATTCCATCCTCGGTCCAATCGGCGGTGGGAATGCCATTACGCCGCATTATTTTTTTTACTAACAGCTTATCGGATGTCATAAACATGGCGTTATTATTGCAGCCAGTATATGGAATTTTTAAGGCTTCCAGCAGCGCGCTGACTAAACACCCAAGCTGGCATTTTCCATCCACCGCATCGACAAGATTGAAAACCAACAGTGGATTTTCTTTCTCTAGCACCGCCTTCATTTTCATTAGATTTAGTGAAAACGGATAGATTTTGATCTGCGCATCGAAACGTTCTAATATTTTTTCTATCCATTTGGCAGTCGGTAAAATATCTGATTCATCGGGCTTTGGCGAAAATGAAACCTCATCGTGAAAAATCAAGATTTTATTGTCGCGCAATAGCTCCTCAATCACCACTATTTCGCTCCAGCGCCGAATTCATGATTCTCTGAATTAACTCTATATATGGCATTTTCTGTAGCTCGCAAATAATTGCCAAATCAGAATGGATAGGGCGTAAACCAGCTAGCGGGTTCACTTCCAAGAAATTCGGCCTTCCCTCTTCATCCAACTTTACATCAATGCGTCCAGAATCTCGGCAACTGAGAATATGCCAAACTTTAAGCGCAAGATCTCTACATTCTTCTTCGATTTTTCCCGTTGCGATTTTATATTCAACTCTGGCCTGATAATTCTCTTTATTATCGAACGAATACACTTCCTTTTCGGCATTCTCATTCAAGATGATTTCCATCACACCGAGAATTTCAGATTTTTTTCCAGTCCCGGTAATGCCAATGGTGAATTCGCGTCCGGGCAGAAAGTTTTCAACTAAAACCGGTTGCGCAAATTCTCGCAGTAATCGCTCACACACTTCACGCAATTGGCGGTGGTTATATATTTTCGACGATGCCGAAATGCCTTTGCCAGTTCCTTCAGCAACTGGTTTTGCAAATAGTGGAAATGATAAATCTATTTTTTCCACATCAGCAATGTCCTTCAACAGGAAAAAATCTGGTGTGGCGATGCCGCTATCACGCACGATATTTTTTGCGAACGCCTTGTGTAAAGCGAGCGTAAGAACTAGCGGATCTGAAAAAATGTATGGAATTCCATAAGCGTCAAGCAGTGATGGAACCTGGGCTTCACGCGCTGTCCCCAGCATTCCTTCGGCTATATTAAAAACCAAATCCCAGCTTTCACCTAACGCTAGTTTTTGGATGAGTGATTTTATGTTGCCAATGCGCTCCGTTCTAAACCCGAGATTCTTTAAACTATCATCGATGGCATTGATGGTTTCTATATGGTCAAACTCCGCAGTTTCCTCTGGACTATAGCCGGCTCGCAAGTAATCCTCCCGCAAGTCGTAAGTGATCCCAATCAGCATCCGATTTTTCCTCCTGGATCTGGGTAACGATAAATCCCACCTTCGAAATTTTTCAGTAACAAATCATCACCTTCACGACCCACAACATAATTCGGCAACAGTGGAATTTTTCCACCGCCACCCGGCAAATCAATCACAAATTGCGGCACTGCATAACCCGTAGTGTGGCCGCGAAGCCCCTCTATAATTTCAATCCCTTTTTCAACCGACGTACGAAAGTGTGAGGAACCGGAAATCGGATCGCACTGATATAAGTAATAAGGCTTTACGCGGATTTTTAGCAGCCCATGCATCAGTGGCTTGATGATATTGATATCGTCATTGATACCTTTCAACAGTACCGTCTGGCTTCCTAGTGGAATCCCCGCATCCGCCAAACGTGCGCAGGCTTCCTCAACTTCCGACGTTAATTCATCCGGACAGGTAAAGTGTATACTTAGCCATGGTTGATATTTTTTTAGTATTTTGGTGAATTTAAGCGTGATGCGCTGCGGCAGCACTACCGGAACTTTTGTGCCGATACGAATGAATTCCAAATGCGGAATTTTTCTTAAACGTTGCAAAAGCCATTGCAGTTTTTCATCGCCGATTGTCAGGGGATCACCCCCGGAAAGCAAGCAATCGCGAATTTCCGGGTGTACTTCTATATACTGAATCGCGCGCTCCCACTGGGAGGTGCTGAAGCTATACTCGCCTCCTGGTTCACCCACCATGCGCGAGCGCGTGCAATAGCGGCAATAAGTGGAACAGAATCCGGTGGTCAAAAATAAAACACGGTCGGGATAGCGGTGCACCAACCCGGGAACCGGGGTATCGTTATCCTCACCTAATGGATCATCGGATTCACCAGGAGTGTTAATATATTCGCCATTAACCGGGATGTGTGTACGGCGGAGTGGTTGAGTACAATCAGTTTCACTGAGTAAACTCGCATAATAAGGGGTGATGCCTACGGGCAGAGGGCCAGTATGTTTTTCTACTGCAGTTTTTTCATCGTTTGAGAGTTGGATTATGCGTGATAATGCCTGCAAATCCTTGATGCGATTCCGGAGCTGCCATTTCCAATCATTCCAATCCCAAATGCTGGCATAGGGGAAAAATCGATTTCTGAACTCATCAGTTTTTTTGGATATTGGGAATTTGTGCTTAGATTTTCTTTGCGTTTTGCGCTCAGCAGAAACGCGGATAGAAGAAGAAAGAAAATCGTATTTCGTAGTGCCGCAATTAACCATCCATTATCGATGGCATGGAAATAAAGAACGCGGAAGTGGGGTTTATTGACGACTAAAACCCTATTATTCCCCTTCGCCGGATTCCTGCTCCAGGTTATAACCCTTTTTCTCCATGCATTCGCTGTAGAACTCATCAAGGATTTCGGATTTTGGATCAGGAGAATCGGGGGAAGAAGAAACGCTGGGAGCAGTGGTTTTCCCGCCAGATTTTAGCTTCGCTTGCGCTTGGTTATAGCAGTCGTCAGAATCTTTATCATATTTAATATCTTCTGCCGAGGGCTTATCTTCATACGGAGACGGCACATCATTTGAATCCGCTGCCATCAACGGAAAAGCAAAGAGAAACGCTATCAAAAAAATAAATTTCTTCATAAAATATGATCACGGATTGCCGGAGTGAATTTCGCCTCAGTACGTTTTTCGATTTCCTCAACCGAAATATCTGGTGCGATTTTCACCAGCTTCATGCCGCCCTCCCCAATATCGAAAATTCCAAGCTCAGTGATAATGCGATTCACTACCCCAACGCCTGTCAGGGGCAATTTGCATTTTTTCAGCAATTTCGCCTCACCGGATTTATTGTTGTGTTCCATAAGTACCACGATGCGTTTTACGCCAGCGACTAAATCCATCGCGCCGCCCATGCCTTTCACCATTTTCCCTGGTATCATCCAATTGGCGAGGTCACCATTTTCCGCCACTTCCATCGCGCCAAGAATGGCCAGATCAATATGCCCGCCACGGATCATAGCAAATGAAGTTGCGCTATCGAAATAGCTGCTATCTGGCAGCGCGGTGACAGTTTGTTTTCCAGCATTTATTAGATCAGGATCGACTTCTTTTTCCATCGGGAACGGCCCCATCCCGAGGAGGCCATTCTCGCTATGTAGCGTTACGTTCATATGCGACGGTATGAAATTCGCAACTTCCGTTGGCATGCCAATTCCTAGGTTCGCATACATGCCATCCTTAAATTCCGCGGCAGCTAAAGTGCACATTTCTTCTCTGGTCCAGGGCATATTAGCTTACCTTACCTGTAGGATTTTCCTTGGTAGTCCGCCGCTCAATCCGCTTCTCAAACTTACTTCCTTGAAAAATCCGCTGTACGAAAATTCCCGGAGTGTGGATTTCATTCGCATCCAATTCCCCGATTTCTACCAACTCCTCCACTTCCGCCACGGTTAAATGCGAGGCAGTCGCCATCATCGGGTTGAAATTCCTGGCGGTCTTGCGGTAAATCAGATTTCCAGCCTTATCGCCTTTCCAGGCTTTCACAATCGCTAAATCGGCAAATAATCCAGTCTCCATAACATATTTGCGCCCATTAAATTCCCGCACCTCTTTTCCCTCGGCAACGATGGTTCCCACCCCAGTCGCGGTATAAAACGCCGGAATACCGGCTCCGCCGGCACGAATCCGCTCCGCCAACGTCCCTTGGGGATTGAATTCCAGCTCTAGCTCCTTATTAAGATATTGTTTTTCAAAGGTTTTATTCTCACCAACGTAAGATGAAACCATTTTCTTGATCTGCTTGGTCTGTAACATAATACCAAGACCAAAATCATCTACACCACAATTATTACTAATGACTGTCAAGCCCTTAACACCGGAATCATGAATGGCTTGAATGCAATGCTCAGGAATCCCACAAAGCCCGAATCCCCCCGCCATTATGGTTATATTATCCTTTAATAAACCAGAAAGCGCGTCTTTTGCGTTTTTATACGTTTTATTCATGTGAATTTACGTGGTTTTATATCATCAAAAATCTGTATTCGCAGCATTTTTATGAAAAAATGAAAAAATCCCATTTTATTAACCATTTCTTAACCTTTCTGGCTTAGAATGGTGGGATTAACTGGAGGGATGCCATGACTAACATTGCGTATAGCGATCACATGGGAAGCTTGACCGAAGTACTCGGACGGCTGCATGGTGCAAAAGCTGCATCATTGGAAACCAGAACTGAAGTCACAAGCGCTGTTTGCAACCAGTTCAACTCCGGTACGTTTAGCCCGGCGGAAACCAAAATCGCCGCCGAAATTCTTGATATACTCTCCTACGACATTGAAGCCAAAGTCAGGAAAATCATCTCATCAAAACTTGCTGCTAACCCGAATGTGCCGAAAAGCCTTGCTCTCAGGCTTGCTAATGATGTGCTAGAAGTTGCACTCCCAGTGCTGGAATTTTCTTTTGTTCTTTCCGATGATGATATAACCCAAATCATAAGAAGCACGGCAGAAGTAGCAAGAGCGCAAGCAATTGCTAGAAGAAAGCCGCTTTCCTATCGGCTGGTGGATGAATTGCTAAAGCGCAAAGAAAGGTTAGTGGTGCAAACCATATTAGAAAACAAGGACGCATATATTTCCCCACGCAGCGCGGAAAAAATCCTACTGGATTTCCGGCATTCGGAAGATGTGCTGCAGATCATGGTCGATCGCGGCAATCTACACTTGGAGCTGGTTGAGCGCATGATCATGATGGTATCCGATAAGATCAGAATGCAGCTCGTGAACGAATATAAACTTTCACCCGAGGTAGTTGCCCTTATGATAGAACAGGGCCATGACGAAGCCTTACTTGGAACACTGAAAACGAAAAGCTCGGGTGAGGCGGATGCTCTGGTACATACCCTGCACGGGCAGCGCAAGCTTAACTACAATCTGGTTCTACGCGGGTTATGCAAGGGTGATTTGGAATTTTTTGCAACCGGTATGGGCTGTCTTGCGGGTATCCCGAAATCGAACGTGGTGAAACTGATTCATGATAAAAATTATATGGGCTTCCAGGCACTATACAAAGCAGCGAACCTACCGGAACATCTTTACGAGGCAAGCCGCCTGATATTGCAATTAACGATTCAGGAACGCGAAGATACAGGCGGAACCATATCAGATTGCACTCATCGTATCATGAGAAAAATCATAAGCAGCGGCTATGAAAACACGGTACCACATATGAAATACCTGCTCTCCTTAATCGGCAGCAGTGGTAACCCGGCAACGTTACATTGAAAAGGCGGATACCCAACTAATGCTCCTGGAAAGCGGCTTGTCTTGTATAACACTATAGGTTAGCATTTAGGCCATGAGTAGCGGTAACCCTGAGAAACTGTCAACGGACGATATCTCCCGCCTGATCAAGAACCCTTCAGCCGATTCCCGAATAGAGCTAGCCGATAAACTGGCTCGGCAATATAAAGCACAATCCTTCACACCTGAGCAGCTTGAGCTAGCCGAACAAATTTTCCGCCTGCTGCTTAAAGATGCGGAGATCCATGTTAGGCATGTGTTGGCTGAGAACTTGAAAGAGGTCAAAACCATTCCCCACGACGTAGCGCTGCAATTGGCCAAGGATGTCGAATATATTGCTTTACCCATGCTGGAATTCTCCGAAGTGTTGACAGATGACGATCTAGTATCAATCGTCAGCGGCACCATGGAAATAACCAGGCATATGGCCGTGGCAAAGCGGAAAAATCTTTCGGATAAAATCTCCTCAGCCTTGATTGATACCGGAAACGAAGACGTGGTAGAGCGTCTGCTATATAATCAAACCGCAAAAATCAGTAGTGAAACTTTTGACAAGGTAAGCCAGCATTTTCCGGATAATGAAAATATCTTAGGCGCCCTGCTTGATCACAGTGCTGCCACAGTGGAAGTTGCTGAAAAAGTGATGGCCAGGGTTTCTGATAATTTGCGCCGGCACTTAAGCGAGAAACACAAAACAGCCGTTAATAAGCTCGGAGGTGTTTTTGATAAAAGCCGCGAGGCCGCAACAATAAAATTCCTCGGCGCTAAAACCAGCGATGCAGAACTGGCGCGGCTGATGAGCTACCTGGAGGAAAACAGCAGCTTTACCCAGGAGTTACAGGATAAGCACAGCAAGCTGGCTGGCATGATAGAAAGCCTGGAGCTTTCCGGCAAACTCACGCCATTAACCGCACTATGCATGGGAAGCATGAGCCTCTTTGAGATTACAATGGCAAGGCTTGCCAAAATTTCCATTTATAACGTTAAAAAACTTACTGCCGATGAAAGCAACCAAGGCTTAAGGGCGCTATACGAAAAAGCCGGATTGCCAGAAAGTATGTTTGAATCCTTGCAGATAGTAATGGGCGTGGTGCGCGGCATTGATAAAGAAAGGCCAGAAGCCAGAGAACGCCTGAAAAAACCAGAAAATTTAAGCAATTATATGATCGAAAAAATCATGACTGTGGCGGAAGGACAGGAGATTGAGAACATAAATTATTTCCTGAGCATGATCAGGATGTATGCGAAGAAAGACGGGTAGCGCGTTCCTAGGCCCTATGCTCAACCATTGCATTATATCTTGGCACATTAGGATTAAATAGCCTCATGGTCTTTCTAGTAATTGCTATTGAATTAAATATAATAAACCCCTGAACTTTGTACATATAGTCCATCATCTCGGGCCCAGGCTTGGGTTTTGAATCTAGTTCTATACCCAAAGATGTCGCAATCTTAAAGTAAATCCTGCATGTGTGCTGATACAATGCAGCATCAAATTCTTTTTCCTCTATTTGAAACTCAGTATCTTCCGGATTAAAACCTGCTGCTGTTTTCTTCCTGTGCAACATATCTTGCCATACAAAAAGTTCTGCATAGCCTGCAAAACCTTCTCTTGGAATAGTGAGTAATGGATGCTTTAATACTAACTCTTCAAACACTTTGGGAAGCCGCGGGTGCTGCTCGGCAAACACCTCTCTTGAACCCGGCTTTAACGATGAAAATTGAATCAGGATGTTATCATTCCTGGCCTTCACGCGAAAATCCTCAAGAACTCTTCTTTCAAACTCAAGGCTTTTGTCCTTCGCATCTATGCCAAAAGGTGGCAATTTCTCTCTAATCGTTTGAGGCGCAGGAGAAGATGCCATACCACCGGTATGCCATCCATAATACATTGTGTATAAGCTGGGCATTAATTCATCCCATTGCACAAACAATGTTTTCCAATTCTCAACAGATATTCTGCTTTTTGGCTCAGGAAGGCTTCCCATCATAAAGACTCAAATATGTGAAAAAAAGAAAATCTGCCAAGCCTTCAATATTTTCTTCCATCAGGTGCCGCTCTTCAGCTGGGCTTTCTTGCATCATATTGACACAATATGATTTTGTTTTTTGCAGGAGATCATCTTTGGTCGCCCCTTTTTTCTTCTCTTCGGCAAACCAAGCAGGAACACAGGCCCTAGATAAAGAGCCTTTAACAGAAAATTTCTTTGCCCACTTCATGTGTGTTTTATACTTTTGTATCCAAAACCATTGTAACTCTAAAAGGTTTCTGCAGCAAACATAACCTTGGATTTTGGTTGCCAACCAAAGGATAGTTCCCCCCACTCTAATATCATTATGATTTTGCAATTAAAATCTATAAATATCAATCGGTTAAAGCTTTAATTTAGTTAGTGTTCATAATAATAATGTTAACTGTTTATTAACCTTTTTGTTATAAAATATGACAATTATAAAAATCATATGGATGATAAACAAAAGCAACGCTTAGAGCCGGTCACTTTTTTCATTGGCGGCAATACCTATATAGTAGCTGCTGATGAACAAAAAGGCTTGATCATAAAAGATGATGGCAGAATTCAAGACCGTCAGCTTGTCGTCGAGTTGGTCAAGGAGTGGGTGCAAGCAGTTATAAACCGGGATCACTATAATTTTAACATTAATGGAGAAATAATTTTAGAAACCGTGGAAGAAAAAGTGAAGTGGGGGCAAGGCAACACGAGTGATTTTCATGTAGCTTTTGCCGGCCAGCCACAACAACAGCAGTTTAAACTAGCTCTAGCGACCTTAGAAACCCTGCGCCCTTATGTGGATGATATAAAAAATCGAAAGAGCTCTATTGAAGCCCATGCAACGGTTGATCAAAAGTTTGATAAGGGAAAAGCTTTTGAACATTTACGCGAAAGGATAGACAGGGTTTTTGAAGAAAAAGTACTTCCTAAAAAAATAAAGGAAAGCGCAAAAAACACGGAAGAAAAAGCAAAAAACACTGGGAGAACCAGTAAAGTTGAAAGAAAAAGTGCCAAGGATAGAGCTCGGTTAAGACAGCGGAATATAGATAGAAAAACACGTGGTTTGCTACCGATAAAAAACTTGCCGCCAGAATATGATCTAAAGAATGAACTGGAAAAACTAGCCGGCACGCTTAGCGCCGAAATAGAGAAAGCCATCGTGTCCTTAGGGGTAGATCGCACTGATGCCACCACAGCCATGCTGCTGCATTTTAACGACCTTGTTCTTCCTGATACCATAAACCCACTATTCAAGCATAAGAGCTACCAAGGCACAGATAAAAAAGATTTATTCGGGGAATTTTTCTCCTGCTGCCAGATTTTAGAAAACGGAATGCCTGCAATATTTCTTAATGTGGAAACAAAACAGAGTGCCCAATTTTATGCCGATGTGATTAGCGATTCTATTGCCAAGGTTATAGATGGATACTGGCCTGACTATTCGAAAACTCCTTTGATAAAACTTTTTATGGAGGCAAACAGAGGCGGAAAACCAGGGCTCAACCCTTTCCGAGTATCGGCACTGAAGTATGTTGAGAATGATTATAAGAAACCATATACCGGCTCAATGCCAGCCTTGATGGCAACAATTAAGGCTTTCTTGAAAGATATTACGGAATTTTATACACAACATCCTGCCCGGGTTATTACCGATATTCAGCAGGAAATGAAGCAGGTGCAGGAAGATGGAAGAACCTATGCAACAGGTATCCTAGAGGTATGGGAAAAATTTAAACCGAAATATCCGAATTTAATCCCTTTTGACCGGGATGGATTAAAAGCAGTTTTGCCTGGTTTAATCAGGGGAGCGTTCAATCATCTGGACGATATCGACAAAAAGACGGACAAGATTGCCGAGACAATGATAAAAATTACGGAAAAAGTTATGGGTGAATATCTGGAAAAATGCCGGGGCCGGAGCGGCAAAGGTGGTCAGAGTAGAACCCTATAATATCTGGATTAACCTAAAAAGGAACGATTTAACTATTAACTAACCGGACTTTTTGTTGTGCTTTTAGTTACCGTCCGATCCAGGATTTTGTTCACGCCCTGCACTTTTTCTATAATTTTTTCAGCGCGCTCCAACTCATCTTTGCTTGCGGGCGCACCCATCAGGTAAAGCGTGCCATTCATCGCATCAACGGTATAATTGGCGGGGTTTATATCTTTGTCATGAAAAAGGGCAGCACGGACTTGCGCAGCAATAACAACATCCTTGGCAAAATCCTTGAGGCTTGACATATCCTGGATTTCGATCTCGTCAATGACACCTTTCACTCCAGGCGTTTTCCAGCCAATTTCCACTGCCCAGATACGAGTTTCCGGCTCATCAACCGCACCACTCAATAATACTCGCCCACCGTTTACATCAACAGCAACCTGCGAAAACATATCAGACTTGGCAGCAAAAGCCGAAGATATGGAACTTTTAATAGCCTCGTCAGTGCCTGTTCCAGACGCTCCCGTTGCGGAATGCAGCATATTGCCATCGCAAGCAGCAAGCGAAAGCGCAAAACCAGCGGCAATTATATAACAAAGAATACGCATCATTTATGGCCTCCAACAATCTTTGATGTGTTCTATAGAGAAAGGCTTAAACGCCATCAAGTCAAATCTTATTTCGTAATCGCTGAATTCCGGGCGCTGCGCTAGGAAGGCGGAGGCAGCATTGGTTATTCTTTTCTGCTGCCTAGTGGTTAGAACCTCATAAGCCCCTGATTTTCTGGCTTTCACCTCAATTACCGCTAGGCTCCTGCCGCGAGCAGCGATAATATCGATTTCACCAAAATGGCTAGAAAAATTGCGTGCAACGATACGATAACCCTTCAAAATCAGATAGCCCGTGGCAATTTTTTCTGAGAATTTGCCGTAACGGTAGGAAGCCATTTTAGTTGATTTTGCTGATCCGCGCATAAATCTCTTTTTTACTTATCCCATATTTTTCGCATAATATTTCGCTAATAGATTTCGCCGGGAGGTTTTGTTTTTTAAGCCGCGCGATTTCTGCATCCAATTCGGAAATATCAAATCCTTCGACCGATTTGCCGTGCCCTTCGACTAAAATCACCATCTCACCCAGAAGTTCTCTACCCTGCAATAATTTTATCAACTCACCGATACTCCCGGTTAATGTTTCTTCAAATTTCTTGGTTATCTCCCGCGCAATGGCGGCTTGCCGGTCACCCAGGATTTCTAGCATATCCTTCAGCGTTTCACCGATACGCGATGACCTATCGAAAAAAATCAGCGTTGATTCTAGTTGGCGCAATCCTTTAAGTCGGTTCTTTCGCGCGCCGGATTTATTCGGCAAAAATCCATCGAATAAAAAACTATCGCTGGGAAGCCCGGAAAGCGTGAGAGCCGCAATGGGCGAACATGCACCGGGAATAGTCGTCACATAAGCTCCATTCTCCCGTGCCAATTTAGCCAGTTTATATCCAGGATCCGAAATCAGGGGTGTTCCGGCATCGGAAATTAATGAGACTATTTTCCCTTCCCTCAAAAACTCAATGATTTTTGGCCGCACTGCCTTGGCATTATAATCGTTATAGGCAATTAGCTTTTTATTTATCCCGTGCTCTACCAACAATGTACGGCTGACACGCGTATCCTCACAGATTATTAGATCGGAGGCCTTAAGAACCTCAATCGCTCTTAAGGTTACATCTTTTAAGTTGCCTATTGGCGTCGCCACTATGTATAAACCGGGTTGCATGATGAAAAAGTACCGACGGCACAGCAGTAAAGCAATCACTATTGCTCTTTTGCTGCTGATAATAAATTCCTGCAAGCTAGTGGGGGATCAAACAACACCACAGCAGCAAGGCCCCTCTCCACAGGAAATGCAGCGGCTTCGGGAAAGCCTAAGGGTACATGATGACGATTCGTCTGGAGAAAAACCGGTGACGGATATGCTAGATAAGGTGGCTCCAGTAAATGGCTCAGCACCCGGCTCCGTATCAGTATCGCCGATTCCGGCTGCCCAGGAAAAGCAAGTTAAAATTGCCATGCTGCTGCCCTTAAGCGGCGCCAATCGCAAACTCGGCGAAACGATGCTAGATGCAGCTCAGTTTGCTATTTCCGATCTCGGAAAAACCAATCTGACCCTGATTCCGATTGATAGTGGCGACGATACGGCAGCTGCGGTCAGCGCCATGAATCAGGCTGTGCAACGCCACGTAGATATAGTTCTGGGCCCTCTGTTCGGCCCAGCAACCGCTGCAGTAGCACCTATCGCCCGCCAGGCAAATATAAATGTAGTTTCATTTTCCAATGAAAAAAATCTTGGTGGTGGGAATGTTTTCCTCTTGGGTTTTGCACCGGAAGAACAAGTGGATAGAGTGGTGAAGTATGCTGCGCAGAAAGGATTACAGCAATTTTCCTCCTACGCTCCGGATGATAGTTACGGCCATCTGATAACCGATGAACTAAAGAAAGACATTCAAGGTACTAGTGGTTCAATAGGTATCACCGAATTCTATAAACCTTCCGGGGATGCCAGAGTGGATTTATCCAAAGCTGCACTGATCACTTCGGAAAATACACAAGTAGCACTCGTTCCGGAAGGCGGCACCAGGCTTGCGGAAATATCAGAAATAATCGCTACCACTAATAACGAAAAAGGCAAGATTCAACTTATTGGCAGCGGCCAGTGGGATGACGCAGCAACGAGCAACGTGCCGCAACTTTCCGGCGGATGGTTTGCCACCGTGCCCCCGAAATCCCACGCTGATTTTGATTTGCGCTTCACAAAAATATATCATTATTCGCCCAGCCGCTTAGCGAGCCTAGCCTATGACGCAGCGGCACTTGTTGGGCATCTAGCTTCTTCGGGCAACAAGAATTTCACCGCTCAGGCACTCACCAATCCGCGTGGATTTGTCGGCACCAATGGCATTTTCCGGTTTAGAGCCGATGGAGTTTGCGAGCGTGGATTAGCGATATTGCAAGTGACACCAAAAGGCTTCCAGGAAATCGACCCCGCACCGGAGAGCTTTGACGCCATTCCGGGATTTTAAAACAACAACCCCCCGATTTTTTGCGTTTTCCGATTTTGGCAGCAATTCCCCCTTAAAATACAGCATATTACTTACATCGATCCTTCAACTACATGGGGATAAAAACCTTAGTGGGTGAGCAACCTCGCTATAACCGAATTCAGCACCGGTAAACCCTTATTGGTAGCACGTATTCCAGCATTATCCAGAGTGATAAAACCCTCCTGCAGTAAAAAATCTAACTGTGGTTTGGCAAAAATGTCTTCCGGCTGCTGACCGATTATGAGAGAAAAATTCTTGCGCGAAATCCCATCACTTAGGCGCATACCCATCATCACAAACTCCTCTAATATTTCTTGGGCAGAAAGTTTCGATTCCTGCTGGATACCATTTCCATTGGTGGCAACTGATTTCAACCATGCCGCCGGATCATGAATCATCATCATGTGAGTCCGCGATTGTGCAGCGGGTGCTAACCTACTATGCGCGCCAGGGCCGACACCCAAATATTCATCATATTTCCAATAGCTCATATTATGTCGTGATTCAAATCCCGGACGCGCATGGTTAGAAATTTCATAAGCTGGCAGGCCGTTTGCGCTGCACATTTCTTGCGTCAATTTATATAAATCGGCCGAGGTTTCATCATCTGGCAGCTGGAAATTCCCATCTCGATACGCAGAATAAAACGGCGTGCCTTTCTCAATGGTGAGCTGATATAGCGATAAATGATTCCCTGCTAATTCCAATGCTTTCCTAAGTTCTTCTCGCCACGATTCAAGAGTTTGTCCCGGCCTGGCATAAATCAAATCGAACGAAAAATTGCTGAAATGTTTTTTTAGTTTCTCAAGTGCTGCCAGCGCTTCTTTCGCCGAATGCTCACGGCCAAGGAATTTCAAATCCTGATCGTTCAGCGCCTGAATTCCCATCGAAACACGGTTTACTCCCGCATCCAGAAAATCAGCCATTTTTCCAGCTTCCACTGATGTAGGATTAGCTTCCAGCGTTATCTCAACTTCTGGAACAAAACTCCAGTTGGTTTTTATTTTTTCTATGATTTTACCGGCAATGAACGGCGGCATCAGCGATGGCGTTCCACCACCAAAAAATATGCTAGAAATTTTCCTGCCTGCCAATCGTGGCAAAAAATAATCCAGCTCACGAATGTAAGATTCCAGCCATTTTGCATAGTTGATTTCAGTCGCAACATGGCTATTAAAATCGCAATATGGGCATTTCGATTTGCAGAAGGGCCAGTGAACGTAAACGGCCAGAGGCTTCTCAGAATACATCTCTGATGAGCTGATTGAAAGCCTTGGCGCGATGGCTGATTTTATATTTTTTGGCGGGTTCCATTTCGGCAAAGGTCATTTCATGGCCATTTGGGATGAATATCTGGTCATAGGCAAATCCATTAGTGCCCCGCGGGGGAAAAGTGAGCGTGCCGTGGACTTTTCCTTCGAAATCCAGGGTTTTTCCATTAGGAAAAGCCAGTGAAAGTGCACAGGTGAAATGTGCCAGATGGCCTATAATCTCGCCAGTTTCCAATAGCAATAATTCTTTAACCTTCTCCATCGCTGCCAGATAATTCTTATCCGGCCCGCCCCAACGCGCAGAATAAATTCCTGGCTGTCCGTTCAGAGCCGGGATCACCAAACCAGAATCGTCACTAAGTGCTGGCAAATGAGAAGTGCGTGCTGCATGCAAAGATTTTATCCTAGCGTTTTCAATGAATGTTTCGCCATTTTCCTCTGGCTCATCAATACTCAAGGCTCCAGCAGCAATAACCTGCATATCAAAAGGCGCTAATAACTCAGCCAATTCCTTAGCCTTACCCTTATTATGAGTGGCAAGGACTAGCTTTTTTTTCCGTGAATTTTCCCATTAATCCCTATTGAAATAATTAATCCTAATCACTAGATATATATCCAAATTTTAGGAGTTGCAAAGTGACAAAACCGGAAACTGCGAATAATAATACGGAAAACTTAAGCCAAAAACCGGAAAATCCGCCGGAGGAAACGCTGGAACTCAAAAAAACCGGCGCGGCAGATGCCGAGATTCATAAACTAGCGGAGGAAAATTCTAAGCTGAAAGATCAACTCCTACGCGCTCTTGCTGATGCGGAAAATACCAGAAAACGTGGGGAAAAAGACATCGAGGATGCTGGAAAATATGCAATCGTTTCGTTCGCCAGAGATTTGATAAATGTACTGGAAAATCTGGTGCGCGCCGAGCAGAACATACCAGCAGAAGCCTTAGAAAACGCTCAGCTAAAAAACTTCATCGATGGCATTCAGATGACAAAAAAAGAGCTGCTTTCAGCATTCGATAAGCACGGGATAAAAAGGCTGGACCCTAAGGGAGAGAAATTTGATCATAATTTCCATCAGGCGGTGACGGAAGTGGAATCAGATCTGCCACCAGGAATGGTTGCAAGCGTAATGCAAGCGGGATACACCATCCGCGATCGGCTGCTCCGCCCAGCTATGGTTGCCGTGGCAAAGAAAGCTAATACTTAATCGAGCATCCAACGAATTTCGTACATTCATTCTTTAAGCTGCCGGTAGCAAACCCAATGCTGATTTCGCCATTGCCTTTCACCGGAAGCAAAAGGTCATCATCACTGATATAAGCATTGATGACCGGGTTTTGTGTCGGCAAATCACGTATTTCGTTTTTCGTATATCCCGCAACCGGATTATCGATGAAACCGATATGAATGACACTTATTTTCTGCCCACCGAGTTTCAAGGTTTCTCGGCCATAGACAGTGAATTCCAGGTTTGAGCGCCGCCGCCCGTCATACATCGGAATCGTGAAATTAGCCCCACCTTTTTCCAATTGGCCTTTTTCCAATGCACCGGAACCCTTCATTTGTCTTAATTTCTCCCGCGCCAGTAACGCTGCCGAAAGCGGATCATATGCATTATCCTTCAGATTTTTTGCAACGATCGGTCTTTTATTGCGATCTTCCGGCGGATTATCTTTCTCGGATAGCACCTGCCCAATGGGGCCATATTTTATCTCAATGTGCCGAGATTTTTTCTTGAGTGCAAAATCGGTTTTG